>Ga0302197_10000300_pt1 | contig 49623 bp, 35 predicted proteins | sample II_Bog_N2_1_FD_193526 | JGI IMG/M metagenome (GOLD analysis project Ga0302197, IMG submission 193526) | Peat permafrost microbial communities from Stordalen Mire near Abisko, Sweden - II_Bog_N2_1 | ecosystem: Environmental > Terrestrial > Soil > Wetlands > Peat | place: Sweden: Abisko... | reverse complement strand
AAGCCGGTCGCGCTTGGCCTCGAAGAACTGCCGCCGCTGGTCGATAGCTGCTTCTACGACAGGGTCATCGTAGTGGGCGAAGGGGATCTCGGGCCGATTCTGCTTGAACAGATATTGATAGACATGGGAGCCGGGGCCAAACGCCTTCAGCGCTGCTTCCAACCGCTTGACGGCATACTCCTGCTCCGCGTGGTCTAGACTTTCGTAGTCCACGCCAGAGACGCGCAACACCGTGCCAACGTCGCCGCTCTTGGTCAGAAACGTAGTCTCGTTCCAAAAGCCATACAGGTTGATGTGATCGTTGAGCGAGGCAGCCTCTTTCCACGGCTTGATGACCTTGTCGAGTCGCAGCATCAGACCACCTCCACGCGGGGAACGCTCTGTTTGGCGGCGTCGTAGCGCACGTTATAGCGTTCCGACTTAGCCAAGATGCGTAGAAATGCCGGGTCGGTATTCGTGACCCAATGGCCGAATGCGAAGCCGCCAATGAAGACGGCAACTCCGGCGAGGAGGCTATTGAAAAGGTTGAATACGCCAACGGCCCCGACGCAGACGAAGTAAAACAGCGTCCGCTCCACACCGAGGTATGTGAGGGGCTTGTGCAGGCTTTTGTAGACCCGGTTCCTCCGGCGGGTTGTAATGTGTGTCTGCATCGTCGCCCCTCACAACTTGAAAAATCCTTGGGCTGTCGTTTTTGCGCACGGCCTGGGGTTCCGCTTACACACCCCAAAGCCAGGTCAAAACGTTGGTGGCAAGCACGGCAATCCCCGTGCCGGCTGCGACGCCCGCCAGGGTCTTCTTCGCGCCCGGTTCGCCGTGCGCGAACTGGTAGCCTCCGACCACGATGGCGATCAGACTTGCCACCTTGGCAACCGTGCCGGTGAAGAGCGTTTGCATTGCGGTGAATCCGGTATCAAACGGCGACTGCGCGAGGGCAATCGCAGGAGCTATGAGGAGGAGCGCGAGTGTAGCGGTTGGGCGCGCCCACTTCGATCGGAATGCGGGTGCGAATGGAAGAGCGATTGGTGTCTGTAATGGTCGTGGCATGAGCACCTCCGGCAGCAACGATTCAATCGCTGCTCTTGGCGCAAAAGTAGCTCTGTCTCGGATCGCTGTCCAAGACTTTTCTAATCCATGTTGATGCTTCCGGACTATCAAGCGGGTAGCGAATGACCTGTTGGGGAATTGAGAGAAAAGAACAGAAACTCTTGGCTCCAGAGAATTTCGCGATGCGATCAGGAGATACTGAGTGCGCTTTTATCCAACGGATCGACTCGGGAGCTTTCCGGACTTCGTCTTCGAAACGGATGTAGGGGGCTTGCGCTTTGCTGGAAACGTTAAAGGCTCCGGGTATTTGTCGTCACTGGCGCGATCTCCAAAGCTCATCTTTACCCGGATTCTCTCCGCGAATTGATGAGTGAAGCCCGAGTCATCCGAACCAAAGATCATGACGATTTCCAATAGGGAAATGTCGGAGATTCGTACCGCACGAACTGCCGCTGGAAGGCCTTCACATACTCCAGCGGGCAGGAACGCTATGCCCGCATTCCCCGCTACCAGGTCAAAAGCTTCAAGGGGAGAAGTGACCTCCGCAATGGCCCTGAACGGGAAACCCTTCACTATGCACTCCGCTTGAAGTTGCCGGAACAACGCGGGATGTGTTCGGTCTGCACCATTCGATATAACAGGCTCCCCTCGGAACTCTTGGATGCGTGCGATGGCCATTTCAGAAAACCGGCCCTTGGCCGGAACAATCGCAACCCAATGGTCTTTCGCTATAGGGATGACGGAAATGCCCGCATGGTCAACGGGAGCATATGTGATCCCGGCCTGAACAATCTCGTTGTCAATTGCATTCAGAAGTTCAGAGGTCGGGAGGATACGAAGACGCATCGGGAGGTCGCGAAATTCCTCCTGCTGCAAAGCCAGCGCAATTCGGCGAATCTGCATTGGAGCAAATGGAGAATGCCCAACGGTGTATTCGGCTGGAACCTCTCTGCTGATCGCACGCGCACGACGAACAGCGGCTGTAAAATCGCCTTCCATGCGTGCAACAATTCCTTCAACGTCGGTGACGAATGCGCGCCCAGCCTTCGTCAGCGATACAAAATGGTGATCGCGGTGGAGGATTTCAAATCCGATCTCTTCTTCATACTCGCGGATTTGGCGGCTGATGGCCGGTTGCGAGACGTGCAGCCTCTCAGCGGCTTTGCGGAAGTGCAAATCGCGAGCGACAGCAAGCACGTATTGGAGCTTCCGAAGCGGTGGGGGAAAATCCATGGGGACCGCCTTCGAGGAACATCCGCATATTTGAATTGGACACTGGCGCCGCGAAAAAGTCGCGTTTCCTCCTTTTTTCAAGCTCTTGCGCGGGTGCCTGGCGCAATGTTGGGGGTCGCTATCCTGCCGGGAAAGTGATTTTTCAGATGTCCATGCTGGGCATCCCTAATTGCATTTTCTGGGTGTTGTGAACCGAATTTCCATCAAAGGTGATGACGACGGCGCTAATCGGTAAGGGCAGGGCCAGAAACAGACGGTCTTTGGGTACCGCGCCAGCTCGCCTGCCTAATTAGCCTCAAAAAGCGCGGATTTTGTCGGGGGTGCATGCGGATCCACGGGCACTTGCCGATTTTCGGGAAAAATCTCCGCATCAAGGATCTCCTAACCCAAGAAAGAAACAGAATGGGCAGGTCCCTTATGCAGTATCAAAACGGGATTGATTCATCCTCATCCGACTGAATGCTCGGTTCAAAGAACCCCCAAGGACTGTTTTCTTGGTCTTCCCAAGTCTGCGGTCCTGCATCCGTGGAGTTCGACCGCTCTTGTGTTTTGAGGCTGGTCCCGCACCGCGGACATCTAACATTTCCGATCTGTCCCGCAAGCGAATGATAGCTCCAATACATGCCGCACTTCACCAATCGTCGATTGCAGAGAAAGCAGTGCGTGAAGACATAGAACTCTCCACAACTGCCGCACGTGCACTCATATTTTGGAATTCCTTTGTGTGTGCTAGTTTTTTTCCAATCGAGATTTCCTCCGCACTGAGAGCAGCGCGTTGCGCTTTGATACTGCGACTCAATCTCCCCTTTAAGCTGTGGCAGAGTCGCGATATTCAGGAGCATGCCGAGCAGTCTGCGCAAATCATCTAGTTCGCCTGGGCGCAGAAATATCGCTCCGTAACGGTGGTCGGGACCGGCATCGTCATCTTGCCAATCGTAAGTGTAGCGCTCACCATAAAACGACTTTGCACTCCAAGTCTGAAAGGAAGATGGCTTGGGGATGCCCCCACGGCACGGGTGGAGCAGAAACACTCGGTTTTGACCTCCCATGGAGTAGTTGCGTTCCCCACCATCATCCGGCCCGAAGTACATCTTTCGAATCTCGTTCGAGCTGGAAGGAAGAGTGGTTCTGCGCTGGGCTCCTTCAGGAAGTGACTCTGCAAACTCGTGACATTTTACGTCAAGTACCACCGTCTCCGTTTGTGCCCCGCCATCGATCCGTATTACCAGGTCAGGATACTTCGTTCCCATCCCTTCTACCGTTTTCATCCCGGGCTCCATCTTCACCGAGAGACTCACCGCGCCGCGCGTGAATATGAGATTCTCATTTTCGGTTCGTAGCTCGCGCTGCGTAACCAGTGCGCGTGCGACTGTGGCCAGCGCTTCCTCCGCATCAGGGGCAAAACCGAGACCGATGATTGCGCGCACTACTTGCACCACACACCAGCGTTCGTAAAGAAGATTGAGGTCAATTAGTCCGTGTTCCCGCACACAAGATTCCGAGAACAACGCGGTCATTGTCGTCTCATCACGAAAGGCCGAGCGAACCTTTCGATACGCCGCAATAGCCTTCGCATACGGCATGTTCATGCGTAGAGCGACAGAAGTCGGAGCGCTTGGCGAAGGCTGCAGGCCAAACGCTCTCCATGAACGAATCTGCAATAGGATCCGGCTCTCGACAGCACCGAAGTCCTGCCTTAAACTTTCCAACCAAGTGATTTCGTTCCGCAGCTGCGACCGCTGTGCAACCATCGCGTCTCGACTACGACGATACTCCTGTCTTTCAGCATTCGTCGTTGGACGAGTTGTCGCTCCAGCCAAGCCATCGAGTGAATTCAATTGCTTGTTCAAGATAAATGTCAATAGTCCCAACGGGGAATAGGCATCCTTACCCAATAGCCATTCTCTACACTCGGTCGCATCGAAAGTTTTTGATGCAATTCGACGCAAGTGCCGTTTGATTGCATCGCGATCTTGATTGATATCCTCCGCGCTGACGGGCACCGAGGTCGGCGCTGTTTCGAGCGTCGTTTCGAGCTGGTGCTGCAAGTCTCCAAGCCTTTGCTGGTGTGTTTCCTTACGCTGTATCAATACCGTTTGACAAAGCCGTTGGACGAGGTCGCAACGATGCTGCAAAAAGGCGATGTATCTGTTCTCCGGGCAGTCGATGCTCTCCTGTGAGACCCGCGACCGCACGTAACTCGCACCAGGTCGTCGCGTCAAGTCGATCAGACCTCCGGGATATGGTTTTGCCCGATGTGCCCGAACTAGCACTACGTTCGACCTGAGCTCACGCATTGGGGAAAGGGAGATTCTCTCGCTCTGCTCCGCAAAAGCTGTCAAGGCAGCCTTCAATTTCTCCAGCGATCCTGTCAGCCGCTGTGTCTCCTGTGTCGCGGTCGCTGCGCTCTTGCGCTCTAGCACGAGTTCCAGCGCCGTGGCGCGCAGATCAAGCTCAAGGTGCAGGACATCGTTCCACGACCAATCTGCTGGTGATAACTCGAGATCGAGAATGTCCTGTGCAATCCGGATCTGCACCCGGCCAGCTTTGGCGTTCAATGATGCTTTTCGAAAGCGCGGCCATTTCGGTGACTTTTCTTGGTCTTTTCGACGCTCTTTCAGCCACGCGCCATTTTCGACCCACAAATCTGTGGCAGGGACACGCAACATCGGAATGGCAGTTCCATCAGCGAGCATCAACACCGGCGCGGACTCTAAAGCCTTTGCATTGATAGCAAGCTGTCCCATTGCTCCATTCACGCGTGGGAAGGTTGGAAACGTGGCGTGCCACCGCGACTTTCCTATAAGGGTGACGGATACAGGATCGCTCTGGGCGGTCACATTTGTGGCGCTCGGCCCCGTCCATTCGATGCGAGCGATGCGCAAGTCCCAATTAATTGGCTTGGCGGCTACTTCCATACCGAGTACCGCTTGTCGGGACGCTTATCAGCCGCTTCGTATAGTGCCTTCAATGCGGATGCGGCCGAAGATTCCGGCTTGCCGTTCTCGTTGGGAAACCTTTTCGCCAGCTTTTCGCAACTCTGGATGAGTTCCTTCACGCTGGCGTGCCGTGCGTCTGCGGCAGCTTGATCCGGCATGTCACGCTCTAAGCGCGGCACGAACTTCTGTAGGCATGTGTTGTTCAGGGCCTGCCAATTGGCCATATTTTCGCCAACGATCTTCGCCAAGCAGTCCCGGTAGTTCATTGCCTGCCTAATCACGCGTGGACTCAATGTTATCCCGATGTTCGTCAGCTTCTCCCGCCAATTGATGAGCTGCTGGCACACGGAGTCGTCATTTCGCAATGAGGGGTATTCACAACGATTAAAGCTCTCTGCATCGAGGGGAAGTGGCAGCCCGTTGCAGGTTAGAGTCTTCTCCGCGAAATCCGGGGGCAGCTCCAATGGATCTGGGAACTGGATGACGTGGACACGATCCAATACCTTCGGCGAGAGCGCCAATGTGGTCTCGTCCATATTGAGGCAGCCGATAATGCGAATGTTCGGTGGAATCGCTATTCTATGGTAAGGCTTACACCGCGCTCTCTGCTTCTCGTCGGTGATTGCCTGAATAACTGAATCGGGGATCAGTTGGATCTCTCGGGCGTTCCGATTCTCCAGCACTGACAACAAATCCGCAAAGTAGTATTCCACCCGGGCCAGGTTCATTTCGTCCAGGCAGATTAGGCTCAACTTGTCCGGATTGGCGGTCGCTTTGATGATTGCCGCGGTGAAGTCACTTGCGACAAAATGCCCGGCCGCCGGATTCCAGTAGCCAAACAGATCTTCACCAGAGGTCCAGTTCGGCTTTACTGGAATGATGGTCGCTTCAAGGCCACTGCTAGCTTTCGAGAACGCTCGGACAAATGCCGTCTTTCCAGAGCCGGGGCTGCCTGCGAATACGAGCGTGTCGTGCGTCGCAAGGAGCGCGAAGATATTCTCGACCAAGGGGAGCGGATAGTTCAGATCGCAGTCATGGACAAGATATCGGTGAATCTCGTCGATATAGGATGCGGCTTCCGCTGCGGTATGCGGCACGAAGCGATCACCCGGCTTGGCGGTCGGTGGATCTATGGCTGCAGCCTCATCGTCTGAAATCCAACCAGCGTCAACCCAGCCGCGAACTATGTCGGCATACTTCCTGCGTTGCCGGTCCAGAAATTCAATCTTCGGCAAGAGCGCACTCTGCTTCGCCTCAAGCGCGAGAAACTCCCGGTTGAGACCCTCAACCCCCAGGGCGAGTTTCGCCTTCTCTGATTCGAGGTCGCTTTTACCGCTTACAATCTCTTCGGTCTCCTTGCGCACCCTCCCGATCGATGCTTCTAGTGTTTGCAGGTCCGTAAGCTTAGTTTCGCGCTCAGCTTCCCATAAGGCCTTTTCGGTTACCGCCTGCTCTACCTCCCGATTCGTCCGCTCAAGATCCTGCTCCCACTGGCCCATCCATTCAACAAGGGTGAGCGAAGCGGATTGTGATATCACTCCGTGAGGGTAGGGTGGGAGCACTCGTACTTGCGAGTGGAGAACGCGAGGGCTGCCTCTTTCCAAATCGATTGTCGCAATCACAAGAACACCGTTCAGAGCCGGCGTCGCGGGAATTCCCTGGATGTGGTTACCCACTTCGAGATCGCGTCCCGGAAGGCTTGGTTCTTCGGCGTTAACAGCAAGCACCCACATCCAGGCTGACTTGCCTCGCTTTCTTGCCTTTAGCGTTCCCCGCACTTCGATCGAGCCTGACGCAGACAGATTTGGAACCACCGTAGACGGGTTTAGAGTTGATGTAGGGGGATTTGGAATTGATTTGGAACCCAGAGTTTCTAACAACGGAGCAGAAGCTGACGGAGTTGGGGCTGGAGTAAGCAGCTTCCTAAATTGTTCAACATCGAGTTTTTTTATAAACGGATTAATTGCCTTTCTTTCGTCCGCCACGCATCCCTTTCACTCCCCATACTCGAGCGTATGCGCATTTCAGCGCGAGGTCCTAAGCGCTTTTGTGAGTTGACTTGTATCATACAAGGAAATGAGCAGCTTGGAACTGGGATTATTTATTGATGAGTCAGGAGATTTTGAGACTGAACGAGGGGAATGGCTCATTGCCGGGCTGCTGTGCCGCGGTCCAATGCTTGCGATCCAGTCTTCGCTCTCAAAAGCGTTTTCCAAGCAGGTGGATGCGGATGTGCTACCGCCGCTCGCGCAATGCCACCTAACAGAATATCGTCGCGCAAACGGAGTGCGTGAAGCCAACAGCATCGCCGAACGAGTCTTCAGCACTGTATTCTCCGAGTGCGCGGACTTGCACCCCTTGCTCGCCATCGCTGTCAACACCGACAAACGCCGCGCGGGAAGCCCCGAGCAGACCTACCGCGTTGGTGTGCTCGATCTTATTGCGCTTGTCGAGTCGACGCTTGAGGAGTCTGACGTTATCGCCTCCCTGCACGTCGAGGTTGCCACACGCACAAAGGATGGCGAGCGACTCACGACACTTGATCGGCTCAAAGAGGACGCACGTAATTCCTTGCGCGATGCCATTGAGATGGGGCTTGCATCTCGCGGACTTCTGAACTCGTTCAATTCAAATGCATTGCAATTGCGCCTCCGGCCGGCTTCGCAGTCCTGGGGGATAGCAGTCGCCGACTTCCTTGCCAATACAGCCTACAACCGACATCACCCATTTCAAGCCGGCCTGATTACAAGTTGGAAGTCGATGGGTGTGTTTACTGAGTTTCAGAGCTGCGGTGGCTACGAACAGCGGCGTGCACTCGTCGCGGAGCGTGACCAGGACTACGTATCTGCGCTCTCACGCTGGGCTTTAGCTGGGATAGATGCCTCTACTGTACGAACGGCGTCTCTTGAACGCGTTTGGGGTAAAGTGTTGCAGAACACCGGCACAACCGGACCTTTGGCATCATTGCAGGCTGTCATTGAGCGCATTGCACGTTCTGCCCCAACTCGCACCGAGATCGACGCGCTGCTTCTGCTCCAAGACGCGCTTCAAAGCGCGATCACGGACAATGGTTGTGAAGGTCATCAACTTCTGTTTCGGCTGCGGAATCGCCTTCTATTGCTCGGAAACCACATAGGCTCATCGGACTTGGTGACCGGTCTTATCGATAAGCAGCAGGCAACGCTTCCTTACCTGCTCTCGGATGCCGAGGCGCTTCCGCTAGCGATGCAGTTTGGTGCCCTTATCGTCGATTCCGCCATTAACGACCTCGACTTCGACGCGGCTTTGACCCGAGCCGAGTCCCATTACCGATTCGTTCAGGATTTTCTATCTGCGTGGCAATTGTTTGCAGGTGACACGGCACCAGCCTTGCCTCGATGGAAATTGCGCGCAGTGGGAACACTTGCTCGCATTCTGGCTATGCGAATACAGCCCGATGAGGACGCTATTGCGGCTCGAGTGCATGATTTGCTGGACAGTGTTGTTGCCGCCGCCCAGCACCCAACCGACTTGAGCCGTGCGCGAGTCACCCGCCTCATGGTGTTTTCGCGCCTACACCAATGGGGGCGGACGCTGGCGTGTGTAGGAGAGATGCTTAACAGTGAGCTTGACGTTTTCGGTGCGAACGCAGCGGCGCGGGCAGTCAACGAAGCTCTGATTGCAGGTTTCAGCGTTCCCCATGATCTCATTAGGAAGGTGCTTTGTGAAGCGGAGAAGTTCGTCTCAGATCGGTCATTTGATCACCCCCGCGATCTGGTACTACGGGAAGTGGCCTTACTCCACTTTCAATCGGGCGAGCACTCGCAAGCCCGGCGATACATCGAGGAGAGCCGCGTGAAGCTGAAGCAGCAGAATCCCGCCTGCGCCCTAGGTAAATGGCTCTCGGGCCTGGCCGCTATCCACAACGACCTGTTTCGCAACCGGACTTCGCGACTCGCAGTCTACTTCGCCGGTTCTTTTGAACAGCCGTGCCTCGCATTACTTGGTCCTCTTGCCAGTGAGAAGGTGGACCGCCAATCGCTTGGCGCAATCCGAGCACGGAGCCCTTACTAGCGGAATAGCCCTTCAATCACGATTGTTCGGCCGTCCAAGAATTAGGCGGCCTCTAACGATTGGCAGCTGCCCCCTTCCTCCGTGAACGCAAAACTCATGAACAGATTCGGTTTTGACGACAGGCAAAGCAATCAAGAGCGCCAGTTACCTCAATCCTCAGGATGACTCCTTTCAAACGCGCATGTCGCCGAGAGGGATTTTCCCTTTACATTAGCCCTCTAAACCAAATCGCTTTGGGCTCATCCAATCGACTCAAAATCGAACCGCCTACCAATGAAATGCTTTGAGCACCTGTTTTGTGGGGGTGGGAGAAAGCGGTCGCATACTGCCTCTTCATACTGGGTGCAGGTTCGTCCCGAAGGTTTCTCTGGGGATTGTTCGGTGGCGTGTCGATTTTGTGCTCCGTGCTGGGTTCGGTGGTAGCAAACAGGAACTCGATGATCTTCGCATTGAGAGCCTTAGCTGATCCAGGTCACAGCATGTCATCGAATGTGTGGCAGTGAGTTGAGTGGCCCGTGCTGCCAAATGCCGAAGCGTCCCAGCGCGCTCCTTTAGCTTCCTTCTTGATGCTCACTCGTTATCAAAGCCACATGAAGAAGTCTTGGACTTTTGTGGAAAACTTGGGCATTGTGTGGGAAAAGGAGGCTGATATGGCACATGCCTTTCCCCCAGTTACCTCCAGAATCGACAGTCGCAGCAGGTTCGGTGTTACCGAATTCGAGCCTCTCCTGAACAGTGAGCAGGCGGCGGACTTGCTGCAAATCCACCACAAGACTTTGCAGAAGTTGGCGCGGCGCGGCGAGATCCGCGGCACGCACATCGGCAAACTATGGCGGTTCCGCGCGTCCGATTTGAACGAGTGGTTCAACCGGAGCGAACGCGCTGCTAGTTGACCGCAAGATCGCGGAGATTCAACTCTAAAATCGACTGCCTCATGGTAGCGATGCGGCTTTATGCTTGTAGATAGCCATCCGTGGCCTCTCAACGCATAAGGAGGACGCATTGAGACGGACACGATACCAGGACGGAAGTTTACGGCTCAGAGAGCGCTCAGGTCAGAAGACCTGGGAGTACAGATGGTATGAAATTCAGATTGACGGATCGCGCAAGAGGCGCAGCGTCATTCTGGGTTCCATTAAGGACTATCCAACGGAGGCAGCTGCAATGCGGGCGGTCTCCGCTCTCCGGGCAAACATCAACATGGAATCTCCTCGCGCTCAGATTCAGGCGATCAGTTTCGACACTCTCGTCGAGCACTACCGGCTGAAGGAAATGGGCGAGGACGCAGGCAAGACATTTGCGACTTGCGAGACGTATGAAGGCTATCTCCGGAAATGGATTCTTCCTCGGTGGAAGTCCTATCGTCTGCGCGATGTGAAATCGGTTGCAGTGGAGGAGTGGCTCAAATCGCTTCCACTCTTGAATGGAAGCCGAGCCAAGATTCGCAACATGATGCACGCGATTTTCAATCACGCTATGCGATGGGAATGGCACGACCAAAATCCCATCAGTCGCGTTCGTCAGAGCGCGAAGCGGTCGCGCATCCCGGTTGTCTTGAGCATCGTCCAGATTCAGGCGCTGCTCACGCATCTCCGGGAGCCCGTGCGCACAATGGCGCTGGTGGATGTATCGACCGGGTTGCGAATCGGCGAACTCCTCGCCTTGCAGTGGCAGGACATTGATTTCGAGAACTTCGAGATTTCAGTGACCCGCTCGATTTCACTGCAACACATCGGCGACTGCAAGACGGAAGCAAGCCGCAAGCCGGTTCCGATGGACGCCGAACTCGCTGAGGCTCTCTGGAGTTGGCGCCAGAACAGCGGCTATCCAAAGCCGGAGGATTGGGTCTTTGCCAGTCCAGCCAAGGACGGGAAACAACCGTACTGGCCAGGCACTTTGTATCGGGCGCATCTTGAGCCCGCCGCAAAGGCCGCCGGCATTCCCGGCAAGATCGGCTGGCACACGTTCCGGCACACCTTCGCCACTTTGCTCAAGGCAAATGGTGAAGACATCAAGACCGTGCAGGAGTTGCTGCGCCATGCAAATATCTCGGTCACGATGAACGTCTATGCGCAGGGAGTCACCGAACTCAAGCGTCAGGCACAACATCGGATCGTGCGTATGGTCACTGGTGGGAAGGATAAAGAACCGGAGGGAACTGCTTAATGGGAGCTATCGGACGCCGACTTTTGAGGGTGATTTTCGATAAGCTCTTTGTTTTGTTGGCGTCCCCGACGGGATTTGAACCCGTGTTATCGCCGTGAAAGGGCGGTGTCCTGGGCCGGGCTAGACGACGGGGACGCAGTTCGCATCTCTGGGTGGCCCCAGGCAACACGCACTCTTCGAGGGTAACAACTTGCGCCCCTCCTGTCAAAAGCCGCTCCACCCAAATCCCCCGCCTCCACTGCCATTCCTTCCCAATTCCGCCATACCTTTCGGGTATCCTCGAAGCGTGAAGCCCCGCTACCGCTATCTCGACTCCCTCACCATCGGCTTTGTCGTAATCCTGCTGGTTTCCAACCTCGTCGGCCCAAAAATCTGCAAAATCGGTCCATTCCTCGTCTCCGGCGCACAACTCCTCTTCCCCTTCGCCTACATCTGCGGCAACATCTTCACGGAGGTCTACGGTTACTCAGCCTCCAGGCGCGCCATCTGGCTCGGCTTTTTCGGCATGGGCCTTTTGGCCGTCATGGGCCAGGTCGCAGTCGCCCTGCCGCCCGCCCCGAATTGGCACAACCAGCAGGCATTCCAGACCGTCTTCGGGCTCGTTCCCCGCTTCGCCATCGCCAGCCTTGTCGCCTACTGGGCCGGCGAGTTCACCAACAGCTACACTCTGGCCCGCCTCAAGCTCCTCACCAACGGCCGCCATCTCTGGACTCGCACCATCGGCTCCACCATCACCGGACAGTTCGTCGACACCGTCGTGCTCATTCTCATCGCCTTCTGGGCGGTCGAGCCCGCTGCCCGTCTCGCCATCCTCATCGCCTCCTCATACGCATTCAAAGTCGTCTACGAAACCCTCGCCACTCCCCTCACCTACCTCATCGTTCGCCTTCTCAAACGCACGGAAGGTGTCGACGCCTTCGACCGTGGAACCAATTTCAGCCCGTTTGCGTTCTAGGTCCAGAATGCCGTTCTGGAGACTTTCCGACCACGCCTACCCTAAATTGCATCGCGGCGCCGGTTTGCTTCATCCTGAACAGTGCAACCCCTGCGGGGTAAAATTGCAGAAGCGGCTACGCGCAGCTTTCCGCGCACTTCGTTATCGGCCGCGCCGCCAAATATACGGACAGCCAAAGGCTTCCGTCGTACCCCGCTCGACGCCTGGGCCAGTTCACTTGCAAGTGAGGTAGTTTTGAAACGCATTTTCCCTGCTCTCTTTCTCTTGACCGCACTGTTGACCCCCGTCAACGGCTGCAAAAAGGCGCCCGACGCCTCTGCCGCGGGTGCAGGCATGCAGGCCATGCCCGTCACCACCCAGGCTGTCGCCGAGCAGTCGGTCCAGCAGAGTTCCGACTTCGTGGCCACCATCAAGAGCCGCCGCTCGGTCACCATCATGCCCCAGGTCGATGGCAACATCACCCAGATCCTGGTCAAGTCCGGCGACCATGTCCGCGCCGGCCAGCCGCTGGTCATCATCGACCCCCGCCACCAACAGTCCACCGTCGATGCCCAGTTGGCCACGGAAAAGCAGAAAAAGGCGCTTTACGACTACAACACACTCCAGATCGAGCGTCAGCGCAAGCTCTTTGCCGCCGGCATCATCAGCCGCGATGCTCTCGACCAGGCCGAGCAGGCCTTCCGAAATACCCGCGCCGACTGGGAATCGGCTATCGCCACCCGCAAATCCCTGGAAGACCAGCTCGCCTGGTACCACGTCAACGCTCCCTTTGACGGCATCGTCGGCGACATCCCCGTCCACCTCGGCGACTACGCCACGCCCTCTACCGCGCTGACCACCCTCGACGAAAACAAGGACCTCGAAGCCTACATCTATGTCCCCACAGAGCGCGGCCCCGACGTCCGCAACGGCCTCGGCGTGCAACTGCTTGACTCCACCGGCAAGGTCCTGGAAACCACTGCCGTAGACTTCCTCTCTGCACAGGTCGACTCGCAGCTCCAGGGAATCCTGCTCAAGGCACCCGTCCGGTCCCGCGCCGACGCCCTGCGCACCGCGCAAATGGTCAACGCGCGCGTCATCTGGCGCACCGCAACCCAGCCGGTAGTCCCCGTGCTCGCCGTTGTACGCCAGGGCGGCCAGGCTTTCGTCTTCCTCGCCGCAAAGCAGCCCGACGGCCACTTCGTCGCACAGCAGACCGCCATCACCCTCGGGGAAACCGTTGCCAACGGCTATGCCGTCACATCCGGCGTCAAGGCCGGCGACAAGGTCATCACCTCCCGCACCCAGTACCTGGTCGACAAAATGCCCATCGTTCCCATGGGCTAAGTCTTACCCGGCCGGGCTCAGTTCCCGGCCCAGTCTCACACCTGCGCCGCTCTTGCCGCCCGCCTCCTGGCTGGCAACTCGGCTTTTCAGGAAGGATGTTCCGCCTTGTTTGTCGATTTCTTTATTCATCGCCCGGTCTTCGCCACAGTCTCCGCGCTGCTCATCATCCTCGCCGGAGCAATCTGCATCCCCACGCTCCCCATTGCCCTCTATCCGCAGCTCGCCCCGCCACAGGTCAATGTCACAGCGGCCTATGTCGGCGCCGACGCCGAAACGGTTGAAAAAGCCGTCACCCTGCCTCTTGAAGAGTCCATCAACGGCGTTCAGGGCATGCACTACATCAGCTCCTCCAGCACCAACAGCGGCGTAGCCTCCATCACCATCACCTTCCAGACCGGCTACGACCTCGACATCGCCGCCGTTGACGTCCAGAACCGCGTCGCCTCCGTATCGGGACGCCTGCCCGCGGCCGTCAATTCCGCCGGCATCACCATCACCAAGGCAAACAGCAACTTCGTACTCGGTGCAGGCTTCTACGACACCCAGAACCGCTACTCCAACGAGTTCCTCTCCAACTACCTTGACGTCTACGTCAAAGACGCCCTCAAGCGCGTACCCGGCGTCGGCGACGTCATGATCTTCGGCGAGCGCAAGTACGCCATGCGCGTCTGGCTCGACCCCTCCAAACTCGCCGCCCGCGGCCTCACCGCTTCCGACGTCATCAACGCCCTCAGCGAGCAGAACGTTGAAATCCCCGCCGGCCAGCTCGGACAGCCACCCTCGGACAAGAACCAGGCCTACCAGGTAGCCGTCCGCGTCCAGGGCCGCCTCCAGGACGCCAGCCAGTTCAACAACATCATCGTCAAAAGCAATCCCACCGGACTCGTCTACCTCAAGGATGTCGGCCACTCCGAAGTCGGTGCCGAAGACTACAGCTCCAACCTCAAGTACAACGGCATGAGCGCGGTCGGCGTCGGCGTCCAGCAGCTCTCCAACGCCAATGCCCTCGACGTCGACAAGGCCGTCAAGGCCATGCTCGTCCAGCTCTCCAAGAGCTTCCCGCCGGGCCTCCAGTATCAGGTCGCTTTTGACAACACCACAGTTGTCGGCGACTCCATTCACGAGGTGCTCATCACCCTCGGCGAAGCCATCGCCATCGTCATCGTCGTCATCTTCCTCTTCCTCCTCGACTGGCGCGCCACCATCATCCCCGCCGTCACCATCCCGGTCTCGCTCATCGGCACCTTCGCCTTCATCAAGCTATTCGGCTTCAGCATCAACTCGCTCACCCTCTTCGGCATCACCCTCGCCACTGGACTGGTCGTCGACGACGCTATCGTCGTCATTGAAAACGTCCAGCGACACATCGCTGCCGACCACACCAACCCCCATGAAGCCGCCTCAGTCGCCATGAAAGAGGTCACCAGCGCCGTCATTGCCACATCGCTGGTCCTCATCGCCGTCTTCATCCCGGTCAGCTTCTTCCCAGGAACCACTGGCATCCTCTATCGCCAATTCTCCCTCACCATCGCCTTCTCCATCGCCATCTCGGCCTTTAACGCACTCACCCTCTCCCCCGCCCTCGCCGCCATGTTCCTCCGCGGTGAAGACGCCAAGTTCCACCAGCTCGACCACCTCGGCATTCCGCCCCTGGCACGCGCCTACTCCGCCATGGCCCACGGCGTCGACGACTTCCTCATCTGGATCGGCCGCACCTACGCCCGTATCATCCATTTCGCCCTCGGCATGCGCTACATCCTGCTCGTCCTCTTCTTCGCCGGCCTCGCCGCCACCGTCTGGATCTACCGCACCGTGCCCACCGCCTTCATCCCCCAGGAAGACCAGGGCATGCTCATGATCATCATCCAGGCACCCCCCGGAGCTTCGCTCTCCGACACCACAAGCATCGCCGATCGTGCCCAGCTTGTCCTCAAGAACGACCCAGACATCGTTGGCGCATTTGCCGTCACCGGTTTCAGCTTCTCCGGCGCTTCCCCCAACAACGGTATGATCTTTGCCGCGCTTCGCCCCTCCGATCAACGCAAGGGCCCCGGCCACTCTGCCGCGGAGATCGTTCACCGCCTCACCCCCCAGATGTTCATGGTCCCCGGCGGCACCGTCTCCGTCTTCCAGCCACCGGCCGTGCAGGGCCTCGGCACCTTCGGCGGATTCCAGTTCCTCCTCCAGGACTCCGGTCAGGACACCCTCTACGACATGGACCGCGTCGCCCATACCATCATCGGTGCCAGCCGCCAGAGCAAGCAGCTCACCGGACTCTTCACCAGCTTCTCCGCCGCCGACCCGCAACTGCTCGTCACCATCGACCGCGACAAGGCAAAGGCCATGGGCGTCTCACTCACCCAGGTCGCTTCCACCCTCGGCGTCTTCATGGGCTCCCAGTACGTCAACGACTTCGACTTCAACAACCGTACCTACCGCGTCTACGTCCAGGCCGACCAGCCCTTCCGCATGACCGCACGCGACCTGCACGCCTTCTACGTTCGCTCCGACACCACCAGCCAGATGATCCCGCTTGACAGCCTCGTCACCGTCAAGGACTCGGCAGGCCCCCAGGTCATCTCCCACTACAACCTCTTCCGCTCCGTCGAAATCGACGGCTCTCCGGCCCCCGGCGTCAGCTCGTCGGAAGCTATCACCGCCATGGAAAAGCTCGCCGACAGCCTCAAAATGCCCGGCATGAGCTACAGTTGGACCGGCATCACACAGGAAGAAATCGAGTCCTCCGGCAAGGCAATCGTCATCTTCGCGCTCGGCATTCTGGTCGTCTATCTCACCCTCTCTGCCCAGTACGAAAGCTTCGCCCTGCCCTTCATCATCCTGCTCTCCGTGCCCATGGCCGTCCTCGGCGCACTCGGCGCAGTCCACGCCCGCGGCCTCGCTGACGACGTCTACTGCCAGATCGGCCTCGTCATGCTCATCGGCCTCGCCGCCAAAAACGCCATCCTCATCGTCGAGTTCGCCGAGCAGCTCCGCGCCAAGGGCCGTTCCATCCCCGAAGCCGCCATTGAGGCCGCCGAACTCCGTCTCCGCCCCATCCTCATGACCTCCTTCGCCTTCATCCTCGGCGTCCTCCCGCTGGTCTTCGCCTCTGGTGCCGGAGCCCTCGGACGCCACTCCGTCGGAACCACCATCGTCGGCGGCATGTTGCTCTCCACCGTCCTCAACCTCATCTTCATCCCTGTCCTCTACGTCATCCTCAGCGGCATCCTGGCCAGCTTCAAACCCAAGCCCGCCACCCCCGCCGAACACACCGCATAAACCCACCACCAAAACGAAACGGCGCCCAGGGATCATCCCCAGGCGCCGTTCCTCTTTCTGTTCACACGACCCCAGCTAACTCGCTACCGCGGCGAAGCTGCGGCCAACTTGCTCACCCGCTACACCCCAGCCTTCACCACATTCACCAGCTTCTCCCCGCGCAGCAGCCGTCCCACCTGCTCCGCTGCAATCTTCACGCTCCGCGGACTGAACTCCGGCGTCGACCCCGCTACATGCGGCGTCAGCAGCAGATTCGGACACTTCCAAAGCGGATGCCCTTCCGGCAGCGGCTCCGGGTCCGTCACATCCACCGCCGCCCGGATCCGCCCCGCATTCAGCGCCTCCACCAGTGCGTCCGTATCTACAATCGCCCCTCGCGCCGCGTTCACCAGCAGCGCTCCCTGCCGCATCAGCCCCAGTTGCTTCGCCCCAATCAGCTTGTCCGACTCCGGCGTATGCGGCAATATCAGAATCACAATCTCCGCCTCCGGCAGCAGCGCATCCAACTCGCTCACCGCATGAACCACCACAGGCTCCGTCCGTGCCGTCCGCGCCACCCGCGTCAGCTCCACCCCAAAGGCCGTCAGCAGCCCCTCGATCGTCTTGCCGATCTCCCCATGGCCCACCAGCAACACCCGCTTGCCGTGCAACTCCTCCTGCAGCACAGGAGGAAACTGCAGCCGCTCATCTCGGTGAATCGCCGCGTACTGACGGCTCGCCTCGCTGCGTCCCTTCCAGTTCCCCGCCACCTGCAAGTCCCGATACAGCGGCAGATACTTCAGCACCCCCAGCACCGCCGTCACCGTCCACTCCGCCGTCGAAATATTATGCGCGCCCGCTGCGTTGCACACCGTCACCTCCGGGCCTACCAGCGGCATCAGCCACTCCGTGCCCGCCATCAGCGTCACAACCGTCTTCACACCGCGCATCCACGGCCACGTCCGCTGCCCCAGCACCGGCGCGGGCGCAGGAATCCAAAGATCCACCGCAATCGGAGATTCCGGCTTCGACGGCACCTCAACCAACTCCACCCCCGCAGGAAACAAACCCAGCAAATCCGGCGCAAGTCCCTTCGGATATCCAACTCGCAGCATCATCTTCCCCTTCAATCGTCTTTCCTTCTCTTTCCTCCATCCTAAACCGGCCTCGCATCCCACCGTCTCATCCCCTAAACCCCAAACACACATCACAGGCTCACTGGTCATTCGTCACCGACTCTGTCATTCCACAAGGCGATAATGGTTCCAGCAACTACTTTCCCTGGAGCCAGCCGCATGAAACTCGGAGCGCGAAAATCCTGGTCCAACCAAACCCTCGCCGCCAAACTTCACGTCGACGGCGACCACCAGCCGCGCTTCCTGAGCCAGGAAAAACGCTCTCTCCTGCTCCTCGCCCTCAAAACCACCCTCGCCGCCAGCCTCTGCTACTGGCTCGCCACCCTCGTCGGCATGCACGACGGCTACTGGGGCTCCATCTCCGCCATCATTGTCATGCAGTCCAACGTCGGCTCCACCGTCACCGCATCCCGTGACCGCCTCATCGGAACCCTCATCGGCGCAGCTTTCGGCGCAGCTTTCTCCTTCCTCGGCGACGGCATCTTCCCCTACATCCTCGCCGTCATCGCCGCCATGACCGCCTGCAGCCTACTCGGACTCAAAAACAGCTCCCGCCTCGCCGGCGTCACCGTCAGCATCCTCATGCTCGTCCACCACGGAGGCTCCAGCTGGATTCTCCCCCTCCATCGCGTCCTGGAAGTTCTCCTCGGCATCATCGTCGCCCTCGTCGTCTCCACCCTCGTTTTCCCCACCCGCGCCCGCACACGCCTCCGAGACTCCCTCGCCCAGCAATACCTGCTCATGGGAGAGCTCTTCGCCGCCGTCATGAAAGGCTTCCGCGGAACCCCCGACAGCAACCTCGACCAGCTCCGCAGCGATGTCAAAGCCAGCGTCACCGCCAACAACCAGCTCCTCGCCGCCGCCCGAAACGAGCCCACCAGCGCCCGCGAATCCCTCGAAGGACTCTCGCTCCTCCACCAGTTCGGCCTCTCCCTCGACGACGCCCTCAACGCCATCGAACTCAGCGTCCGCGGCAGCTCCAACGACTCCTTCGCCGCCCACCTTGAGCCCGAGCTCGAAAAGCTCTGCAACGACATCCACGCCGGCTTCCAGCACGTCGCCTCCTGCATCCACCGCTGGTACTTCGTCCAGGAACCCACCAAATTCCGCCTCGAAGAAGACATCGCACACCTCGAAACCCGCCTCAACGAACTTCGCCCCGCCGGCCTCGGACTCGACTTCCCCCAGACCGAAATCCTCCGCGCCTACGCCCTCCAGCTACATCTCAAGCACCTCGCACGGCTCCTCAGAGCCTCCCGCGTGGAAACAAACCTCACCGTCGGAACCCCCGACGCCGCCAGCCGCGAATAATCCTCCAGACACGACAAAGGCCGGCTGGGCAATCGCGCACCGCCGACCTTCGCTTTCGCGCTGCAAACTACCCCATGAACCCCTTCAGCGCAGCCACAGCCGCCTCAATCTCCGGCACCGTCACCGCGTAGCTCAGCCGAATATGACCCTCGCCCTGCGCGCCAAACACTGACCCCGGAATCGACGCCAAATGCGCCTTTTCCAGCAGAATCCCCGCCGCAACCCGGCTGTCCTTGTGCACCCTCTCCGCATTCGGAAACGCATAGAACGCACCCGCCGGCGGAGCGCACTCCAACCCCGCATCGTTCAGCCCCGCCACCAGCAGGTCCCGCCGCTTCCGGTACTCTTCCCGACGCGCCTCCAGTTCGCTCTCCGGCGTCTTCAGCGCCTCCACCATCGCATACTGCACCGGTGTCGTCACTCCGTTGGTCGAGTACAGCACAATCTTCCGCAGCCCGGTCATAAACGGCTCTCCAGCCACGGCATACCCCCCGCGCCAGCCCGTCATCGCATAGCTCTTCGAGAAGGTGAAGCACGTCACCGTCCGCTCCGCCATCCCCGGCAACGACGCAATCGAGAAATGCTCCCCGTCGTACACCAGATCCTCATACGCCTCATCGGCCACCACCACCAGGTTGCGGTCAATCGCAAACCGCGCCACTTCCTCCGCCTCGGCCCGCGTAAACACCAGCCCACTCGGATTCTGCGGCGTGTTGTAGTAGATGCAGCGCGTCTGCGGCGTGGCAAAGGTCTTGAGGGTCTCGTAGATCCCGTCCCGCCGCGCCATCGAGGTCGGCACCAGCAGCGGACGCGCCTCCGCACCCCGAATCAAATCCCCAATCGGCGTCCAGTACGGCGAAAACAGCAGCGCATCGTCACCCGCATTCAGCACGCTCTGGAAAGTCGCATACAGCGCCTGAGACCCGCCCACCGTCGCAATCACCTGATCGACCGTCGTCGGAATCCCGTTCTTCTTCGTCACCTTCGCCGCCAGCGCCTCGCGCAGCGGTTGAATCCCCGAAGACGGCGCATAATGTGTCTGGTTCGCCCAAATCGCCTTGATCGCAGCCTCTTTAATCCCATCCGGAGTCTCAAAGTAAGGCTCGCCGCCATGCAGCGCATGAACCTGCTTGCCCTCAGCACGCAACGCCATCACCTTGTTGCGAATCTGCACAATATCCGAAAAACCAACCTCATCCAACCGCTTAGCCAACCGAATCCCACTTGCCTGCACGCCCATGATTGCCTACCCCTCTCGCTAAATATCGTTACCTTCGCTCCAACAATTCTAAAACTACCGAGTCGCAGATGAAGAAATCATGGCAATTGCCCCTGCCTTTGCTTTTTGCTTGTCATCCTGAACGAAGGGAAGGATCTGCTTCTGCTCTTGCCGTTGCATTTGCGCCTGCTTTTCTGGCTGTCATTCCCGAAGGGAATCTGCTTTTCCCCTTGTGAAGGGTACGGGCTTCAGCCCGTACATCCCCCCCCAGCCACCACCCCACCTACGGCCTCCACCACCCTCCGGGTGCCCCATCTGCGCCACGTCTTTGTTTTTGTGGCTCAGGTGGGAGTGACCGATTCCGCGTCCTCAAACCGCCATGGTTGCAACCAGTACATCAGCGCGCCAATTTTTCCGGCAGGTGATGTCTCGCCAACCCACTACGGCGGACTTCGCCGACTTGACGATAAGAAATGCCATGAGGCACGCCAGCACCAAGACAACCGGCGTTCCTGGGAAGCCGCCTCCTACAGGGCCTGCCATAACGAGCCTCCATTCCTGAAACTCAGTAAATTCCTAACTCCGCGCCCTACACCGCCAGCAAACTCGTATAAACCGCCATCCCCGCCACGCAATCCACGCCCAACCCCGCCAGCGCGTCAATCTCCTCCTGCGCCCGGATCCCCCCCGCCACAATCAACTGCCGCGCAGTCAGCGGCTTCAGTTGCCGCGCAATCTCGATCGGGAAGCCCTTCAACAGCCCTTCGCCGTCGATGTGCGTGTACAGAAACGCGCCCACATGCGCTTCGAGCGCAGGAATCGCCTCGGCCGGCGTCAGCGCCACCTGCGCCCTCCACCCTTTGATCGCGATCTGCCCGCCGCGCGCGTCAATGCCCGCCACCACCTGCTCCGCGCCCACTGCTTTGGCCAGCTCCGCCGCAAAGCCCGTATTCACTCGCCCCACGCCGTCCTGTTCCGAAAAAAGTGACGACCCCACAATCACCCGCCGCGCACCCGCAGCCAGCACACTCCGCGCCCGCTCCACCGTACCAATGCCGCCGCCCACCTGCACCGGCAGCCGCTTGGAAATCTGCTCCACCAGGGCCGTGTTCTCGCCCTGCCGCATCGCCGCATCCAGGTCAATCAACTGGACCAATGGGTATTTTGAGAACTTCTCAATCCAGTACTCAAAGTCGTCAAACGCCAGGCGCAGCTTCTCGCCCTGCACCAGTTGCACAATCTGCCCGCCCAGCAAATCAATCGAAGGAATCAGCATGGAAGCCTCACCGGAATACCCGTCTTGGCCAGCTCGCCCTTGAGCTGCCGGCTCGTCGAAACGCCAAAGTGGAAGATGCTCGCGGCCAGCGCCGCATCCGCCCGCCCGCGCCCAAAGACATCGGCAAAGTGCTCCACCGTCCCGGCACCGCCCGACGCAATCACCGGAATCTGCACCGCCTCGCTCACCGCCGCCGTCAGTTCGCAATCGAAGCCCGCCCGCGTCCCGTCCGAGTCCATGCTGGTCAGCAAGATCTCCCCTGCCCCGCGCGCCTCAGCCTCCCGCGCCCACTCAAGCACCGAGCGGCCACTGTCCCGCCGCCCCCCATGCGTAAACACATGCGCCTCCCGCACCGGGTCCGCCGCAGCCGGATTGCGCCGCGCGTCGATGGCGACAATGACCGCCTGCGCCCCAAAGCTCGCCCCAATCTGCCCAATCAGCTCCGGATCAGCCAATGCCGCAGAGTTCACGCTGATCTTGTCCGCACCCGCCTCAAACACCGCCGCCGCGTCCTCCGCCGTACGAATCCCGCCGCCCACCGTAAACGGCACAAACAGGCTCGCTGCCGTCCGCCGCACCGTATCCAGCAGCGTCGCCCGGCCCTCGTGAGTCGCCGTTATGTCCAGCAGCACTATCTCGTCCGCCCCCCCGGCCGCGTGCCGGTGCGCCAGCTCCGCCGGATCCCCCGCGTCCACAATGTCCACAAACTGTATGCCCTTCACCACCCGTCCATCCCGAACGTCGAGGCAGGCTATGATGCGTCTGGTTAGCATGTTATTTCTTCACCTTGTTGCGGTTTACAATTGCCTGGATTTCATCGATCTGCGCCTGCGTTAAGTACCGCGTTGGAATGGTGGTAAATCGTCCTTTTGCCACAACCAAAATCAGAGCCTGCTCGTCGTGAGCTACATCTATATTTTGATTCCAGAAATATTTCCCCTCGCTTACACCAGGAACAAGTGTTCGTACCGATTCTTCGGCAACTTCAAGCTCAATGATTCGCTCTTTGCCTGAATCGGTAAATACTCGCTTGTATACTTGTCGAGTCTTGTAGAAGTAGCAGAAAATGGAATACCCCGCGAGCACGGAGAGGCCACATTCTATCCCAAAAAGAATCGCAGAGTACTCGGTCAGCTTACTCATGTCAAATACCAGAAATAGTATGCTTCCCGCTATCGCCAGCAAAGGCAAGATTATGAACCAAAGAGCAAAGTTAAGTCGCCGTGTCAAGCGCAGAGATCGATAAAGTCGATTGGCCGCTTTAAAGTCAGCGAAGGTGACTGTGTACGAGAAAATCATGCCGGCAACTCCAGAAAGTTCTTCAATATCTTCAGCCCCGTCTCCCCCGACTTCTCCGGATGAAACTGCGTCCCAAACACCTTCCCCCGCTCCACAGCCGCCGCAAACGGCTGAATATACTCCGTCACCGCAGACGTCTCAGCCGTCACCGGCCCCCGCCAGCTATGCGTAAAGTAGGCAAACTCCCCCGCCGCAACCCCGGCAAACAGCAGGCTCTCCCCCGGAAACGCCAGCTGGTTCCACCCCACGTGCGGCACCTTCTCGTGGCCCTCCGGAAACCGCTCCACGAGCTCGCCAAAGTACCCCAGCCCCGCCTGCTCCGGAGCCTCCGTACTGCCCCGGTACAGCCACTGCATCCCCACGCAGATGCCCAGAAACGGCGCACCGCGCGCAATTACCGCCCGCACCGCCCCGGTCAGCCCCGTCTCATCCAGCCGCGAGGTCGCCGCAAAATGCCCCACCCCCGGCAATATCACTCGCTCGGCCTCATCCAGAGGCCCCGGCACATCGGTCACCGTCACCTCCGCGCCAAGATACTTGAGCGACTTCACCACCGAAGTCAGATTCCCCGCCTTGTAATCAATCACAGTTACTTTCATTCAGCTATTAGCCTCTAGCTTCTAGCTACTAGCTAAAAGCTGGTTGTACTTCCAAAAGCTACTTCTGCTTGGGTTGCGAGCCAATTGCAATTTCCCCAACAGCGGAAAACCAACAGCCCGAGATCCAACTCCGGTTTTGAAAGGGCACGACTTCAGTCGTGCCGTAAACCGCCGAAAAATGGCTCGGGCTTTAGCCCCTGAGGGATGACCTTAGACCTTTGAATCCCCACGACCAGCCATACCACCCACCTGGCAACTACAGCAACCCCTTCGTGCTCGGCAGCATCTCCGCCAACTGCGCATCCCGGCTGCAGGCCACCCGCAGCGCCCGCGCAAACGCCTTGAAAATCGCCTCAATCTTGTGGTGATTCGACCGCCCGTACATCGTCTTCACATGCACATTTGCCCGCGCGCCCCGCGCAAACCCCTCAAAAAAGTCCGTCACCAGCTCGCTCTGCAAATCCCCCACAAGCCGCGTTCGCACCTTCGTATCCACCGCATACGCCGTACGCCCGCTCAGGTCGATCGCCGCAATGGCCAGGGTCTCATCCATCGGCATCAGGAAGTACCCGGCCCGGTTGATCCCCTTCTTGTCCCCCACCGCGCGGTCAAAGGCCTCGCCCAGCGCAATCCCGACATCCTCCACCGTATGGTGCTGGTCCACATCCAGGTCCCCATTGCACGTCAGCTCCAGGTCAAAGCCCCCATGCCGCGTAAACAGCTCCAGCATGTGGTCAAAGAACCGTATCCCCGTCGAGACCTTGTACTGCCCCGTGCCTTCCACCGTCAGCCGCAGCTCAATCTTCGTCTCCGTCGTATTCCGCACAATCTCCGCCTGCCGCACTGCCTTCGTCATGCCTTTTCTCCTGTCTTCTTCCGGCGCGCGGCCAGATACGTTTCCATCGCCTTGTCTGCCCGGCGCATCTGCTCCCGGCTCCCGATCGTGATCCTCACCAGCCCCTCGCATCCAGGGTCGGCCGACCGGTCCCGCACCAGAATCCCCGCCTCCCGCATATGCGCCACAAACTCCCGGTGATCCGCCCCAATCTCCACCAGCACAAAATTCGCCTGCGTCGGCCAAAAGCGCACGCTCAGCCCCGTCAAATCCAGCTGAAACTCCATCCGCGCCCGCTTCACCTCCGCCACATAGCCGTCCACATACTCCTGGTCGCCCAACGCAGCCGTCAGCGCCGTCAGCGCCACCGAATTCACGCTGTACGGCGACAGCACCCGCCGCACCCAACGCAGATTCTCATCGGAAGCCGCAAGCAGCCCCAGCCGCAACCCCGCCAGCCCGTAAGCCTTTGAAAACGTCCGCGCCACCACCAGATTCGGCACCTCGCCCACAAGATCTACGACCGTCTCCCCGAAAAAGTGAAAATACGCCTCATCCGCCAGCACAATCGCCCCCGGAGCAGCCGCGCACAACGCCAAAATCTGCTCCCGCGTCGTCACTGCCCCCGTCGGGCTGTTCGGATTCGCAATGCAAATCAGCTTCGTCCTCTCCGTAATCGAGGCCAGCATCCGCTCATACGGAAACGCAAAATCCTCACCCGCCTGCACCTGAACCAGCACCGCATCCGTCTGCGCCGCGTATATCTCATACATCGTGTACGTCGGCACCGGCAGCAGCAGCTCATCGCCCGCTTCCAGAAACGCCTGGCACAGCACGTGAATCGCCTCGTCCACTCCGTTGGTCAGCACCACCTGCTCCGGCTTCAGCCCCAGGTACTCCGCCGCCAGCGCCTCCACCGGCCCCCGCTCGGGATACCGCGTCAGGCTCTCCGCCGTCAGCGCCCCAATCGCTTCCGCCACCTTCGGCGAACACCGCAGGGTGTTCTCGTTGAAGTCCAGCCGCATCGCATCCCGGCTGCCCAGCGGCGGATGATACTCCGGCATCGCCGCTACCCGTGCCCGCGGCTTGATGGCATTCAGCTTGTTCATCGCTCTCCCCGCAACCGCGTCGCAATCGCTTCCGCGTGCCCCAGCAGTCCTTCCGCCTCAGCCAGCAACATCGCCTGCGGCCCCAGCTCTTTCAGCCCCTCCGGCGCATACTGCTGCACCGTAATCAGCTTCACAAAGTCGTTCACGCTCAACCCTCCCCGCAGCGTCGCCAACCCTCCGGTCGGGAGCGTGTGGTTCGGACCGGAAATATAATCCCCCATCGGCTGCGGCGACCACTCGCCCACAAACACTGATCCCGCATTCCGCACCCAGCTCAGGTCCTCGTTCAGGTCCACCGTCAGGTGCTCCGGAGCCAGTCTGTTCACCAGCTCCCGCGCCGCCTCCGCTGTCGGAGCCACAAACACCAGCCCGCTCGCCCGCAGCGCCTCGGCCGCCACCTCATTCACCGCCGCCCGCCGCTCCGTCTCCGCCAGCACAGCCTCCGCCAGCTCCCGGCGCGTCGTGATAAAGATCGCCAGCGCTGCCGGGTCGTGCTCCGCCTGCGCCACCAGGTCGCTCGCAATCCCTGCCGGCGTGCCCTTGTCGCTGGCCACCACAATCTCCGTCGGCCCCGCCAGCATGTCGATCGCACAACTGCCCTCGGCCGATACCGTCCGCTTCGCCGCCGTCACATACAGGTTCCCCGGCCCCACAATCTTCGCCACCCGGCCGATCGTCTCCGTCCCGTACGCCAGCGCAGCCACCGCGTGCGCCCCGCCAATCCGGTAGAACTCCGTCACTCCCAGCAAATGCGCCGTCGCCAGCGTCTCCGCCGCAGGGTTCGGCGAAACCACCACAATCCGCTCCACTCCCGCCACCTGCGCCGGCGTCACCGTCATCAGCATCGTCGACGGCAGCGGATGACGCCCCCCCGGCACATAGCAACCCACCGCATCAATCGCCCGGACCAACTGCCCCGTCACCAGGCCCGGCACCGGCTCAAACGCCCACGACTGCGGCATCTGCCGCTCCGCAAACGCCCGAATCTGCTCCACTGCCGTCTCCAGCGCAGCCTTCAACCCCGGCGTCAGCGCCTCCCAGGCCGCCCGAGTCTCCTCCGGGCTGACCCGCAGCGCAGCTCCCGGCGCCAGCTTATCCAGCCGCTCCGCATACCCCCGCAGCGCGCCATCCCCACCGCTCCCCACCGCGGCCAATATCTCCCCCACCGCAGCCTGCACCGTATCCAGCGAAACCCCACCCCGGCGCTCCAGCGCGGCAATCGCTTCCCGCCCCGCCGCCGAGTCCATCTCCAGCAATCTCATCGCTCGTCCCCAAATCTCCGGATGCCCAGGTCTCGCTTCTGAGACCGGGGAGCCCACCAATGCCGGGTGCCCCCGGTCCCTCGCACTTGGGGACCGGGGATTCCACTTCCTACAGCACCACCTTGTTCAGCGGATACTCCACAATCCCCGTCGCCCCCGCCGCCTTCAGCTTCGGCACCACCTCGCGCACCGTGGACTCCTCCAGAATCGTGTTCACCGCCACAAAAGATGGATTCGACAACTCAGAGATCGTCGGCGAGTTCAGCGCCGGCAGTATCGCCAGCACCTGCTCCAGATCGCTCTTCTTCGCGTTCAGCATCAGACCCACCTGCGACTGCGCATCGATCGCCGCCTTCAGCATCAACGCGATCTGCTCGATCTTCTCCCGCTTCCACGGGTCGTCCGACGCCGCCTGGCTTGCAATCAGACGCGTCTCGCTCTCCATCACCGTGTCGATGATCGTCAGCCGGTTCGCCTTCAAACTGCTCCCCGTCTCCGTCACTTCCACAATCGCGTCCGCCAGCATCGGAGGCTTCACTTCCGTCGCCCCCCAGCTGAACTCCACCTTCACGTTCACGCCCTTGGCCGCAAAGTAGCGCTTCGTCACTTCCACCAGCTCCGTGGCCACAATCTTGCCTTCCAGGTCCTCGGCCTTCGTAAAGCCCGAGCCCTCCGGAACCGCCAGCACCCAGCGCACCTTCCGCCGGCTCTGCTTCGCATAGGTCAACGATGTGATCGAGTTCACCGTCAGTCCGCTCTCCACCACCCAGTCAATGCCCGTCAGCCCGGCATCCAGCACGCCGTGCTCCACGTACCGCGCCATCTCCTGCGCGCGAATCAGCATGCACTCAATCTCCTTGTCGTCGATCGAGGGGAAGTAGCTCCGCCCATCCGCGTAAATGTTCCAACCCGCGCGCTTGAACAGCGCAATCGTGGCATCCTGTAAGCTGCCCTTGGGAATTCCGAGACGAAGTTTGTTAGCCACGCTGCACCTCCTGTGCGGGGTTGAAGGGAATGTTCTTGGTAAAGCAGCTCACCGTGCCCTCGTGGCAAACCAGGCCATCGCCCTCCACCACCACTCGGAACACCAGCGTGTCGTTGTCGCAATCCGTCGCCGCCGTTACCACCCGCAGCCGGTTCCCGCTCGACTCGCCCTTCATCCACAGCTTCTGCCGCGTCCTGCTCCAGAAGGTCACATACCCCGTCTCCAGCGTCTTGGCGTAGCTCACAGGGTTCAAAAATCCCAGCATCAGCACTTCTCCCGTTGCCGCGTCCTGCACCACTCCCGGTACCAGGCCGTCCATCTTCTCAAAATCAATCGTCGGTACTGCGTCGCTCATCACTCTCTCACTTCTGTTTCAGGGATAAGGGTTTCACCGGCATTCGCCAGCGCAAGCAAAAAAGCCCGCTGGCGGTGTTCGCCGGCGGGCTTCGTTGAATCTGGTGATGTTTTTGGCCTTTCCCTACTAGCTCAGGCCACAGCACCCCGCCGACATGGTCATCCCATGATGATGGTGGTGACCGTGATGGAGGTGGCTCTGCATCTGTTCTAAAAACTATCGAACCCACCCGCTCCGTGTCAACCTCCACGAGACCTCCGGGTGCCCCACCCTCGCCACGTCTTTGTTTTTGTGGCTAGGCTGGGCCGCAATCGAGCGCAGCTCGATCCCCCGTCGAAAACTTCCGCCACCACCGCCAGACTTGGCGCACAATGAGTCATGCGCACCCCATCCCCCTGGGCCATCCTCCTGCTGGCATTCAGCCTCCTCCCCACCGCTCTCGCCCAATCCACCCCATTCGATCCAATCGACATCAACCACGCCACAGTCTCCCAGCTCCTCCATGTCCCCGGAATGACCCCCGCATGGGCCGGCCGCATCGTACGCTTCCGCCCCTACCGCGCCAAATCCGACCTCGTCGAAAAAGGCGTCCTCCCCTCCGACGTCTACGCCCGCATCCGCAACAACATCATCGCCCACAAAACCGAATAGAGCCGGACTCAGGAAATGATCTCCCCAGCACCCAGCCCCTTCCCCATTCGTTTTTCAGCCAGCCCTACTTCGCCGCTTCCGTCCCCTTGATAAACGCCGCCACATCGTCGTGGAACTGCTTCAGAATCCCCTCGTTCACATAAATCATGTGCCCCGCCTCGTAGTACCGGTAGCTGATATTCGCCTGCAACGCATCCGGAATCGGCAGGTGGTGCATCTCAAACTTCCCCTCGAAATACGGCGTCGCCAGGTCGTAATACCCTCCCGCCAGCAGCACCTTCATCTTCGGATTCGCCTTCATCTTCCGCGCCAAATCCGGCATCACATTCTGCCCGCCCTCAGTCCGCCGCATCTCCCAGTGGAAACCCGGATCCCCGTACGCGCTCGGCTTGTACGTCCAGTTCTCCCCGTACTTCAGCTCCCTCCGCAGATACTCGTTGATCGCCGTCAAGTACGCCGACGAAATCGCGTCGCTCTGCGGATCATAGTCCGCATCCTTGCTCAACGGATCCATATCCGGCCCCTGATACCGCGTGTCCAGCCGCCCCACCGTCGTCCCCGTCGCCTCTTCCAGAGTCTTTGAGAACGAGCCTCCCTCCACCCGCAAATTGCTCTTCACCAGATACGCCACCGGCAATCCCGTGTACTGGTGCAGCTTTTCCGCCACCGCCTGCTTCCGTGCCGCCGGCAGCTCCGAACCCTGCAGCAGCGCGCTCATATACTCACCCAGCGCATACTGCTCCACCTCCCCCAAAAATGGCTCCAGCTTCGCCGCCGCATTCTCCAGCTTCTTGTGATACCACGCCGTCGCCGCGTACGTCGGCAGCGCCAGCGCATACGCCTGGTCCACTCCCGGATTCAGCGTCGGCTCATCCACGCTATTGTCAAAACCCAAGATCGCCGACAGCAGGATAATCCCGTTCAAATCCACACCCTGCAGGTCAGACGACAGCACCGCCGACCGCGGCGTCCCGTAGCTCTCCCCAAACAAATACTTCGGCGAATTCCACCGCTCGTACTTCGTCAAAAACCGCCGGATAAACCGCTCAAACGCATGGGCATCCGCATCAATGCCCCAGAACGACTGCTCCTTCTCCTTGCCAAACACCCGGCTGAAACCCGTCCCCGGCGCGTCGATAAACACCAGGTCGCTCACATCCAGCAGGCTGAAATCATTGTTCACCAGCCGGTACGGCGCAGCCGCCTCGTGTACCGTATCCGTCGTCACCACCCGCCGCGGCCCAAACGATCCCATATGCAGCCACATCGTCGACGATCCCGGCCCGCCGTTGTACAGAAAAGTCACCGGACGCGTCTCCGCCCCCGCGCCCTTCTTGAAGTACGCCGTATAGAATATCCGCGCCGTCGCCGGAGCCTCGTCCAGCTTCTCCGTCGCGCTCACCCCGGCCTCAGCAAACCACTTGCCGTCCAGCCCCAGCAGCGCGTCCTGGGAATTCGTCGCGCCCACCGTCAGCGTCCCCGCCACGGCCTTGTACGCAATCGCCTGCCCGCCCACAGTCACCGTTCCCTCGGTCACCGAGTCGGCCTGCGCCACCACCTCGGCCTTCTTCTCCGCCGGCGCAGCGGCCTTGTCCTCAGCCCATGCACCCGTCCCCAGCAACACCACCAACCCCAGCAAAACTCCACGACGCATCATCGGCAAAAAATCCTCTCCATTCCTCAATTCCAACAGAGCCAACTCTAGCCGAAAGACCCCGCAAACTCCAACGAATTCCCGCTACACCGCTTGTCATCGATGAGCGCAGCGAAGATTCTGCTTCTGTCTTTGCCCTTGCTTCTGCCTTTGCCGTTGCCCTTGCCCTTCTGTCTGTCATTCCCAAAGGGAATCTGCTTCTTCCCTTGCTTTTGCCGTTGCTCTTGCCTTTGCCCTTCTGTCTGTCATTCCCGAAGGGAATCTGCTTCTTCCTTTGCCTTTGCCGTTGCCTTTCTGTCTGTCATTCCCGAAGGGAATCTGCTTCTTCTTTTGCCCTTGCCCTTTACGTCAAATCCCCACAAATGCCGGTCATCTTGAGCAAGGCCGGGTGCCCCATCCTCGCCACGTCTTTGTTTTTGTGGCTAGGGGCCCCCATGGACAGGTCTTCGTCCGTGGGGAAATCTAGGGTGGGCCGCTATCGTGCAAAGCACGATCCCCCCCGCCTGACCAATTCTCCCGCAGACTCCCACTTCCACCTCAGACACTAACATTGCTCCCCACAAGCCGAGTTATCGGGCCCGATCTGCTGCTAGCCAATGCCTCTGGGACTTGGACTCTATCGAAGTCGCAGTTGTGTGAAAGCCCGACTGTGGCCCTTGATAAACTCACCCTTCGCTATATGCGCGAAGAATTGGGTAGCGATTCAAGCGCCAATCAGGAGCAGGCCACGCGCCGACGTGAGTTACACTCGTTCACCAAGAGCCAAATTATGCAAACGATTGATCTAAAAAACGCCGTAATGCAGATCTTCCAGATCGTCGACCAGCACGCCAAACGTGGAGAGCGGTCGCCGTTCTTCTTCATTGCCGGGGCGGGAGTCTCGAATCCTCCCATTCCGCTTGCCGGGGAGATCGAAGAGCAATGCAAGCAGGAGGCTCGGAAATACGATGACTCGTCTCCACTTCCGTCAAAGGCCCCCATGGATTCCTATTCCCATTGGATGGGGAAGGCCTACCCCTCTCCCGAGGGACTCCAGACGTACCTGCGCGAAATGATGCAGCGCAAACCCATCTCAAAAGCCAACCTCCGCTTGGCCCATCTCTTGCTCGACGGTAAGATTGCCCGCACCGTCTTCACGCCGAACTTCGACGATCTTCTATTGAAAGCGCTTGAACTCTTCGGCCATCGCCCCCTTGTCTGCGATCATCCCCTCACCGTTGGCCGCATTCGAATCGAGTCGAAGGATGTTCAGATCGTTCATGTGCACGGTTCCTATTGGTTTTACGATTGCTGCAACCTCAAGCATGAAATTTCGGCGCGCTCGGAATATGGGGGCCCCGTGTCTGTCTTGTTGGACCAGTCGCTACGCGACCACTCTCCTATCGTCGTCGGGTACAGCGGTTGGGAAGGCGACATCCTGATGTCCGCGCTGAGACGCCGGCTTTCATCTGGCAGGCTGGGCACCCCCATTTTTTGGTTTTGCTACAAGCGTGAATCGCCGGACGCTCTTCCAGAATGGCTAAAAGATTCGAATGACGTTAAGTTCGTCCTCCCCGATGAACCTGCCCGCGAGGCCAGTTTGCCGATTGCATCGCAAATGCCGGAGCCGAAGAGTCAGGCTTCCCCGCGCCCCGGTGTCAAGGCTGGAATCGCCGAATCCCCCTTCGATTGGAAAGCGCCTACGCTTGCTGCGACAAGTGTCCTCGACGCCCTCGTACGCAAATTCGATCCCGCACTCCCTCCGCTCACGCAAGATCCATTGGGCTTCTATGCGAAGCATTTGAGAGAGTTGCTCGGAACAGGCGACTCTGACGGCGAGCAAGACACGCTCTATAGCTTTCACAGCGTCATCGCCAAGGTCGAACGGGCAAGGGATTATTACAAGGCGGATCAAGAGCCCGACCTCCTCAAGGGCTTCCGCGATGCCATGAGCAAGGCCGATTATCGGAATGCGATCAAGTCGGCAGCCGGGGTAAGTCTGGAAAACCTGTCGCAGCAGGAACGCGCCGAACTCGTCTTCTCCCTGATGGATGCATCTATGGGGCTCGACGACAACTCCGCCGACAAAATCGCTGGGTACCAGATCCTCGTAAGGGCAGCGGATCTTCTCACAGCCGCTGGCTCAACCGATCCACGTTTGCGTATCTTGGTATCCAAAGCCCTCTTCAACAAGGGTCTCGCGCTCGGAAGCCTCGGCCGAAGCGAGGAAGCAATTGCCGTCTACGATGAAGTCGTGAGCCGCTTTGGCGACGCGGAGGAACCGGAGTTGCGTGACCCCGTCGCCAGTGCCCTCGGCAACAAGGGCGTTGTCCTCGGAATTCTTGGTCGAGACGAGGAAGCAATTGCCGCATACGACGATGTCGTGAGCCGCTTTGGCGACGCGGAGGAACCAGAGTTGCGTGGTCGGGTCGGCATTACCCTCGTCAACAAGGGTCTCACGCTCGGAAGTCTTCGCCGAAGCGAGGAAGCAATTGCCGTCTACGACGAAGTCGTGAGCCGCTTTGGCGACGCGGAGGAACCAGAGTTGCGTGTCCAGGTCGGCAAAGCCCTTTTCAACAAGGGTGTCACGCTCGGAATCCTTGGCCGAAGCGAGGAGGAAATTGCCGTCTACGACGAAGTCGTGAGCCGCTTTGGCGACAGGGAGGAACCGGAGTTGCGTGCCCTCGTCGCCAGAGCCATCTTCAACAAGGGCGGGAGGCTCGGAATCCGTGGCCGAAGCGAGGAAGAAATTGCCGCATACGACGAAGTCGTGAGCCGCTTTGGCGAAAGGGAGGAACCGGAGTTGCGTGCCCTCGTCGCCAGAGCCCTCGTCAACAAGGGTCTCACGCTCGGAATCCTCGACAGGAACGAGGAAGAAATTGCCGTCTGTGACGAAGTATTGAGCCGTTTTGGCAATGCTCAGGAACCACTCTTGCGGGAGCAGGCGGCAAAAGCGCTTTTCATCAAAGGAAGCGCATTTGAGACGCAAGGCAACAAGAAAAGCGCTATCGACTCTTACGAGGAAGCCCTTGCCCTATATGGTGACGACAAAGGGGCCAAAATCGAAGAGCTTGTAAGCCGGACACGAAATAGCTTGGACAACCTGCTCAGCGAGGGCGAGGCATCGGCATAGCCCAGCACTTGAATCTCCCGGTTGCCGGTTGGCCTATGTGCTCCAATACATTCAGATCTTGAAATACCTCACTTCGGAATCGATATTTCACACTGGGAATATCCCCTACCGACACGTTTCAACACTTGCCAAAACAGATAGACTCAATTCCTCGGCTTTGATCGGATCGGTCTCGCAAAACGCCCTCGCGTCTGCCCATCCCCACTCCTGAACGCCAAAATCGCGCAAAGCACGATCCCACCGCCCGCACCACCCAAACCCAAATCGTGCCCAGCTCGATCCAACTGACCCCTGCCCCCCTGGCCTCTGCCCCGGCATTGTCAAGCCCCTAAATTCTTCTGCTATCTCATAGCCCAACAAAACAAACCACATGCCCCAACAAAAAATCGGGCCAACCCTGCCGACAATTACGACCACAAAGCGCAACATGGAAGAAACCGTCCGAAAAATCGTCGAGGCAGCCAAGGAATCGGTGGAGACCGCAAAAAAGTGCACAAAACCGCGCAAAAACACTCAGGCAACAACCCAGCAACACATTTGCCATCAATAACATAGGAGGGGTTTTTCGCAGAAAACACCCCTCCCCCCCTTTCCGGCAAAAACGACGAAGAAATGCCGTCCTGCCGTCATAACCCTTCGCGGCTCGGTCCCTTAAAACCGATACTCCGCCGAAGCCCTAACCGTAGCCGGCGCGCCCAGATGAATGAACGTGTCCCCGTAACTAGCCCCCGTGTCCTTCCAATACCGCTTGTTCAGCACGTTATCGGCAAACACCCGGAAGCTCATCCGCCCGCCATCCCCACCCGGCGAATACTTCGCCCCCAGGTTGAACACGTTGTACCCGCCCACGCTCACCACGTCGTCCCGCGTCGCATCTTTCCTGCTCGTCCAGCTCCAGCCCGGCAGCAGATGGAAATCCTTCAGCCCCGCCGCAAACCGCGCCGGCACCGCCAAATCCGCAAACGTGGCAATCTTCACCAGCGGCTGGTTGATCACCTGCTTGCCGTCATAGGCCGCCGTCCCCGTCGCCGACGCCGTAGCCTTGATCAGCGCCGCCGAAGCCGACACCCGCGCCCAGCTCGCGGCCTTGCCCTGCGCGCCCAGCTCCAGCCCGTCATGCGTCTCCCGCCCTTCCGATACAAAGCTCAAATTCCCATTCGCGTCCGGCCCCTGCGGGTAGAAGAACGGCGCACGCATATGGAACGCTGCAGCCGTCAGCAGAATCCGCCGTCCCGGCTCCCACTTCGCGCCCACCTCCGCCTGCCGCGTAAAAAACGGCGGCAGATAGTACCCACCCGCCCAGAACGGCGCCTGCGGCCCCAAACTCAGCAGCACGCTGTAGTTCCCATACACCGTCCAGTCACCCTTCGGGCTCCACGTCGCCGCATACCGCGGAAGCCACAGCAGCTTCTCCGTCGCCAGCTCAACGGTCGCCGGCGGCCCGCCCGTCGGATTCGGCTGCGCAAAATTATGGTCCCGCAAGCTGTCCAGCCGCCCGCCCGCAATCAACTGCAAGCCTCCCGGCAAGCTCACCCGGTCCTCCACCAGCAGCGCCGCCTGGTGGTCATCCTCCGTCAGCTGCACCGGCCCCGCCGAGTCCACCGCCGTCGTATCCGGATACACCACATTCGGCTGATAGATATTTTCCACGCCAAGCGCCACATACACCGCGCCATTCTGCACCGTTGAGGCCGCACCCGCAGGCGCTGGCCCCGGCAAGCTCACACCCCGGCTGAACAGCTCCCCGCCTACCGCCAGGTGATGCGTCACCGCCCCCGTCTTCACCAGCCCCTCCGCCACCGCCTCCACTTCGTTGTCCGTGCGCAGCTCCCCTGGGTCGCGATAGTCGTAGATCTCATAGCTCCCATCCGGGCAAAAAAACCAGTACGGCGTCGCGCAAAGCTGATTCCCTGTCACCGGATCATACGCCGCCCCATACGGATAAATCACGTTGTCGTCGATCACCGACCGGCTCGCTCCCGCCGCCACAAACGCCCGCCAACCCGCCAACCGGCCCGTCTGCTTCAACCCCGAATCCAGCCGCACGCTGGCGTTCAGCGTATCGAAGGTATTCGGCTTCGCCCACGGCTGCGCGCCCAGCATATTGGACGGATACGCCGGGTCCGGCACCGTCAACCCACCCAGCAACTGGTACCCCGCCACCGACCGCTCCACCTTGTGCTGATACTCAAAATCCCCGCTCAGCGTCGTCTCCGGCCCCAGCTTCCAATCTCCCGCAAACGCTGAGGCACCCCGCACCCCGTTCGCGCCGTTCACATTCGTATGCACACTCTCGCCCGTCAGGTTCACCCGCACGCCAAACCGCTTGCCCCCGCCCACATTCGCCCCAACCAGCGTCCCCAAATCCAGCGATCCAAACGAGCTCCCTCGATGGTCCGTCGCAAACTCCAGCGCCTTCACCACGGCCGGCCGCTTCGTCTGGTAGTTCACCAGCCCGCCCGCCGTTGTCACCCCGCTCTCGAGCCCCGGAATCCCCTTCAGAAACTCCACCCGCTCCTTGTTCTCCAGCGCCACATCCTGCTCGCCGGCAATCGTCAGCCCGTTGATCTCGAGCGCCGTCGCAAGGTCCAGCGTGAATCCCCGAATCGCAAAGTCCCCGTAGTACCCCACCGGCGCATAATCCTCGCCAATCGACGCATCGTTCTTCACCACGTCCGACAGCACCCGCGAAAACTGGTCCGTCAGCAACTCCCGCGTCACCACCGTCACCGCCACCGGAGCGGCCACCAGCGGCAACCCACCCAGGTTCCCCACAGACTCCTCCACCGGCAGGTACCCCGCATCCACCCGGTCATGCACAGTAATCGTCGTCGTCACCGGCGCTATCTTCTGCGCTGCGGGCACTTTCTCTTCCGGCGTCTGCGCAGTCATCGCCGCACCGCAGCACAGCACTGCCGCCAGCGCAAACCCGCTCCGCCCAGCCCGTAGCCAACAAATTGTCCTGGAAAATCCCGTCGCGCTCGCCATCATCGTTTCCCTCACATCCAAAAAACCTGGGAAACAAGAGGCGCTTTCGCAACTGCCGGTCCAGGGGGTTCCTGGCCCGCGTTTCGGAAACTTCCCACGCCGGCATTATCCGGGTCGGGTTCGAAGGGTTTCTCTCAGCCTCGCGTTCGCGAAGCACCCCTGTTTCTGTTACAAGCCTATAACAATCCCCGCCCGCCCGAACCCCTTCACGCACAAAATACCCGCACACGACCCAAATGGCGAGACGCCCATCCGCGCAAAAAAGTGTGGCCTCACCCATCAGGCAAGGCCACACTCTGCTTCAATCGATTGACGCCGGAAATCTACCGCCGCACGGCCCTCGGCACATCCCGCTCCAGCCCGCTCACCTTGAACGCCCCCACCATCTCGTTCAAATCATGCGCCAGCTTCGCCAACTCCTGGCAGGCTTCCACGCTGTGCTGCGAGCTAGCCGCCGTCTGCCGGATAATCCCCGCAATCTCATTCACGCTCTCGTTCACCGTCTGCGTTGAATACGATTGCTCGGTCGATGCCGCCGCAATCTGCGTCACCATCTTCTGCACCGACTCCGCGCCCTGAATAATGCTCGTCAGAGCCTCGCCCGCCGACTGCGCCGATGCCACGCCAGAGTCCACCTGCGCCATGCTTGCCCGCATCGCTGCCACCGCATCCCGCGTTCCTGCCTGGATGCTTCGCACCGTCTGGTCAATCTCCTTCGTCGCCGCGCTCGTCCGCTCCGCCAGCCGCCGCACTTCCCCGGCCACCACCGCAAACCCGCGCCCATGCTCACCCGCTCGCGCCGCTTCAATCGATGCATTCAACGCCAGCAAGTTCGTCTGGTCCGCAATGTCGTCAATCACTCCGATAATCTTCCCAATTGCCACACTCGAATGGCCCAGCGACTCAATCCGCGACGACGTCTCCTGGTTGCTTACCACCAGCTTCTGGATCGTCTCCACCGTCTCCCGCACCGTCTCGCCGCCCGCATGCGCCGACTCTTCCGACCGCCGCGCATCCACCGCCGCACTCTGCGTCGTCTCGCTGATCTCCTGCACCGCGGTCGATATCTCGCCCATCGTCGACGTGATCCGCTCCGCCTGCTCATGCTGCTGCACGCTCTGCTGCGCCGTCTCGCTCGCTGTCGCCGCCAGCTCCGCCGCGGCTTCGCCAAGGCTTCGCGCATTCAGCGCCACATGACGGATAATCGACTCCACTCGCTCAATGAACACGTTGAACCACGCGCCCACTTCATCAATCTCATCCTTGCCCTGGATCGCAATCCGCCGCGTCAGGTCCCCTTCACCCTCCGCAATATCCTTCAACCGCAGCGCCAGCTCATGCAGCCGGCCCACAATCTGCGTCTGAATCACCCACCACGCCAGCCAGCAACTCGCCAACGCCAGCACCAGCATGATGTAACCCGATATCCGGCTCCGCAATGACCACGCGTCAATCGTGTCCAGCTGCTGCTGAAACGTCGCCGAAATCGTCCCGCTCAATCCCACAATCGACTTCGTCAATGCCACGTTTTCCGCCGCCAGTGACCGCATGCTCGCCTGCATATCATCCGTCATGCCATCCTTGCTCGCCAGCACCTTCGCATACGTGTCATGCGAACGCCCCCGCAGGCTCCCAAATCGCGTCACCAACTCCCCCGCCGAAGCAGCCAACTCCGGCTGTCCAGCAAGGCTTTCCCGCGCCGCATTCAAAGCCTCGGCCGTCGCATCCGCATCCTTCTCCGCCGCCTGCAGCGCACTCTCATCCTGCAATATCACCGCATCGTTGTAGTGCTTCTTCTGCCGCTCAAACGAGCTCGCTGCCTCCTGCATCCGCAACGCCGCCGGATAAAGCGAACTCGACACCACCTGCATATGCGCATGTGTCGTCGACGCCGTGAAAAACACCATAGCCAGCAGTGCCAGGCTCCCAAAGCCAAGCACCGCAAAGCTGCCCAGAATCCGCGCCTTGATCGTCAATTTCGTGAACATCGTCCTCACCTGACCGCGAGAGTCTTCACCCCGTCATGGGGCGTCCCCTTGCTGATGTATCCAATCGCTCCAGCCGTATGCGACACATACTCCACCACCGCCGCATCCGAATCAAAGGACTTCGGCATCGTCGCCTGACCGGAAAACACCAGGCTCCGCCAACTCGCCTTGAACGCCGTATCCGACTTGCCCACATACGCCGACAAAAACTCATCGTTCGCCGCACCGCTCTTCAACAACACAGGCGTCACATGCGACCCGTCCTTCAAACTCGACGCGCCACCCGTGAACACATCCTTCAAGTCAGACTTCGATACATCCGCAGCCTTCACACTGTTGTTCGCAATCACAATCACCTGACCCTGCGCTCCAGGCGCAAACACCGCCACCAGGGCCATGAAAAGGAGCATTCCAAATACCTTCTTCATCGTCTTTCTCCTCTCCTCTGCCTTAGAAGCTCACGCCTACCTTGAAAATCGTCATGTCCGTATTCGGCTGCAATCCCGCCGGATTCAACGTGATGTCGTAGCCAACCAGCGTCCCATGCAGAATGTGCTCTTCCGCCTTCGCATACAGGTACTGGTTGAAGTCGTAGCGCCCGCTGATCGCCCAATCCATCGAATCACGCGCCGCTCCAAGGGACGCCTTGTGATCCACACTCTGGCTGTCATATAAGCCGATCATCAGCTTGTCCGTCACCTTGTAGCTGGCCATCCCATACCACGAACGCTCGTCCAGCACTCCAGGGTTCACAGGCAACCCCGTCAGCGCCACCGCGTACGGCACCAGAAGACGTATATACTCGCCCCCCACCATCACCTTGTTCTTCTCGTACTTCGCAAAATACGACGGGCTGTTGAACACACTCAGATTCTCCGCGCCACTGTACGGCCCATACAAAAGCGGCGCGCTCGCTGACCGGTATTGCGTATTCGACGCGCCAATCATCAGCCCGCTCACCGGCGCCTTCCAGTGCAGCGCCTCGCCCGTCAGAACCCAGCTGATTCCGTTCGGCAGCGTCTCGCCGGACTCGCTCTGATTCAGAAAATACCCGTCGTCGCCCGGCAAATTCCTGCCACCCGCCCAGCCTCTGTACTCCAGCTTCCCCAGGCTCTGGCCCAGCTTCACCGTCCCATACACCACACCGCCATAATGCGACAGCAAAGAGTTCCGGCTCATCAGCGGATACACTCCCTGCGGCAACAGTGACCACATGTACGAAGGATCAATGTCCTGCGTCTCATTGAACAATCCGCTCGGCGTCTTCACCTTGCCAAAACGCACCCCAAACGCATCATTCACCTTGTAATCGACAGCCGCCCAGTCCAGTGTGATCGCATTGCCCAGGTTGCCCAGAATCATGTAACGCGCCTGCACTCCCACCCGCAGTTTCGACGTCGGCTGCGCAGTCACATTCACCACAGCATCGGTCCACTGCGGACTCCCATCGCTCGACTTCATCGTCAGAATGTTGTTGTTCGTCGTGTACGCAAATCCCTGCGTCGCATACCCGTGAATCTGAATATTCAAGTCATCCAGACTCTGCGCACGCGCCGTCCCCACTGCCAGAAACAGCACTCCCAAAGCAACCAAAAATCTCTTCATCGTCTCTCTCCTCAAATGTCTTTCCGGATTGACCCTTCGGCACAGTCACACCACACGCCAGCCCACTCCACATTGCACGGCAACAGCGGTCAAACTGTTCTCTCCACCTATCGGCATCAGGACTCCAAACATGAAGAAAATGACACGAATTGATACCCCTCTTTGACTTAGTCAGAGTTATAAGAAAAATCTAAGAATCGACCGCAAAAACTGCCGTTCCAATTACTCCATTTCCGCGAAACACTTACCTCGGCAACCAATGCAAACGACCGCTCCCCAACTGCCCGCTCGTCAACTCTGCCCGGGCACCATATACTGGTCGCATCTCGCCCCGGCTAGCCCTGCCTTCGCTGCCTGCTGTTCACCCCAAGGAGCCACCATGCCCGCCCCGCTCGACCTCTACGATGCAGTCGCTTACCCCAGCCATCCCTACCCCGACACGCATCCCGACCACCTCGCCGTCATCGCCACTCTCCACGGCCTCACGCCTCCGCCCATCCACCACTGCCGCGTCCTTGAGGTCGCCTGCAATGAAGGCGCAAACCTCATCCCCATGGCCTGCGCTCTGCCCAACAGTGAATTTGTCGGCTTCGACCTCGCCGCCCTGCCCGTCCAGCGCGCCCAGCAGCGCATCCAGGATCTCGGCCTCACCAATATCCGCATCTTTCAAAGCGACATCCTCAATATCGGTGCCGGCATCGGCCAATTCGACTACATCCTCGCTCACGGCTTCTACGCCTGGGTCCCACTCCCTGTCCGCCTGCATCTGCTCGCCCTCTGCGAGCAACTGCTCACTCCCAACGGAGTCGCCTTCGTCAGCTACAACGCACTGCCCGGCAGCCATCTCCGCACCCTCGCCCGCGACATCCTCCAATTCAAGGCGCACGAACACCCCGACCCCATTCAGGGCATCGCCGACTCGCTCGCTTTTCTCCAGTTCATCGCCCACGAAAGGCCCGCCGACGATACCTATCGCCGCATCCTCGAAGATCAGTTGCAGCGCATCGGCAAACGCGCCCCACAGGTCACCTTCCACGATGAACTCGCCGGCCAGTACCACCCCATCCACTTCCACGAGTTCATGCAGCAGGCCCACGAATTCGGACTCGAATACCTCTCCGAGTCGACCCTGCCCCCGCCCAACGACCCCGTGTACAGTGCTGACACCCAGGCCACCCTCCAGGATCTGGCACCCAACGACATCGTCCGCCAGGAACAAATCCTCGACTTCCTCCGTGCCCGCACCTACCGCGAAACGCTCCTCTGCCGCGCCGGCCTTCCCCTCTCGCGCAGCTTCTCCGCCGGCTCCTTCCGTCCCTTGCTCATCGGCTCGTGCGTCACCTCAAGCCCCGCCGCGGCTCCCGGCGCATTTACCTTCACCCTGCCCGGCGGCATCCGCATGGAATCCAACCACCCAGCCGTCGTTGCCCTGCTCCAGACCCTCGAAGCCGCCTGGCCCCAATGCCTCCCGCTCTCGGACCTTGTGCAGCAGCTCGCCTCCACCGGGTTCACCCTCGACGACCAGGCCGTCACCCTGCTCACCCGCCTCACCGTCGCCAAGATGATCGAGTGGCGCACCCTGAACCCGCCCCTGGCCCCAGCCATCTCCGCCCAGCCCATGGCCAGCGCCCTTAGCCGCCTTCAGGCCGCCGCCAGTCTCACCGTCACCACCCTGCTGCACACCTCGTGGACCTTCGACGACCCGCTCGTCCGCCACTTCCTCCAGCTGCTCGATGGCACACGCGACCGCCCCGCACTGCTGCTGGCGCTTCAGCGTGCTTTTCCCGAAAAGTCCCCGGATGAACTCACGTCCGGCATCGAGGCAACCCTCACCGCCTTCTACCGCGCCGGCCTGCTCCAGGCCTGATTCAGCCCTGATTCAGCCACGCCACAGCTCCGCCACCAGCGGCAGATACGTCCCCAGCTCCGGCACAGCCAGCCCCGGCACCTTCGCCGCATCGTCCCAGTGCCGCAGCGCCACTGCCTCGCCACTGTACCGGTTCGCCGCAAACTCCGCCGCTTCCTCCGCCGTCATCGGGCCGCCCTGCAACTCCAGGCTCAGCACAGACGCAGGAGATAACCGCGCCAGATAGTTCGAATCCACGCAGCATAGAAACCGCTTCGCCGCCACATGAAGCCGAATCGGCTCCGTCACCGCTGCCGGCAGGTGCTCCCGCAGCAGCTCCACCGCCGTTTCCTCGTGCCGCGTGTCCACACCGTGCTCCGCCGCGTCCTCGCCCGCCTCATGCAGCAGGTGCCCCACATCGTGCAGCAGCGCAGCCACCACTTGCGCCGGCTCGTTGCCGCCCCTCTGCGCAAACCACGCCGCCTGCAGGCTATGCTCCAGCACCGTCACCGGCTCGCCAAAGTAAGCTCCCCCGCCCGCATCGGCCATCCTCTCCAGCAACTCCTGCGCGCTCCCGACTCCCCTCACCTGACTCCTCCCGCCGCCAGTCGGAACCGCGCCTGCTGCCGCTGCTTCACCGCCAGCACAAGGGCCACCACAGCCGTCAGCAGGCACGTAATACCCAGCGCTGAAAACGAGCTCCGCCACCCATACTCGACCGTGTATCGCGCCATTGTGTCCCCGGACAGAATCCCGGCCAAGTACCCCACGCCGTCAATAATCCCCGCCGCCGTCGCACTGCCTGTCTCTCCGCCAAAATCCATCGACATCGCCCCCGCCAGGTACGAGTACGGCCCCATCAGCAAAAATCCCACCAGCGCCACCAACGCCACCGGAATCCACGGCGTCGTATGCCCAGGAACCTGCGCCAGCATGAAGATCGCCGCAGCCCCCGACAGGAGTCCCCCAAACAGCACCAAACTCCGCCCGTTCAGCCCCAGCCTATCGCTTAAAAATCCCGCCATCAGCACCGACACCCCGCCAAACAGCGGAAACAGCGCGCTCCGGCTCGCCGACTCCGCATTCGTCAACCCCACATACGCCGAAAAATACGTCGGCGTCCACAAATTGAACGTCTCTCGCAGCAGCGTCGTCCCCAGGCTTAGCCCGCACACCAGCCAGAAATTCCCGCTCCCCAGCAACGGCCCCAGAATCCGCATCAGCCCCGGATGCCTCTTTGCCTTCGAATGCCCCCCATCCTCCGCCGTCCGGCACGCATACAGATTCAGCGGATTCTCCACCGGTCCCGGCAACCCTCGCTCCTGCGGCGTCTCCTTCAGCAGCACCAGGTTCAGCACCAGCATCAGCCCCAGTATCCCCGCTCCTGTCAGGAAAATCCCCCGCCACCCCATCCCCGCCGTCAGCAGCAGGCTCATCACATACCGGCTCGCCGCGTCCCCAAACAAGAAACTCAGGCTCAGCACCGCCATCACCGTCCCGTAAATCGAGTACGAAAACCACCGCGAGCTCACCTTCACCATTCCCACCCAGCCCGCCGACTGGAACGCCCGGTTCCCCACCCACGCCAGCGTAAACAGCGGAAATCCTCCCCCAATCCCGAACAGCACCGTAAACAGAATCGCCCCAGCCATCCCCGCCAGAAAGTTGTTCCGTCCCCCAAACAAATCCGCCAGCGATCCCCAGAAAAACTTCCCCACCGCATACGCCAGCACGCTGATCGACGCAATCGACCCCAGCCGAACCTGCGCCTCCGTCGCCGAAACCCCATGCGTCGCCAAATCCCGAATCAGCAGCGGCATCACCACCGACAAATCGCTCCGGCAAAAGTAGTACCCCGAATACCCCAGCACCAGCAGCGTCAGCGTCAACAAGTGCCACCGCGTAAACACCGGCGCCGGCGCCATCTCCCCAGCCCTCACTCCCGCCTCATTCCCATCCGTCATCCCGTCTCCCGGCAGCCCCGTCCAAGCGGCTTTAACCTTAACATCTATCAGAACTTGTCTGAAGTTCGATGAAAATTCCCTTCACCCCCCGAAATCGCTCCCCGCACGCCCCGCCAAATCCCCACCCGCCATCCCATTTCCCCGCATCCGCCAAGGAAAAAAGCGATACACTAAGTCGGTAATTTCCTCTATTTTTATCCCCCCCTGTGAGGTTCCCCGTTGCCCAACCCTCTGCGCCCGTCGTGTCCTGCCTTCTTCCGCCTCACCTTTGCCGTCCTTCTCTTCCTGCTCTCCCTGGCAGCCACTCCACAGCTCAGCGCGCAGTCCACCTTCGCCTCCATCCTCGGCACCGTCCGCGACGCCACAGGAGCCGTCATCTCCGGCGCAACCGTTGAGGCCACCAACATCGGAACCAGCGCCCATCGCACCCTCATCAGCGACCCCGCCGGAAACTTCTCCTTCCCCAACCTCGAACTCGGCAAGTACTCCCTCACCATCACTGCTCCCGGCTTCGAAAAATACTCCCTCCCCGAGCTAGTCCTCACCGCCCGCGAGTCCCGCCGCATCGACGCCACCCTCGCCCTCGGCCAGGACTCCCAAACCGTCACCGTCGTCGAGCAGCTCCAGAACGTCATCACCACCGAGTCCTCCAACCTCGCCGAAACCAAGGTCGGCGACGAACTCGTCGAGCTCCCCGTCGCCATCTACTCCCGTTCCGCCGGCTCCACTAGCCCCATCTCCACCCTCACCACAGAGTCCGGCGTACAAACCGACGACTCCGGCAACCTTGCCGTCATGGGCACCACCCCAGCTCTCATGTCCGTCACCGTCGACGGCATCTCCTCGGTCGGCGTCGAGTTCTCCGGCCCCGTCAACGAAATGTTTCCCTCCTTCAACTCCATTGAAGAAATCCGCGTCTCCGAGTCCAACAACAATGCCGAATTCTCCGGCGTCGCCGACATCACCACCGTCTCCAAAGCCGGCACCAACCTCTTCCACGGCGGCATCTTCGAAAACCACGAAAACACCGTCCTCAACGCCGGCAATCCCTTCGGCCCCAAGCCCAAAATCATCATGAACGACTTCGGCGGTACCCTCGGCGGCCCCATCGTCATCCCCCACCTCTACAACGGCCATGACCGCAGCTTCTTCTTCGCCTCCTACGAGGGCCTCCGCCTGCCCCGCGAAACCCCCTTCGTCGCCAGCGTACCCTCCCTCGCCATGCGCCAGGGTAACGTCGCGGATTATCTCTTCAACGCCTATTGCCAACCCCAGCCAACCGTCCAGTGCCCCAACGGATATTCCGTCTACAACCCTGACGGCACTCTCCTCACCTCCACCATCACAAGCACTCCAGTCCCCGTCAGCCCCATCGCCGCCAACGTCCTCAAGTACCTCTTCCCCATCCCCAACACCGGCCCGGCCGACTCCTACGCCAACAACTACACCACCAACATCCCCTCCCCCGTCTCCGCCAATCAGGGCGACATCCGCATTGACCAGAACCTCTCCGCACGCCAGTCCATCTTCGCCCGCTTCTCTTACAAAAACCGCCAGGTCGTCACCGCCCCCATCACCAACTGCGGCACCTCCTGCGGAACCTCAGGCGACCTCCTCTTCGGCGGATTCAACACCCCGGAAATCGATCAGGGCCTCACTCTCGCCCACAACTTCCAGTTCTCCGCCTCACTCGTCAACGAGTTCCGCGCCGGCTACAACGCCCAGCACACCTCCACCACCCAAAGCTTCACCTCCCAGCAAATCCTCTCCCAAACCGGCATCACCGTCCCCCAGGTCAACACCGCCTGGTCCGAATCCCCCAACATCGTCATCACCGGCTTCGCCCCCACCGGCGGCTCCAACCCCACCCGCCAGCGCGGCCAAATCATCCAGGCCCTCGACAACCTCTCCTGGAACCACCGCAACCACAGCTTCAAATTCGGCGTCGACTTCAAACGCATGACCGACCACGACGACAACGCCTTCGGAAACTACTCCTCCGGATGGTTCGTCTTCGACAGCTCCTCCCCCGTCGGCACCACCATCGGCGACCCCTACACCGCCTTCCTCCAGGGATTCCCCGACTACACCGAGGCCTCCACCGTCAACAAACCCACCCAGCAGGGACTCGGATACGCCTACGCCTTCTACGCCCAGGACGACTGGAAAGCCACCCCCAACCTCACCCTCAACCTCGGCCTCCGTTACGAACTCCACCCGCCCCTGCGCGAAGTCGACGGCAACACCGCCTTCTTCCTGCCCGACTACTCGGCCACCGTCAACGGTGAAACCATCAACGGCGCAGTCGTCGTGCCCAACCAGCAGGCCCTCTCCGCCAACGACCCCGCACTCGAGCAATCCATCACCCCCACCCCCTTCCTCACCGCCCAGCAGGCCCACCTCCCCACCGCCCTTCGCTTCACCGACAAAACCGACTGGGGCCCACGCGTCGGCTTCGCCTGGCGTCCCTACGGCAACGACAAGACCGTTCTTCGCGGCGGCTGGGGGCGCTTCATCGAGACCCCCCTCGGCTTCTCCCTTGTTGCCGGATGGGCCGTCAACTCCAGCTACACCGGCTACTATCCCCAGGCCTACCAGGCAGACGGCGTCACTCCCGCCCTCTCCCTCGCCAACGCCTTCCCCGCCCCCACACTCTCTGACGGCGTCACCCCCTGCCCCACCTCCGGCACCGCCATCTGCTCCACCACAGGCTCCGCCGGCTACTACTACGCCTTCCCCATCCACTACCGCGACCCCTCCGTCCAGCAGTGGAACTTCACCGTCGAGCAGGATCTCGGACACGCCATCGGGCTCCGCCTCAGCTACACCGGCTCCCACGGCAAAGACCTTGAGGAAATGGTCGACCTCAACCAGGTCGCACCCAACAACATCGGCTACTACAACGTCTCGCCCGCAGCGCCCGTCGATCCCTCCACCAACGCCTGCATCGCAGACGGCCTCGGCAACCAGATCGCCGACCACCGCCCATACCCCTGCTGGTCCGTCGTCCAGTCCGTCGCCAACATCGGCGAAAGCAACTACAACGGACTCACCGCCGAGCTCAGCAAACACTCCGGCAAGGGCCTCCAATACGATGTCAGCTACATGTGGACCCGCGACCTCTCCGACGAGGCCGGCGCCATCCCCACCGGATTCGTCGGTTCCGGCGGCAACTTCCTCACCGACCGCAACCACCCCGGCCTCGACTACGGCAACGTAGAATACGACCGCCGCCATCGCTTCCTCGCCACCTGGCTCTACGACCTGCCCTTCGGCAAAGGCAACCGCTGGCTCACCGGCGGCGGCGCAACCAACCTCCTCCTCGGCGGCTGGGAGCTCGCCGGCGTTGCCATCCTCCAGACCGGCCCATTCCTCACCCCGTCGGAATCCACCTACGACCCCGCCAACACCAACATCCTCTCCACCGTCCTCGCCGCCCGGCCGGACCAGTTCGCGCACGTCAACCCCTACGCCACCCACCGCTCCACCGCACAGTGGCTCAACCCCGCCGCCTACAGCTACACTGACCTCACCCAGTACGCCGCCGGACAGCCCACCGGCATCGGCATCGGCCGCTTCGGAAACGCCCCCGTCGGCGGCATCACCGGCCCCGGCACCCAGAACTTCTCCCTCTCCCTCAACAAGACCGTCAAGTTCACCGAACACGCCAACTTCCAGCTCGGCCTCGCCGCCGCCAACGTCCTCAACCACCGCAACTACGAGCCACCCTCCACCGCCGTAGACCAGGCCAGCTTCGGCTCCATCACCGCCCTGCAAACCGCCGAAGGCGCAGGCCCCCGCAGCCTCCAACTCTCCGGCCGCCTCTCCTTCTAACCCATCCTTCCCAAAATGCAGCAGGCCCCCGGAATCATTCCGGGGGCCTCTTGCACTTCAGAACCTGGCCTTCCACTGCCAAAGCCCCTGTTCACCTGCCCTTGAACTCAAACTTCCCGGGAACCGTCAGCGTGATCCCCCATTTCCGGCAGAACGTCTTCGCATTTTGCACCACGGCCGGCGCGGCATTCTCTTCCAGCACCACGGCAGACAAACCGTCGGCAAATCGCACTGGCTGGAAAATATGCGCCTCCATCAGCAAGCCCCCATCGTCCGTATCCGGCAAGCTCAGATTGTCGAAACAGCTCTGGACTATCTCCCTGCGCATGTGCGGCTTCGCCTTCAAATAAAGGCCGCCCAGTTCCTGGTATGAGACCTGGAGACTGGCTCCTACCGCGTAAAAAGTGTCTTCCGGGAAATAGATCGCATCCACTTTCAACTTGTTGCTGAGGATGAAGTAGCTCATGCCATACGCTGTGGAAGCGCCGTGGGGCCTGCGACCGTAGTTCACCGCCGAAAACACCTGCTTGGTCTTCGGGTCAAACCGGCGGTTTCCCGATTCATAGCCAGAGTATTCGCCAGCCATTGGGACAGGATTCAGCACCGGCGTCATCTGGCCAATGGGCACGAGAGACTTGCCGGCCATCATGCGGCCCGCAATCTGCCGCGTCGATGGGCCCCTGGGAGAAAGCGTCACCGCTCCCTGCTGGCCACGGTTCAGCGTCGGCTGGCTCGCTGCCCATTGCGCGGGAAAGGTCACCCGGTCGTCCGCCGCCACACGGATATTGGCAGGATTCTTCTTGTCACTGTCGTCCAGAATCATCCGTCCCCCCTTCATGGCACGCTCGTACATCTGGGCGTAGCTTTCGTAGCGGTTTTCCGTCGTGAACCACGAGTCCGCCTTGAAGTTGATCGTCAGGTTCCGGCCTTGCAGGGTTCGGGTCAGGCGGTCGTAGGCATCTTCGCAAAACGCCTGCTTCTTCGCGGACGAGTAGCCCTTCAGCCGGGCTCCAAGAATCGGGTCATCCTTGAAAGCCTGGATCGTCCCGGCTCTCAAGCTCGCGCCTTCCCGGTTGATCTCGTGAACGCGCGCGTTCACAAACGCGTGTTGTACCACGCTGGAAGATGGCTCTACAGCCTTCCAGGTACTTGGCAATGGTGCACTGGCCATGCATTCCTCCCTTCCATCCGTGCAATGAATGAATTGCGAGCCCAAACAGTATGCCATGTGAATCACGTCTCGAGAAAGAGCTACTGCACATCCGTTCGCCCCTCCTCCTGCCCTCAAGAGTCAGCTCCCACCCCCCTCCTTGCCAGGCTGCCGCGTGGCCCATCCACTTCACGCGCGCGATGCGTGACATGGGGGCACCGCGAGTCCTGCATCCTCAACAGACCCCGGAACCGCAATCGAGCGAAGCTCGATCCAGCTAACCTGCTCACTTGCTAACGCGGCGAAACCGCAGCTAACTCGCTAAAAAACTTCCCCCAGAATTGCTTCCAATTAAACCCAAAACGCGCACAATGGAAATGAGATCCAAACCCCATCGAGCGCAGCGAAACCCCGCTAGAATCTGGCGGCTAGCGCCTGCTTTACCCAAAATCCTCACATAAGGAGAAA
>Ga0302197_10000295_pt1 | contig 50083 bp, 56 predicted proteins | sample II_Bog_N2_1_FD_193526 | JGI IMG/M metagenome (GOLD analysis project Ga0302197, IMG submission 193526) | Peat permafrost microbial communities from Stordalen Mire near Abisko, Sweden - II_Bog_N2_1 | ecosystem: Environmental > Terrestrial > Soil > Wetlands > Peat | place: Sweden: Abisko... | reverse complement strand
GATAAGTGATGTTTTACCGGCGCCATTCGGCCCAAGCAAGCCGAATATTTGGCCGCTTTCCACTTCCAGGCTTAAATCGCTCAAGGCAGTATGCCCCGCGTACTGTTTTACAATATTTCGAATGCTCAGCATCAGATAAAGGTTTATTATTAAGGTTTTTTGTTTTAGATACGGGGAATGATAGAATGTTACAGCAGTTAATTGCTTTCTATACCGTATTCACGTTTTAAAAAGGTTTTTAAGAATTGCTCGTCAATAGGTTTGTTTGTATCTACATCTTTAACTTCAAAGTCAAGCAAATTTTGATTGGGGAACTTCGTCAATATAAACTCTTTTCTATTTGTACTCCAGTCAATCATCAGTTCGCCATATGTCAATGTGAGCTGATATGGAATAAGATAGTAGTAATCAATACGGTGTTTTCCGAATGTGGCAGCAATTGTTTTATCTTTTGTTTCGATCGGTATTTCACCTATTTTTTGTAACTCCGTAATAGTGTTACCAAATTTTATGTAAACTTTTTTAATTGGATATTCAGAAGAATCTTGATTAAGTGAAGGGATATACAAAATCCCATAACCGCTTAACTTTTTATATTCTTCTAAATCTGCGCCAAATGAAAAATCCATTTCTGTAAAGCGTGGGACAGGCGCGTACTTAGCGTAAAGTTCAGCAGATTTTTTGATGCGATCCGTCATTATTTCGGTAGACATTGCATCTTTTGAAACTCCGGAAGTATCTCTATCATCATATAAATGGAAATAGTTTTGAGATTTTGCACCTATCGTTAAAAATAGAAATACAAGCATTGTGATATATTTTTTCATTTAGCAAGGTTATAGTGCTAAAATAGCAAATAGGAATATACTTTTATTTAAAAAACAAAAAAGCCCGAAACCATAACAGTTTCGAGCTTTTAAAACTTTTTGCCTTTCAGCTTTATCCTTTCACCTTATTCAAAGTACTCCTTCATCCGTTCGAAAAAGCTTTTTTCGTTTTTACCCGGATTCGGTTTAAAGTTAGGTGAGCTTTGCAGTTTCTCTAACAATTCGCGTTCTTCTTTACTTAATGCTTTTGGTGTCCATATATTGATATGAATCAATTGGTCACCGCGGTGATAGGAATTTACTTCCGGCACGCCCTTGCCTTTTAAGCGAAGTATTTTACCGCCTTGTGTTCCTGGCTCAATTTTTATTTTGGCTTTACCATCAATGGTTGGCACTTCAACGCTGGTACCTAAAGCGGCATCCACAAAGTTGATGTGCAGATCGTAAATGATATTGTTGCCGTCACGTTTTAATGTTTCGTGCGGGATCTCTTCTATCAAAATGATCAAATCTCCCGGAACGCCACCACGTGGGGCAGCATTACCTTTTCCGCTCATGCTTAACTGCATGCCTTCGCTTACACCGGCTGGTATATTGATACTAATAGTCTCTTCACCGCGAACTAAGCCATCGCCATGGCAAACAGTACATTTCGAAGTAATAACAGATCCTTCGCCATTACAGGTAGGGCAGGTGCTGGTAGTTTGCATCTGGCCTAAAATGGTGTTGGTTACCCGGCGCACCGCGCCTTGTCCGCCGCAGGTTTTACAAGTTTGGAAAGATGATTTATCTTTTGCTCCCGTACCGTCGCAGGTTTTACAAAGTATTTGCTTGTTTACTTTTATTTTCTTTTCGGCACCGTTGGCAATTTCTTCAACAGTTAGCCTTACTTTAATACGCAGGTTACTACCGCGTGCTACACGACGGCCGCCGCCACCTTGCCGGCCACCACCGCCAAAAAATCCTTCGAAAGGACTTCCGCCGCCACCGCCAAAAATATCACCAAACTGACTGAATATGTCATCCATATTCATGCCTGCACCGCCATAACCGCCGCCACCGTTTGGTGATGAAGCATTAGCCGCATGCCCAAATTGGTTATAACGCTGGCGTTTTTCAGGGTTGCTTAGTACTTCGTAAGCTTCAGCAGCTTCCTTAAATTTTTCTTCGGCAGCTTTATCACCCTCGTTTTTATCCGGATGATATTTGATAGCCATTTTACGATATGCTTTTTTTATCTCGTCTGCCTCAGCACCTTTGGCAACACCAAGTACATCGTAATAATCTCTTTTAGCCATTTTTCTTTTTTATTTCGAAAATCGAATTTTCGATTTCGGATTTTAATAGTTTATTAGGGAAGAATTTTGGTTCGACAAGGATAAATCCTAAATCGAACATCCGGAATCCAAATTAATTACGCTCCAACAATTACTTTGGCAAATCTTATCACTTTATCCCCCAGGTAATAACCTTTTTCCATTTGGTCAACTACCTTACCTTTTAAATCATCAGTAGGAGCAGGGATATTAGTTATTGCTTCATGCAAATCAGCATCAAAAGTTTCACCCAATGCTTCCATCGGCTTTAATCCTTTTTGGGCAAGTGTACTGCTTAGCTTATTATATATTAATTCAACGCCTGCTTTAACAGCTGCAACATCGGTTGCGTTATCCATAGAGCGTATACCACGTTCAAAATCATCCATCAACGGAATTAATGCAACAATTACATCTTTTCCTTCAGTTTTTCTCGCTTCTTCACGTTCTTTTGTAGTACGTCTTCTAAAATTATCAAATTCAGCAAACAGGCGCAAGTACTTGTCGTTGGCAGCTACCAGCTCATTCTTTAATTTTTCCTCAGCTGATAATTCGTTCTCTACAGCGCTATTGCCAGCGTTCTGCGTAGTCTCATCCATCTCGCCTTTTATATTCTCAGTTGAATCCATTTCTTCTGTTTTTTTCTTCTTTAGCATTGTGTTATTATGATTGAATAGTGCAAATCAAGTATCCTGCCATTTGTTAAAAAGCGACATGGTGTCATAATTTCATGAATCAGCAATGCAGTACTGGCATACCGTTAATAAAACTGGCAGGAAGCGGGGTGATTTAACTTTCCTTAAGCTATCTGTACATCCTCCAATACTTTGCCATTTTCGCATTTGATAATACGTGAAGGAAAAGTGCGAATGATATGATAGTCATGAGTAGCAACTACAACAGCCGTACCCATTTGCTGGCCTATTTGCTTAAGCAGTAATACAATCTCTTCAGATGTATCAGGGTCAAGGTTGCCGGTAGGTTCATCAGCCAAAATAATTTCAGGGTCATTCAACAAAGCACGTGCAATTACTACACGTTGTTGTTCACCGCCTGATAATTCATGAGGCATCTTTTTAAGTTTTGAGCGCAGGCCCACTTTCTCCAACACATCGAGCGCGCGGTCGGCAATCAATTTTTTATCGGTCCAACCGGTGGCACGCATCACAAATTGAAGATTCTGCTCTACCGAACGGTCTGTCAGCAATTGAAAATCCTGGAAAACTATACCCAGCTTACGGCGTAAAAATGGAATATCGCGGGTTGCTATTTTATCTAATTCGTAACCACAGGCATGGCCCGTGCCACTCTTAATACCGAGATCGCCGTAAAGTATTTTTAATAAACTACTTTTTCCTGAACCGGTTTGACCAATCAGCCAAACGAAATCGCCTTTATCAATGTGCAGGTTAACATTTGAAAGTACCAGATGCTTTTGTTGAAAAATATCAACGTTATTCAGTTTTATTATCGAGTTTCCAATCATCTTAAAGGTCTAATTTCAATATCTGCCCAAAAGGCAATTCTTTAACAATGTTCATTATATATTCTGCCTTATCAGCAAGTCCCACCTTATCCAGCGATTTATCGGGCCTGTCTACCCTAAAGTAAGCCAAAAGAGTAAACTTATCATCCCTTAACTGCACGTAATCGGGTATTTTAGCTACGCCTTTAACTTTAATTATATACATTTTTTTAGTTGAAGGTTGAATGTTGAAGGTTTAAAGTGGACGATTAATATTAACTTTTCACTTTTAATTTTCCACTTTTAACTTATCCCAAAGGTATTGTTATTTTAAAGATTTGACAAGAATTCCATCGTATCAATCCCATCAGCATAATCCCACAGTTTTGGTTGTTGGCTTTGGCCGAAATTAACTAATTGGTCATCCACCTTTAACGCCTCCGCGCTTACCACACACTGAATTTTTTCATTTTCGGCATTGATTATTTGTTCAGCCGCTTGCAGATTTGAATAGTTGCTGTAAAATAGAACAGCAAGCGGAGAGGTAAAACGCTCGTCTTTTTTTACCAGCAAAAATCCGTTATCCAAATGCTCATCCCTGTTTACCAGGTATATCGATTTGTTGTAATCGTAATTATTATTGTATTTATGATGATGGATGATAGCCTCATAATCCTGTATTGACTCAAAAAAGAAATTGAAGTTATAACCCTCCGGGACCAGTAATTTCGACACATTGCGGCAGCCCAACCCGTAATAATCAAAAATATCATGGCCGAGATCATGTAACTGTTCCGCCGTTTCGTTACCGGTAAGTACCGCTATGCTGTTCCTGTTTTTGCGGATGATATTTGGCACCTTGCCAAAATAGTAATCGAAATAACGCGATGTATTATTGCTTCCGGTGGCTATCACCGCATCAAAATCCACTAAGCGTTCTATAAAACTAAACTGCCCTGCAAATCGATTGTCAATTTCTACTAGCTTCTCAAGTACATATTTTACAAGGTGATTATCTTGCGATGATGCTTTGATCAATGCGTGGTTTCCGCTGGCTAAAACGCATAATACATCATGAAAGCCCACCATTGGGATGTTGCCGGCAAGTATAAGCCCAACGTTTTTATTGGAAAAATTAAAACTGTATTTGCTTAACCATGTTTCAATATCAGTACTGTTAAGCATTTGTCCTATAGCAGTAACCGCTTTTCGCACATTCTCAGGAGTAAACCAGGCATTGTAATGCAGCTCATTATTAATTACGTCGGTTAAATGCTCATCGGGATTGCTAAGCTGGTCGCCCAGTTCGGAAAATGACTTAATTAGTTCCTGTATGTTGAATTTTGACATATAAATGGTAAGTATAATAAACCCTTAAACTGTTTTTTTGTTATATTTGCGTAATTGTTTAAGAACAAGGCAAAGTTAATTGAGAATATAAGATATTTATAAAATATGGCGATTATAATCACCGATGAATGCATAAACTGTGGAGCTTGTGAACCAGAGTGCCCAAATAATGCAATTTATGATGCAGGAGCAGCATGGCGTTTTTCTGACGGTACTGGTTTAAAGGGTATTATTGATTTTGGCGATGGTGTTACTTTGAATGCTGAAGAAACACAAGCGGCGCTATCTGATGATATTTATTACATCGTGCCTGATAAATGTACAGAGTGTGTAGGTTTTCATGACGAACCACAATGTGCTGCAGTTTGCCCGGTAGATTGCTGTGTTGATGACGAAAATGTACGTGAAACTGAAGAAGAGCTTCTTGCAAAAAAAGAGTGGCTTCACATGAACGAATAAAAATATAATATTTAATTATTATTAGAAGGAAGGCCATTTGTCTTCCTTTTTTTATATGTTTAGTTTTTATTAGTGCTTAACCTTATTAAACCCCAAATAAAAGTTAAAGTAGCTGTCTTAATTAACTATGGAATACGGGATTTGTAATTTAGCAATAATACCTATGCGAGCTGAGCCAAATGAGGTAAGCGAGATGACATCGCAGGTACTATTTGGCGAAATATTCGAGATTATTGAATGGACAGACAAGTGGGCTAAAATAACCACTACCTATGATAATTATACCGGTTGGATAGGCCGTTTACAGTTTACTATGCTAGGCCACTTGGCTTATCAGGATTTAACAAAAAAACCATCATCATTAACCTACGGAGCTGTAACCCAGGCTTGGAAAAAATCAGATAACACCATATTATATCTGCCTGTTGGTAGTTCATTGTCTTTTTTGGAGGGTAATAGATGCAAAATAGGCAACGAAAAGTTCGAGATAATTGGCCCTAAAGGCGATATTGAAAATTTTGTCACAACAGCCAAGTCATTTTTAAACTCGCCTTATTTATGGGGTGGGCGCACGCATTTCGGTATTGATTGCTCGGGTTATGTGCAAGCGGTATTTAAATTGCACGGTACAAAATTAAAAAGAGATGCTTCTCAGCAGGCTGAGCAAGGTACAAGTGTCGCAAGCCTAAATGAAGCTCGTTTAGGCGATCTGGTATTCTTTAAGAATGCCGATGGGCGCGTGGTACATGTAGGGATAATGCTTAATGATAAGCAGATTATTCATGCATCCGGAAAAGTTAAGATTGACAGTATTGATGAAGACGGCATTTACTCTGAAGAGTTAAAACGTTATACCCATACGCTTCACTCTGTCAAAAGGCATGATAAATTACCTGTTTAATCGAATTGTATTTTCCAAACGATAATTTTCTTATCATCACTTACTGAAAGTAAATCATCACCATTCCAAACCAACTTATTAATGGATAATACATGCCCGGGATGCCCCTTTTCACGGCTAATTATTTTATATAGTTTAAAATCATCTGATCCCCAAAGCTTAATACTTTTATCCATGCTGGCGGTAGCAAAGTAGGGCTGTGTAGGATGAAAAGCAATACAATTTACTGCAAACAAATGCGCGGGTATATTTTGCATAGGCTTATAGTCGGTGGTATTCCAAATTTTAACCTGTGCATCGCGACTGCCAGTCACCAAATAATCTCCGGCAGGGGAGTATTGCGCTGAAAATACGGCCATGCTGTGTCCGGCTTCACCATCCAATGTGGTTATGTAAGAATAATCAACCAGATCGTATATTTTTACCTTGTTGTCACGACAGCCAAAAGCTACCTGCTGGTTTATATCGTTAATAGCAATGCAGCGCACTGTATCAGCTGATATTTGCATAACATGCAATAAATCAAATGTGTTTAGATTCCATACGGATACTGTTCCATCTTCCGACGCTACCAGCAATTCGTTTTTTGAATTAACCGCTTTAATATCAAATACCGGTTTGGTGTGATGTTTAAGAATGCTGATAACCTTTTGCTGAATAAAATCAAATACAGGCACATCACCAGTGCGTAAGCCGGTGAACATCAAAGGAAAACCCGTAGGGCAATGTATAGCATACACTGAAGCCGGGACAGGAAACATCACCTTAATAAAGCTATTGGTTTTTAAGCTCCATTCCACAACTCCTTTATCATTACCGCCGGTAAACAAAATACCCGGTTTTTGCGAAAGCTCCAAAGTGAAAATAGGATTGCTGTGTCCGGTTAGTTCGGCTGTTTTTTCTACTATAATCATTTTTTTAAGTTGAAAGTTGAAAGTTTAAGGTTGAAAGTCTGAATTTTTTGACTTTGCACTTTACACTTTCAACTCATATTACTTATGTCTTTGTTCCAGGTTTTTAGCGATCGTCTCCAAACTCAACCCTTTTTCGCGAAGCAAAACTAAAAGGTGAAATACCAAGTCGGATGATTCATTAATCATGTCCACCTTAGTCTCAGCTAAAGCGGCTATTACGGTTTCAACCGCTTCTTCACCCACTTTTTGCGCTATTTTATTTAAGCCCTTTTTATGCAGTTTATTTACATATGAACCCTCCTGTGGGTTTTCGTAACGATTGGCAATAATACCTTCCAGTTCTAAAATAAAGTTTTGGTTGTATTCAGTTTTAAAGCAGCTGCGGTCGCCGGTATGGCAGGTTGGGCCATCAGGCTTTACTTTAATTAAAAGCGTATCATTATCACAGTCGATAGCAATACTTTTAACATGTAAAAAGTTGTTGCTGGTTTCGCCTTTGGTCCATAAACGGTTTTTGGTACGCGAGAAAAAAGTAACTATATTTTCCTTTGCGGTTTTATCGTAAGCTTCGTGGTTCATGTAACCCAGCATCAGCACCTCTAAAGTTTGTTCGTCCTGAATAATTACGGGGACTAAACCGCCTGTTTTATCAAAATCTATTTCCATTATTATATATTCTGCTTATTCAGCAATAGTACGAACTTCTATATTGTTTTGCCTTAGTATCTCTTTTAAATCCGGTATCAATATTTCGCCATAATGAAATACCGACGCCGCTAATGCCGCATCCACATTGGTTTTTTCAAACACATCCACAAAATGCTGCACCGAACCCGCACCACCCGATGCGATAACAGGGATATGCACAGCATCGTTAACCAGTTTTAATAAACCATTATCAAAGCCGTTTTTGGTGCCATCATGATTCATTGATGTTAATAATATTTCACCAGCACCACGGCTTTCAGCCTCTAAAATCCAATCCAGGGTTTCTTTTTCGGTTGGAATTCTGCCGCCGTTAAGGTGTACAATGTTTTTATTGCCGATAGATTTGGTATCCACAGCAACAACCACAAATTGTACACCGAATGCTTTTGCCAATTCATCAATAAAAGCAGGGTTTCGTACAGCTGCCGAGTTGATAGATATTTTATCGGCACCCGCGTTAAGCAACGCATCAGCATCAGCTATTTCTTTGATACCGCCGCCAATGGTAAAGGGAATATTTATTTGACGAGCAACCGATTTAACCAGTTCAACCATGGTTTTACGGCGTTCGTGGGTTGCCGTAATATCCAGAAAAACTAATTCATCAGCTCCTTGGCGGGAGTAGTTCCATGCCAGTTCAACCGGGTCTCCGGCATCGCGTAAGTCTACAAAGTTCACACCTTTTACAGTACGGCCGTCTTTAACGTCGAGGCAGGGTATAATTCGCTTCGCTAACATGGGGGTTATATCGTCACCAATGATTCCAAATTCCAGTTTTTTATTTCTTCGATGCTGATTCGGCCCTCATAAATGGCTTTTCCAACCACACACGACTCTACTTTAATTTTGCTTAAAGAATCAATATCAGCCATAGAACTTACACCACCGGATGCGATCAATTTAATAAATGGCGAATGATCAAGCAGTTTTTTGTATAAATCGACTCCCGCGCCGCCTAATTTGCCGTCTTTGTTAATATCGGTACATAAAAAGCGGAAAAAGCCCAAAGCAAGGCATTTATCAACGTAATCCATCAGCTTAATGGGTGAACTTTCCATCCAACCTGAGTATTTGATCACTTCATCTAAAACGTCAATAGCGATAACCACGCGGTCAAGATATTTATCTTTATTACCTAATGATTTGCTTAAATCCTTTAAGAAATCAGGATTAGAAATTGCTTGTGTACCAACAATAACACGTTGTATGCCGGCATCAAGTAATTCTTTAACTTTTTCAATACTACGGATACCACCGCCATATTGTACCTGCATAGATGTTTTTTTAATTACATCAAACAGGTATTGTTGGTTACTAAAATCATTTTTAGCACCATTAAGGTCGATAATGTGGATGAAATTTGTACCGTATGACTGGTACCTCTCAATCATTTCTTCTAAAGTAACATCGTATTCAGTTACCTGCTCATAATCACCCTCGCGCAGCCTTACCACTTTTTTATTTAAAATATCAATTGCAGGAATAATGTACATGTCGTTTATATTTTTGAGAAGTTAATTAATAAAGTTTCACCGTATTTGCCGGATTTTTCAGGGTGAAATTGTACCCCGTAAAAATTATCCCGCCAAATTGATGCCGAAAATTGTGAATTGTAATTGGTTGAAGATAAAGTATATGCAGTATCATACTCAATAAAGTATGAATGTACAAAGTAAAAATGTGATCCCGATGGAATATTTTTAAATAAGGGGTTCTCCATCTCTGGAAAAATTGTGTTCCAGCCTGTGTGTGGCACCTTGTAATCAGGACTATCTTTAAATCTAAGCGTCCTGATCGGAAATAAATTAAGTAGTTTTGAATCGCCTTCTTCAGAGTAAGAAGTCAACAATTGCATCCCCACACAAATCCCTAAAACCGGTTTGGTAAGCGATTTTATTTTAGGGATAAGTCCGGTTTGCTCCAATTTGCGCATAGCTGCACCTGCATGTCCTACACCAGGTATAATATAACGGTCAAACTGTTCAAAATCCTCTTCATTATAGATCATGCCATAAGCAATCCCCAACCGCTCTAACGCAGCAGTAAGTGAGAATATATTTCCGGCGCCGTAGCTAATTATACCAACCCCCCCGCCCCCTAAAGGGGGAGTATTTGCGTTTGTTATATATTGATCATTTATCGCCATAATAAATTGCTCCCCCTTCAGGGGGCTGGGGGGTTATAGGACTCCCTTTGTACTCGGTAAAACCATATTATTTACATCTCGCTTCACGGCCATTTTTATTGCTTTTGCAAAGGCTTTAAATATCGCTTCAATTTTATGATGTTCGTTTTGTCCTTCTGCTTTTATATTCAGGTTGCATTTAGCAGCGTCAGAGAATGATTTGAAGAAATGATAAAACATTTCTGTAGGTACATCGCCAACTTTCTCACGGTTAAATTCTGCTTCCCAAACTATCCAGTTACGCCCACCGAAATCAATGGCTACCTGCGCCAGGCAATCATCCATCGGTAAGCAGAAACCGTAACGCTCTATGCCTCTTTTATTTCCTAATGCCGTGGCAAAAACTTCGCCTAAAGCAATGCCGGTATCTTCAATGGTATGATGCTCATCAATGTGTAAGTCGCCTTTGGCAATAACTTCCAAATCGATACTACCATGGCGGGCTATTTGATCCAGCATGTGATCAAAGAAATGCAAGCCGGTGCTCACTTTAGCTTCACCGGTACCGTCAAGGTTTATTTTTATGTAGATGTCAGTTTCCTTGGTTGTACGGCGGTGTTCAACAACACGTTCGCCTAGCTTTAAAAACTCGTATATCTTTTCCCAATGAGTAGTTTCTAAAGCAACGGTGCTTTTTATTTTAACTGATTCTTCCTGGCTAAATTCTTTATCCCCTAAACCAGGGTTATCACTTAACCAAATGGCTTTTGCACCGAGATTATAGCCTAACAAAATATCATTTTTACGATCACCGATGGTAAATGAGTTCTTCAGGTCGTATTTCTCTGTATCGAAGTATTCTGTCAATAGCGCAGTCCCCGGTTTGCGGGTAGGGGCGTTCTCAGCAGGAAAAGTGCGATCGATACAAATATTTGAAAATTCAATACCTTCGTTTTTTAAAGTAGAGAGGATGAAGTTTTGTACCGGCCAAAACGTATCTTCCGGGAAAGAGGCTGTACCTAAACCATCTTGATTGCTCACCATTACCAGTTCATAATCCAGTTCTGCGGCAATTTTAGGCAAGTATTGTAAAACACCTGGATAAAATTCCAGTTTATCAAAGGAATCAATTTGTTCATCGGCCGGTTCCTTTATCAGTGTACCATCGCGGTCTATGAAGAGTATTTTCTTCGGATTACTCATTATTTATATTCCTGTAAAGTATTCAATAAAATATCATTTTCAGCCGGTGTACCCACTGTTATACGTAAACTACCTTCGCAAAGGTCGACTTTAGATCGATCTCTCACGATAATACCTCTTTCAACCAAAAAGTTATAAATCGCCTTCGGATCGGTCGTCTTAACTAATATAAAGTTAGCATCAGATGGATAGATGTCCAGCACAAAATCAAAGTTTTTAAGATTAAGAACCAGTCTATCGCGCTGAGCCAATGTTTCTTTAATCCAGTCGTTAACCTGCGCCACATTCTGTAATGCTTTTAAAGCCAATTCCTGCGATGCCTCGTTAATGTTGTAAGGAGGTTTAACTTTATTCATTACTTCAATAATTTCCTCGCTGGCAAAGGCCATACCGATACGTAAGCCCGCTAATCCCCAAGCTTTTGATAAGGTTTGCAATACCACCAGATTAGCATATTCAGTAAGCTCCTGTATAAAGGTTTTTTGCCTGCTAAAGTTAATGTAAGCCTCATCAACCACAATCAAACCGTTGAAATTGGCAAGCAAAGTTTCAATATCGTCCCGATTGATAGAATTGCCTGTCGGGTTATTTGGTGAACAGATAAATATCATTTTAGTATGTTTATCTATAGCCTCGGCAATGCCTTCCATATTTAGCTGGAAATCTTCGGTCAGCAATACATTTTTAACATGTACATCATTAATGTTTGCCGAAACCTGGTACATGCCATAGGTTGGCGGTACCAATATTACATTATCAACTCCGGGATTGCAAAAGCTACGGAAAAGGATGTCGATAGCTTCATCGCTGCCATTACCTAAGAATATATTTCGTGGAGGAACTCCTTTAATATCGCTTAAGCGCTTTTTTACTTTGTATTGTAATGGATCGGGGTAACGATTGTATTGTTGCTCCAAAGGTGAACCGTAAGCGTTCTCATTGGCATCTAAGTAAACACTTGCTTCGCCCTTAAACTCATCTCTTGCGGAAGAGTATGGCGTTAAGTTTTTTATATTTTCTCTTATTATATTATTTATGCTAAACATGATTATTTCATTCTAACGGTGACCGCATTTTTATGCGCCTGTAAACCTTCTAACGCTGCTAAAATTTCCACTGTTGGCCCGATGTTCCTAATACCATCAGGCGTAATATGCTGGAACGTGATCTTTTTAACAAATGAGTCTACCGATACACCCGAATAAGCTTTCGCGTAAGAACTAGTAGGTAGAGTATGGTTTGTGCCCGATGCGTAGTCGCCAACACTTTCCGGTGTTAAATTACCCAGAAATACCGAACCAGCGTTAATGATTTTAGGCGCTATTTGCTGCCAGTTTTCGGTAGCTAAAATTAAATGCTCCGGAGCATATTGATTGCTGAATTGCATAGCCTCATCTAAATCGTTTGTTATAACGATGTAGGAGTTCTCGATTGACTTAGAGGCGATCTCAGCCCTTGGCAAAACAAGTAATTGTTGGGTTAACTCTTTAATGGTTTGCTGCGCGATATTTGCTGAATTGGTAACTAATACGGCCTGACTATCAACACCGTGTTCAGCCTGTGCCAATAAATCAGCAGCAATAAAAACAGGATTGGTAGTTTCATCAGCAATTACTAAAACTTCTGATGGCCCGGCAGGCATATCAATAGCTGTTGTAGTTGTTGATTGGATGATAGTTTTTGCCTTAGTGACAAACTGGTTCCCCGGACCGAAAATCTTATCTGTTTTCGGTATAGTTTCTGTGCCATAAGCCATAGCGCCAATAGCTTGCGCACCGCCGGATAGGTATACTTTATCTACGTTCAATAACAACGCTACATAAGCAATAAACGGGTTAACCTTACCATCTTTTGAGGGTGGAGTACAAACCACAATCTCTTGGCAGCCCGCAATACGCGCGGGGATGCCCAGCATTAAAAAAGTGCTTGGTAAAACCGCTGTACCACCTGGTATATATAAACCAACCTTTTCTATTGGCCTTAATTCACGCCAGCAGGTTACGCCGGGCATGGTTTCCACCCTGTCCTCCGTTTTTAACTGTGTTTGGTGAAAAGCGTATATGTTTTTATAGGCGGTATCTAAAGCAGCTTTTTGCTCTGTAGATACACCATTAGCTAATTCAGTAAGTTCAGATTTGGTTAGGTATAATTTATCCAGTAATACATGTTCAAACTTCAGTGCGTAGTCAAACAAAGCCGTATCGCCATGCAGCTTTACATTGGCCAGTATTTCTTCCACAATATCACGAACTTCATTTGCCGGGTCAACATTACGTTGAACCAGTGTGTTGATTTCGGATGAACTTAGATCTGAATAGTTATATGTTTTCATCTTCAGTTTGCAGTTTTCAGTTTCCAGTAAACAGTAGCAAAATGCGATCTGCCTACTGCAAACTGATAACTCTTATAAAATGATCTTCTCAATTGGCATTACCACAATACCCTGTGCGCCTGCTTGTTTAAGTTGACTAATCCTGTCCCAAAAATCACGTTCGGGGATCACGGTGTGTACCGCAACCCAGTTATCTTCAGCTAAAGGAACTACCGATGGGCTTTTAACGCCCGGTAATAATGCGATAATATCATTCAGATTGTCTCTGTGCACATTCAATACCACGTATTTGGTTTCTTTAGCACGCAGTACAGATTGTATGCGTTGAACCAATTCCTTAATTAGATCCGATTCGCAATTATTTTCGTTACAGATCAATACTGCCTCGCTCGACATTACGTCAGAGAAGGGTATCAACCCATTACTTTTAAGTGTGCCACCAGTTGATACCAGATCGCAAATTGCATCGCTTAAACCCAATCCCGGGGATATTTCAACCGAACCTGAGATAGTGCGGATATCCGCTTCGATACCTTCTTTTTTCAGGAATTTACCTAAAATAACAGGGTAGGTAGTGGCGATTGACTTGCCATTCAGCTGCTCTAATTTGGTTATTGAGTTATTATTGGGTACCGCTATTTTTAATGAGCATTTGCCAAATCCTAACCTTTGCAGGTAATTGACTTTAACCTCGGTTTCTTCGATCACGTTCTCGCCAACTATACCCAGATCGGCAATGCCGTCTTGAACATATTCGGGGATGTCATCATCACGAAGAAAAAGGATTTCTAAAGGGAAGTTGGAGACTGGCGAGATTAATGAACTTTTGTAATTTTCAAAATTCAAACCGCAGTTTTTCAGTAGTTCAACGGATTTTTCGTTGAGACGACCCGATTTTTGGATCGCTATTTTTAATGTTTTCAATGGATGTGGTGTTAACTATAAATAAAAAAGGAGGTTCGAGTCTCTCGTGCTGAAACATACAATTATCTGGTCGCCATATGGTGGCGATGATGCAGATTAAGATGATGTAAGTTAAAACGTCCCATTTTTATAGTATGACTATATGACAAGCTGTTGCAAATATAGAAAGTAATTTAAGAAAAAAAAATGTGAACCGGGATTTAGTATCACTACAAGTGCTTTACCACTGTATTGTACCACGGTACAAGTGGAACACTTGGTACATTTGGTACAAAAAAACATCAAAAAAGCCGCTAAATGACCTCAAAAAGGCGGTTTTTAGATTGCTTTTAAGCCTATTTTTAGTCAAAAAACCTCTGTTTTATTGCCTAAATCGCCAAAAAAAGCTCCTTTTTGTTGATTTTTTGATTGTTTTTGAGTCGAAATTGAGTGTTTTTATTCAAAAAAATGTACTAATCGTTTAGATAATGGTTCAATTTATCCAGGTCTGCCGGCACATCAATGGCATGGGTCTCCAATTCCGTTTCGGCAACTTTAATGCGGTAGCCGTTTTCTATCCAACGCAGCTGTTCAAGGCTCTCAGCTTTTTCTAATGAGGATATAGCCAATTTAGTTACTTGCTGTAAAATATCAGCACGATAACCATAAATACCTATATGCTTAAAATAAGTAAAATGATTTAACCATTCTGCAGGTTCGTGGCCACGTAAATAGGGCAGTGGTGTACGCGAAAAATATATTGCTTCAGAGTGTTTGTTGATGATAACCTTCGGTGAGTTGGGGTTATTCAACTCATCCAGTGTAGTTATCTTTTTTATCAGGGTAGATAATTGTACATCGGCACTATTAAAGCAGGCAGTAACTTTGGTAATCTGTTCCGGATCGATATAAGGTTCATCGCCTTGAATGTTGATGATTACATTATATTGCTGGTGCTTTGATGCAACTTCCGCGCAACGGTCGGTGCCGCTCTGGTGATCTGGTGACGTTATTATCGCAACTCCGCCAAAATCGTGAACGTGTTTAAATATTCGTTCATCATCGGTAGCTACAATAACTTCAGCTAAAGAATCACACTTTTTAGCCTGCTCATAAACCCGTTGAATCATGCTCTTGCCGGCAATGTTGATTAAAGGCTTGCCTGGGAATCGGGTAGATGCGAAACGTGCGGGAATGATGCCGAGTATTTTCATGGCTGCTTTAAGATTTGTCATTTCGATCGATAGAGAGAAATCTTCTACGACAGAATATGCTCAATTTTATTATTGTAGAGGATTTCTCCTCGTACCTCGTTCGAAATGACAGTTTGGGTTTAAAACAACCCGTTTAATTCTCTTTCAATCAATTGCACAACTGTCGCCATATCTTCCGTATTATTGGCAAAATCAATTACATCTTTATCAATTATCAGCAACTTGCCTAAGTCATAAGAACCTATCCATTTCTGATATTTTTCGTTTAGTTTGGATAGGTAGTCAATCCGAATACCAATTTCATATTCGCGGCCACGGCGCTGGATGTTATTTACCAGGGTAGGCACCGATGCTTTTAAATAAACCAACAACTCAGGTGGTTTAATATAAGCGGTCATGTTATCAAATATCGCGCGGTAATTTTCATAATCACGGGTGGTCATTAAGCCCATGTCATGCAGGTTCTCCGCGAAAATGAAGGCATCTTCATAAATCGTCCTATCCTGTATCACGTTGCGCCCTGTTGCCTGTATATCCATCAGCTGGCGGTAGCGGCTATTCAGGAAATAGATCTGCAGGTTAAAACTCCAGCGTTTCATGTCGTTATAAAAATCCTCCAAATAGGGGTTATTATCAACGGCTTCAAAAAGTGGGTCCCAGCCATAACTTTTGGCCAGTAGTTCGGCAAGGGTAGTTTTTCCGGCTCCAATGTTGCCTACAATAGCAATGTGCATGTTATGATTTTATCTTGTCTGAATCAGAATTCTTCTAATTTACTGAATTAGCCGAATTTTAGCGGACTAATTCTGCAATTTCTTAAATTTTGCTAATTCTGATTAAAAACTCCTGAATCCGATAATTTCTCTTACCTCACGAATCGTTTTCTGTGCACTTTCACGGGCCTTTATGGCGCCATGGCGGGCAACCTGCCGCAAATAAACCTCATCATTGGCAATATCATTAATACGCTCACGGATAGGCGCTGTAGCGATGATCATATCTTCGGCTAATTGCTTTTTCAAATCGCCATAACGTATTTGGCAGGTGTTATACAGGTTATCAAAATGCTCATAAGTATCTGGTGTGGATACTACGGTCATCAAATCAAATAAATTTTGGATTTCAACCGGTTTTTCTTGGTTTTCAGCAGTTGGGCCGCCGTCAGTAACAGCGCGCATTACTTTTTTACGGATAGCCTCAGGTGTATCTGATAAAAATACCGCATTACCCTCACCTTCGGATTTTCCCATCTTGCCTTTTCCGTCCAGCCCCGGTATTTTAACCAGGTTATTGCTGAAATTAAAAGCATACGGCTCTGGGAAATATTCGTTATTATATAAACGGTTAAAGCGGTTACCGAAAGTACGGGCCATTTCCAAGTGTTGCTCCTGATCCTTACCCACAGGTACTTTAGTTGCCCTATGGATCAAAATATCAGCAGCCATTAATACAGGGTAGGTAAGCAACCCGGCATTTACATTATCAGGATGTGCACGTACTTTATCTTTAAACGATGTGCTGCGTTCTAACTCGCCTAAATAGGCGTTCATATTTAAATAGAGGTATAATTCAGATACCTCAGGCACATGCGATTGTACGTAAATGGTAGATTTTTCAGGATCGATACCTGCTGCCAAATACTCAACCAAAACCTGTTTAACGTTTTTGTGTAAGTCGGCAGGGGTAGGGTGCGTGGTTAACGAGTGCAGATCGGCAATAAAAAAATAGCAGTTAAATTCATGCTGCATTTTTATAAAATTCTGAATAGCACCGTAATAATTACCTAAATGCAGATTACCCGTTGAACGGATACCACTTACAACTGTTTCCATGTGGCGAAAGTAAGGATTTTTTATATTTTTGGTAAAGATGAAACTATTAAAAGGTACACATTTACCTGTATACGGCATCAGCCCCAAATGATAACTAGTTTTATATGCACAAGCCTATAGATGTTGTTATCGTAATTGCTGATGATGCAGGTATGCTGCGTAATAAAGTTTATAGCACCATTAATACAAAAATGGTAGCATAAACTTTGCCTAACACTTAACTATTTATTTACATTTGGGGATAATGAAATTATTCCTAAAAAAAGTACACACTTATTTTTATCGCTATAGTGTAGGTACTTTTTATATTATCCTTTGGCCGCTGATGTATTATTTTTCGCGGAAGCCGGAGCGATACAAATCCATGAATAAAATGCGGCGTTTTTGGGGGTATTTAAGCTCCATTGCTGCCGGGATCAGGTATGATTTTGAGTTTGAAGAACCTATCGACTGGTCGCGTACTTATATCATGTGTCCAAATCATACTTCTAACCTTGATATTTCAGCGGTAAGTATCCTGACAAAAAATAACTTTTCTTTTATGGGAAAAGAGGAGTTGTTGAATGGATTTGTTACCGGATTATATTTTCGTACGGTTGATATACCGGTAAACAGGAAAAGTGCAATGTCTTCCTTTAGGGCTTATAAAAAGGCAGTAGAGCGTTTAGAAAATGGAATGAGCATGGTGGTATTCCCGGAAGGAACCATCTCCGGAAATTATCCACCGCGATTGGTAGAGTTCAAAAACGGGCCTTTTCGCCTGGCTATTGAAATGAAAGTGCCGATAATCCCGGTAACCGCGCTGGATACATGGAAGGTTTTATGGGATGATGGCCTTAAATACGGCAGTAAACCGGGTGTTTGTCATATATTTGTGCATAAGCCCATTGAAACGAAGGATATGACCGTTGATGACGCGGATGCGCTGCGCAGCAAGGTTTATGCAATAATGGATCAAAAATTACAATCAGCATTATGATAATTGATAAGGAAACAGTTGAAAAAGTAGCCAACCTGGCTCGCCTTGAACTTGCAGAAGATGAGAAGGATGAGATGATAAAGGATATGAGCAAAATACTGGACTTTATGGCTAAACTAAACGAAATTGATACCACCGGCGTTGAACCGTTGGTTTACATGACCGATGAGGTTAATGTTTTGCGAGAAGATATTGTGAACCAGGAAATTACTACCGAAGAAGGTTTAAAAAATTCACCTAAGCATACTGATGAATATTTCCTGGTAGCGAAGGTTATAGAAAAATAGTTAAAAGTTGAAAGTAAAAAGTTTAAGTTAGCGCATTTTTATTTACTTTAAACTTTTAACCTTAAACTTTCAACTACTGTGTAACAAAACTATCCTACCCTTAGTCAAACCAACAAAAAACGCATGGAGCCATTAATTACCATTAACGATATCGGACGAAAATATGTGATAGGCAGTGAAATAATTCATGCGCTTAAATCAGTGTCGTTGACAATAAATAAAGGTGAATTCGTGGCTTTGATGGGCCCATCCGGCTCAGGTAAATCAACTTTGATGAATATTTTAGGTTGTTTGGATACACCAAGTAAAGGTGAATATATACTGAATGGAATCAACGTTAGTCATATGACGGAGAACGATCTGGCTGAGGTTCGTAATTCAGAAATTGGCTTCGTATTCCAAACTTTCAACTTATTGCCTCGTAATACTGCGTTGGAAAACGTAGCCCTGCCGCTTGTTTATGCAGGAATAGGCAGAGACGAAAGGCTTGACCGGGCGAAAAAAACATTGGAAAATGTGGGGCTTGGCAATCGTGTTACGCACAAGCCTAACGAACTTTCAGGCGGACAAAGGCAGCGTGTAGCTGTAGCGAGAGCATTGATCAATAATCCTTCGATCATATTGGCCGATGAGCCAACAGGTAATCTTGATACCAAGACGTCTATTGAAATAATGGGCCTGATTGAAGATATTCACAATAAAGGCAATACTATTATTTTAGTAACCCACGAAGAAGATATTGCTCATCACGCCCACCGCATTGTACGTATGCGCGATGGATTAGTGGAAAAAGATTACTTAAATACTGATATTCATAAAGTTGATAGAAGTACTATCAAAGTTTAACGGCTTAAATCTGTCAACATAAATTCGCGATCCGCTCAATAAATTCTGCCAGATGAACGGTTTTTTCTGGGGAGAGAGTATTGCGATTTCCAATAATCAAGGAATATTCATTTATCTCTATAACAAAATCATCAGATCTGATATCCATTACCGCGTTCCTGAAATTGCGGTTAATACCGGTAATAGCTTTCTGATGATCGTTAGCTAACACATAAAAGGTATCGCTAAACGCTTTGTCTTCTGCAAAATCTATCTCAACAGGATGTACCAACTCCACTATTTTATCAGCTAGTGTTTCCCGACGAATTAATACCCGGCCAAAGTCTTGTTTTAAATAAGAAATAGCCCAGGTTTGATAATCTTGGTGATAGGTATAGCCTGACTTACCGCCCATCGTTTTGTAACGTACCTCTACAAACAGTACATAACAATCATTTTTAGCTCGCTTGATTACGAATGAACCCCTGATTTTGACATCAGTATAAAATTTAAACGACTCAAAATCACCTAAATTGAAATTGATATTACCAGTTGGTTGAATATTGAATTTCTCCTTAAGTACATTATACGTTTGATAAAAATCATCAAACTGGCTTGCAGTAAGTCCGACGGTATCAAAAGGTACAAAATCCACTATGCTATCTAAATGTTAACTCTCGTGATGATACAACTCACCAGCTTTATCTGCCGATAGCTTAATACCTTTAATCATCGCCGAACTAAAACCGTTATGTTCCATTTCGTTTAAGCCGGCAATGGTACAACCACTTGGCGAGGTTACCTTATCAATTTCCTGCTCCGGATGAGAGGATAATTGTAAAATTAAATCAGCGGCCCCTTTTGCGGTTTGTGCGGCCATTTTAAGCGCATCGGCAGAGTGGAAGCCAATTTCGGTTCCACCTTGCGAAGCCGCTCTGATCGACCTTAAGAAGAAAGCTATGCCACAGGCGCAAAGCGCAGTTGCCGATGTCATCAACTCTTCGTTTATCTGGATGCTCACCCCAACGGTATCAAATAATGATTTTACCAGGTTAATGTTTTTAGGGGTGCCGTTATCTGTAGCAATACAAGTCATGGAATGGCCTATGGCAATAGCAGTATTAGGCATTGCACGAATAACCTGAACATTGATGTCCAATTGTTTACGTATATCGGCACAGGTAACGCCGGATATAACAGAAACCAGCAATTGCTTTTCAGATTTGATAGCCGGTTTAATTTCGTCAAGTAGTTTATTCAACTGCTGTGGCAATACAGCCAATACAACAATGTCTGCGCGTTTAACAGCTTTAATGTTATTATCCGTAACGTAATACCCCTCGTCTGCTAATGAGTTCAACGTTGTAATGTTTCTACGGGTAAGCATAATCTGCTGCGGTTTGCATATCCCCCCTTTTACCAATCCTTTAGCTAATGATAAGCCAATGTTTCCGCTGCCAATTATGGCGATATTTTGTTGTGAATTCATGCGTTTTTACTTAAACGAGTTCCAAATGAGCTATTCTGTTTTAACTTACCGAGGTCAGCTGCATGGCCAATAATTACCGATTTTACGCCACAATTAATAGCAGTAAAAGCATTATCAAGCTTAGGCAGCATCCCGCTGTGTATTATTTGTTGTTGTTTTAATTCTTCGTAACGTGTTGGGTCAATTTCTTTTATTAATGATTCTTCATCGTTAATATCTTTCAAAACGCCCTTTTTTTCAAAGCAGTAAATTAAGGTAGTATCATATAAATCTGCCAATGAAACAGCCAATGCCGATGCAATGGTATCAGCATTGGTGTTTAATAATTGTCCATCTCCATCGTGTGTTAAGGCACAAAAAACCGGGGTGAAACCAGCATCCATTAATTTTTCTATGTTTTCAGGATTTATTGATTTTTCATCAATATCACCTACAAAACCATAATCAATAGTTTTTACCGGTCGTTTTTTTGTACGTATAAAATTACCATCGGCACCTGTAAGGCCAATGGCGTTAGTGCCAAACCGTTGTAGTTGGGCAACAATATTTTTATTAATGAGGCCTCCATAAACCATTGTTACTATACGTAACGTTTCAATATCGGTAATTCGCCTGCCATCAACCATCTTCGCTTCTATGCCTAATGTTTCAGAAAGTTGGGTAGCTACTTTTCCGCCACCATGTACCAATATTTTATATCCTTCCAGTGCTGTAAAATCCTTCAGAAAATTGTACAGATTCTCTGAATTGTCTATAACGTTCCCGCCAATTTTTATAATATGTAAAGCGCTTTCCTTTTTGTTCTTATCCATATATCAATAATACCTTTACGAAAGTAGAAGTACTTTTGCTACCATTTCGCTAAAAAAATAACTTTTTACAAATGCATATAAATAAGTAAAAAAGTAATTATTTTATTATGTTTTAGCTCCTATGCGGTTAAAAATACTAAAATTTAGTTATTTATTATTAAAACCTTATCAACAATAAGCCTTTTTTGATAAAATTTTACCAAAAACTGTATTATTACTAAAGAATTGTTATTGAAAATTATTATAACCATACCAAAATGGAATGCATATCCCTCAACTTGGTATTATTTGATGTGAAATGAGGCCGGATAGAAAATAATCGATCAGGTTCAGTATAATAACTACTTATCGAAGTTTGCTATTACCGGTTTTGTATCCAAAATATCATTTTGTTATAAATCATATCCGTATTACATTATTTTAAAACACAAATAGTAGTTTTATTGCTTATACTAAAATATGGATACACCAAATAAAAGTGTACCTCGTGTTGTTATAATCGGCGGGGGATTTGGAGGAATACAATTAGCAAAACATCTTAAAAACGCACCTGTAAAGGTGATGATGCTTGATAGACATAATTATCACACCTTTCAACCTTTACTTTACCAGGTAGCAATGGGGGCTATCCCTGCTGATTCAATAGGTTTTCCTATTCGGAGGATATTCACTAAACAAGATAACTTCAGGTTTTTCCTGACTGATGTTAAAAAGATCAATCCGGAGAGCAATACAGTAAGTACTGATATTGGTGATATAAGCTATGATTATTTAGTAGTAGCTACGGGATCAAATACAAACTTTTTCGGTAACAAGGAGATCGAGCACTATGCAATGCCGATGAAAAATATCCCCGAAGCCTTGAACCTCAGAAGTTTGATCCTTCAAAACCTGGAAAAAGCACTTGTAACCAAAACATATAATGAGAGAGAGGCCTTAATGACCTTTGTGGTAGTTGGCGGTGGACCTACAGGTGTTGAACTGTCAGGAGCATTAGCCGAAATGCGGCAATTAATTTTGATGAAAGATTACCATGGCTTAAAAAAGCAACACATGAAAGTGTATTTAGTGGAAGGTAAGGATAGACTGTTGGCAGCCATGACGCCGAAAGCATCTCAAAAAGCCAAAGAATTTCTAGAAAAAGGCGAAGTAACCATTTATAATAGCGTGCATGTGCAGAGTTATGATGGTTATGAACTTAAAATTGATGACGGCAAAGTAATCCACACTAAAAATGTGTTTTGGGCAGCAGGGGTAAAAGGGGAATTAATTGAAGGGATACCGGAAGATATGATCACCAGGGGTAGTCGTATATTAACCGATGAAATTAGCCGGGTTAATGGCTATGAAAATATTTTCGCAATAGGTGATGTGGCAGCTATGATTACCAGCGATATGCCGAATGGGCTACCGGGGGTAGCGCCAGCAGCTATGCAGCAGGGACAGCATCTGGCAAAGAATATTGTTCATATGATCAAAGGCGAGCCTACTGTTCCATTCAAATATCTTGATAAAGGCTCATTGGCTACTATTGGCCGCAATAAGGCAGTGGCAGATTTGGGCATATTTCATTTTCAGGGATTTTTTGCCTGGCTATTGTGGGGAGTTGTGCATATACTAACGCTTGCAGGTTTTAGTAACAAGCTAAGCGTATTTTTAACATGGTTCCTTAATTATTTTAATAGAAACAGCGACAACAGGCTGGTGGTGCGTTATTTTAATACCGAAACCATGATGACAGAGCCCGAAGCCAAATAACAGTATTATGCCGAAGCGGCTTTAATTCAACTTTTGTGGTTATATTTCCGATAGGGATACAAGCACTCACCCTAAACAGGGCTATTAATTTCTCCTTTAGAAATAAAGAAGCTTAATGCTTCTTTAAAGAAGTCATGTATTGCGCGATCTCCCGCTCACTTTCAGATGGGCTTTCGCTTAAGGAATGAATAATATTTTCTTTTTCAACTTCGCTACGGTTTTGGCTGAGTTTACTTTTGGTTTGTAAGTCGTTTACCACTATCTCAAATCCAACAATACCTTTTATCATTTTCGACCTGAATTCATGCGGTAATTTTTGCCATTGGTCAAAATATTCAGCCTCATAATTTTTGATGGTGCGTTCTAACAAATTGAGGTGTTCTTCTTCACCTTGCAGTAACCGTGCTTTGCCGTAAGCATGTACCGCTATGTAATTCCATGTAGGTACTTCTGCTTCCTTCGGATAATTTTTAGGGGAGATATAAGCGTGTGGCTCAGTAAAAATTACAAGATTGGTATGGTCATCTACATCCAATGCTTGCGGATTTGCTTTGGCAAAATGTGATGAGATAATGATTTGATCATCTCTTTCATCTACCAAAAAAGGTAAATGTGTTGCGACAGGCAGATTGTTTACAGATGTAATGATCGTACCAAAACTATATTTCCGCATAAAGCTAATCACTTCTTGCTTATTCGGGAAAGTATTGAATTTTGGTATGTACATCGTTACAAATTTTCCAGCATTTGTTTTAAAACAGCCTGAGCTGCCCATACGCGGTTGCCGGCTTCGTGCACTACAATTGATGAAGGTCCGTCCAATATCTCATCTGATAGCTCCAAATTACGGCGTACAGGTAAGCAATGCATTACTTTAGCATCATTGGTCACCTTCAACTTCTCGTTAGTTAACATCCAATCTTCGTTACCCGGTAATATCTTACCGTAAGGCTCAAAAGCCGACCAATTTTTTACATAGATAAAATCAGCATCAGCTAAAGCTTCATTCTGATTATTGGTGATAGTTGCGCCATAAGTAAAATCTGTGCTAAGCTCGTAACCTTTTGGATGAGTAATAATAAAATCAACGTCAGCCTTACACATCCATTCCGCAAAAGAGTTTGGTACCGCTTGTGGTAATGGTTTTATGTGAGGAGCCCAGGTTAATACTACTTTTGGACGTGGCTTTGTTTTTAATTCAGTAATCGTCACCAAATCAGCCAGACTTTGTAATGGATGGCGGGTAGCCGACTCTAAACTCACAACTGGTACACCACAATATTTTACAAATTTGTTAAATATCTCCTCGTTATAATCCTCCTCACGGTTCTTTAACCCCGGGAAGGAGCGAACCCCAATTATATCAACATATTGGCCTAATACAGCCGCGGCTTCGCGAATGTGCTCTACTGTAGTGCCATTCATTACCACGCCGTCCTGTAACTCTAAAGCCCATCCTTCTTTATCCATATTAAGCACCATTACATTCATGCCTAAGTTTAAAGCAGCTTTTTGGGTACTCATACGTGTACGCAGGCTCGGGTTTAAAAAAACAAGCCCTAAGGTTTTGTTTTTACCTAAATGCTGATACGCATATGGGTTTTGCTTTAATTGCAAAGCCTCGGCAGCAAGTGCGTTTATGTCAGTTACATCATGTACAGAAGTGAAAAGTTTCATAGGCTAATGGCCTTCTCCGGTTACGAAGAAGGGACTAATTGTTGATTTAATACAGTTGTAAATGCTTCTAAAAATCTATCTGCGTATGCTTTAGTCAAATTAAGCGCCGGTAAAAGCCTGATCACGTTTGGTTTGGCTTCGCCTGTGAAGATGTGGTGTTTGAAAAGTAAATCTTTTTTAACGCTAGCTAATTCAGCAGGTAATTCAATCCCAATCATCAAACCGCGGCCACGTACTTCTTTAACCTGGCTAAAATTATTTAGTTCGCTTATTAAGTAACCACCTACTTCAGCGGCATTTTGCATTAGGTTATTTTGCTCTATTTCTTCCAATACGGCTAATCCCGCAGCGCAAGCTAAATGGTTACCACCGAATGTTGTACCCAACATTCCATATACGGGTTGGATTTTAGGAGATATAATGATACCTCCAACGGGGAAACCATTACCCATTCCCTTAGCCATACTGTATATATCGGCATTAATCCCTGCAAAGTCATGAGAGAAGAACTTGCCGGTACGGCCGTACCCGCATTGTACAGAATCGGCTATAAATACAGCATTATATTGATCACACAATGAGCGTATCTTTTGTAAAAAGCTTGCGCTTGCTACCTGTATACCGCCAACCCCTTGTATACCCTCAATAATTACAGATGAAATTTCATTAGTAGCGAATGCCTGCTCCAAAGCGACTTCATCTTGCCAAGGCACAAATATTACATTGTCGGTTTCGTTAACAGGCGCTACAATTTTAGGATTATCAGTAACCGCGACAGCCAATGAAGTACGGCCATGAAATGAATTTCTGAAGGCGATAACCTTCTTTTTACCATTGTAAAATGATGCCAGTTTCAAAGCATTTTCATTTGCTTCTGCGCCAGAATTGCAAAGGAATAACTGGTAATCTTCTTTGCCTGATACTTTACCTAACTTTTCAGCCAGTTCCTTTTGTAAAGGAATTTCAATAGAGTTTGAGTAAAAACCTATCTGATGTAACTGATCTTCCAATCGCTTAACGTATCTCGGGTTGGTATGCCCGATAGAAATTACAGCGTGACCGCCGTAAAGATCAAGATACTCTGTGCCCTTGTCGTCATAAACAAGGCTGCCAACACCTTTCACAATGTTGATGGGGTTGATTGGATAAACGTCGAATAGCTTCATATTAGTTGAAAGTTAAAAGTTTAAAGTGAAAAGTATTATTACTCATGATTTTAGCTTCTCACTTTTTTAATTAACGAAATTAGCATTGCTTTGATCTCGTTTATGTTTTGTGTATGAATATTGTATAATTCAAGATTAAGAAACCCTAGATCTTTTGATAGTAAAACAAGATATTCTACTTCGTGAGACGAGCCTAAAGCGTTCTGTAAAAAACTTGCAAAGTCTTTTTGCGTAAATCGACCTGCTCCCTCTGCGATATTTGCAGGAATTGAAGTTGATGCTCTCTTAAGTTGGCTTACTAAATTATATCTCTCTTCCTTAGGAAATTCTGACATTGATTTATAAATGCTTAATGCAAAATCATGTGATTTTTTCCATACTACCAACTCTTTATAATCTTGCATTGCTTACTTTCAACTTTATACTTTCGACTTTTAACTTCCCTTAAAATCCTGTAGCCTTAAGCTTCAGCCCCGCTGTTTCATCAAAGCCAAAAAGCAAGTTCATGTTTTGAATAGCTTGCCCTGATGCGCCCTTGGTTAAATTATCAATTATACTTGTGATCAATAGTTTTTTACCCAGTTTTTGTACCTGGATAAAGCATTTATTGGTATTCACTATTTGTTTAAGGTCGATGTTACGTTTGGTAACATGTGTAAACGGATGGCCTGTATAATAATCTTCGTAAAGCTTAAATGCTTCATCTTCGCTTAAGTCAGTGTCTAAATAGATAGATGCGATTATACCACGTGTATAATCACCGCGGTATGGAACGAAATTCAGTGTCTGCCCAAAATTAGGCTGTAATTGATTTAAAGATTGTCCAATTTCGCCCAAATGTTGATGATCAAATGCTTTATAGATCGATAAATTATCATTCCTCCATGTAAAATGTGTAGTAGCCGATGGACTTTGTCCCGCACCGGTTGAACCTGTGGTAGCTGTGATGTGGACTTCGCTGTTCAAATTATTACTTGCAGCTAAAGGCAATAAGCCCAACTGTAAACACGTAGCGAAACAACCTGGGTTAGCAATATTTTGAGCAGTTTTTATATCCTCGCGCTGTAACTCAGGTAAGCCATATACAAAGTTCTTATTGTTGATTTTTGCGTTTTGACTTAACCTGAAATCCTGGCTTAAATCAATAATTTTAATATTATCCGGTATATCGTTCTCAGCTAAAAACTTCTTCGCATCGCCATGGCCAACACATAAAAATAATACGTCAATATCATGCGAAATATCACCGCTGAATTTCAAGTCTGTATCGCCAAACAAGTCGGTATGAACCTCGTAAATATAGTTGCCAGCATTGCTTTTACTGTTTACAAAGGCAATATCAACGTCTGGATGGTTCACCAATATCCGCAGCATTTCGCCGCCGGTATATCCCGCACCACCAATTATTCCGGCTTTAATTTTATTCAATGTTGATCCTGTCATTTTTTGTTGAAGGTGTTGAATATAAAATGAACTCTAAATCGCTATTTTCTTTATTGCTGATGAAATGCTTTTGACCAGGTTTAATCTCAATTCCCTGCTCTGGTTTTAAAACGCTTTCAATACCATCAATAGTAAAAGTTGCTTTGCCTTTCAATATAAAGAACACTTGGGATGCTTTATTGTGATAATGCAATTGTTCAGTAGTATCAGGCGGCATCAACTCTTGTTTTACCGATAGCGCGTCGGTATCAATAAAATTCCATCCATAACAATCGTCACCCCATTTATAATGGCTCAAGCATTCATTTTTTGAAAAAACACCCCCTCCGCCCTCTGAAGGGGGAACTTGGCCGGATGTATTGTTATTGGTGCTCATATTAATTTTTTGAAGCATTAATTGCTCCCCCTTCAGGGGGCTGGGGGGCGTTTACTTTATGGTAGATCATTACTTGGTTTCCGAATATTTTTGAGAAACCTTTTACATCTTCACCACTCCATGAATTATTCATTTCGCCATAGGTCCCGAATTTATTCGACATCAAGTCGTGGTCTGATTCAATACCAACAACCTGGAACCTATATGGGTTTAATTGCACAAATACCTTACCGCTAACATTTTGCTGTGTATCGTTCAAAAATGCCTCAATGTTACGCATAATTGGATCATGGAATTGACCTTCATGCAGCCAGTTGCCATAGAATGAAGATAACTGGTCTTTCCATGATAACTGCCATTTGGTTAACACATGTTTTTCTAAAGTGTGGTGTGCTTTGATAATCACCATTGGTGCAGCGGCTTCAAACCCTACGCGTCCTTTTATGCCGATAATAGTGTCGCCCACATGTATATCACGACCGACACCATAGGGCCCAGCAATGGCTTGTAATGCTTGAATAGCTTTTGTTGGATGATCGTATTTCTCACCATCAATAGCTATTAATGCGCCTTGTTCAAATTCAAGCTCAATATCACGGGTTCCGGTTTCACTAACTTGCGTCGGCCATGCATCTTCAGGCAAACCTAAGTTTGACGTCAATGTTTCCTTACCACCAACTGAAGTACCCCAAATACCTTTGTTAATTGAGTATTTATTTTTCTCGAAGTTCATCTCAACACCATGATCTTTCAGGTACTGGATTTCCGCTTCACGGCTCAATTTTAAATCACGGATAGGGGTGATGATCTGCACATCCGGTACCAGGATGTTAAATATCATATCAAAACGCACCTGGTCGTTACCCGCGCCTGTGCTGCCGTGAGCAACAGCCTCAGCACCTATTTCCTTAGCGTAGTTAGCAATCGCGGTAGCCTGGCTCACACGCTCAGCACTTACCGAAAGCGGATAGGTGTTGTTTTTTAAAACATTACCGTATATTAAATACTTAACGCAGGTATCGTAAAAGTTTTTAGTTTCATCAACCACATGGTGCGATGTTACCCCCATTTTATAGGCGCGTTCTTCAACACCTTTTAGTTCCTCCTCGCTAAAGCCGCCGGTATTTACAATAACCGAGTGTACCTCATAACCTAAATCCTGAGTTAAATATATGCAGCAAAATGAGGTATCTAAACCGCCGCTGTAAGCTAATACTACTTTTTTCTTCATTGGGTGTATATGTTGTGAAACTTAATATTATTCGTGATGAATTGTTTTTTTTATGGCATTCTCAATTCGCTCAAGCAAGGTAGCCTTATGCGTTAACTTCTTAATCTTATCTTCAACTTCTTTTTGTTTTTCAGCAGGATCAAAAAGCATGGCGGTGCACATGCAATTTTTACGCTCTTTGCTGGTTAAAATATCATAGTTAACACAGCTTTTGCAGCCTTTCCAAAAATCCTCATCCTGCGTAAGTTCGGAATATGTAACCGGACCGTAGCCTAACTCGTTATTAATCTTCATTACCGCCAATCCGGTTGTTAAACCGAACAGCTTTGCTTCAGGATATTTTGTGCGTGATAATTCGAATATTTTATGTTTGATAGCTTTCGCCAAGCCAACCTTTCTAAACTGCGGATCAACGATCAGTCCCGAATTTGCTACGAAATCGCCATGGCTCCAGGTTTCAATATAACAAAAACCTGCCCAGGTACCTTCTTTGTGCAGTGCAATTACTGCTTTGCCTTCCAGCATTTTATCCGCAACATATTCCGGGGAGCGTTGTGCAATACCAGTCCCGCGTGCTTTTGCTGATTCAGCCATCTCATCGCAAATTTTCTGGGCGTAATCAACGTGTTGTGCAGTAGCAACCAGTATGTCAAAATCTTGTATAGTCATTATAGTAGATGGATTACCGTAAAATTATTGGCTGTGAGGCCGTAATTATTAAATGGTTTTTGGGGGAAGAAGTTTAATTTAAACTTCATTTTGGGTTATAGAAATATAAATTAAACCCTTGGCATAAATAGCCTTCGTCGTGATGGAGAAACGAAAGTGGTACACAAAGCAGCGGCAACCGGAGCAAATTTTGCTTTGGTTACTAACTTATTTATGCTTTGGTCGATCATTTTTATGCTTTTTTAATTTAGTGCAAAAGTTTACATTAATTTTTATTTATGCAAGTAAAAAATGCTTTTAAATCATTTAAACACTATTTTATTGCAAGGGAGTGTTCAAAATGATGTATTGTGTAATAATTACACCAAAATGTAAGTCTATTAAGGCCTTTTACGCACAATATCGTCGATAATCATATCGGCATGCACCCGGGAGTTTTCAATAAACCACAAATGGGTATCCAATCCACCCACAACCACGCCAGCAAGATATATTCCGGGCATATTGGTTTCCATGGTATCCGGGTTATATTGGGGTATAAATTTATCTTCGGATAAATGAATACCCAGCTTTTTCAGAAAGTTAAAATTGGGCTTATATCCCGTCATCGCCATCACAAAATCATTGGCAATGGTTATCGTGCCATCGGGTGTGTCAATATCAACTTCGTATTCCCGGATAGCTTTCAGATTTGAATTAAAATAAGCTTTAATACTGCCTTCTTTTATGCGGTTGATAATATCAGGCCTTACCCAATATTTAACACGAGTGCTAATTTCACCTCCGCGAACAACTAATGTAACATCAGCGCCCTTACGATAAGTTTCCAATGCCACGTCAATAGCCGAATTACTTGAACCCACCACAACCACCTTTTGCATGGCATAGTAATGCGGATCAAGATAATAATGTTTTACCTTGGGTAGATCTTCACCCGGAATATTCAGGTTAACCGATATATCGTAAAAGCCTGTTGACAAGATTATATTTTTAGCTTGGTAGGTTTCTTTTGTTGAAGTTATCGTATATCCATTATCATTTTTAGTAATCCCGGTAACTTCTTCAAATAAATTGATAGGCAAATGCCTTGATGTTGCTACGCGGCGGTAATATTCCAAAGCCTCAGCACGTACCGGTTTGTTGTTGATAGTAACAAAAGGTATTCCGCCAATTTCCAGTTTCTCCGACGTAGAGAAAAAAGTCATGGTAGATGGATAATTGTATAACGAATTAACCAGGCAGCCTTTCTCTACAATCAAAAAACTCAATCCTGCTCTTTGAGCCGCCAATCCGCAAGCCAATCCAATGGGGCCGCCACCTATTATTAGTATATCGAGCATGTATATTCTTTACTTTAAACACTTGTCATTCTGAGCGGAGCGAAGAATCTATCCGCATTGCATCTTGAATTTGCAAATCGAAGAGGATTCTTCGCTCAGAATGACAAAGATGCTTTTATCTATTATTTTATTCCCAACGACTTCAAAAATGCTGCCGAATTTGGCTCTCTTCCTAAAAAATGCCTTAACATAGCCATTTCATCTTCCTGGGCACCTTCCTGCAAAATTTCTTTACGGTATCTCACGCCTGTCGCCTGGTCCAGCACACCGTGCTTTTCAAATATCGAGAAAATATCCTGTGCATAAACCTTAGACCATAAATAACCATAATAGTTTGCGCCATAGCTATTCAAGTGCGTAAATCCGCAAATAAAGTGGCTGCCCTCAGGATATGGGGTTTGGTTTAAGGTCCACAAGTCTTTTTCTACCTGATCAATTCCTTTATCTTTTATACTGTTGTAGCGATCTTCATAAGTGAAATCTAATTTTGCCAATGATACCTGCCTGATGTATTGAATGGCTACTCCCGCGTTTTGCGCCGCTTTCATTTTATCGAATAACGACTTTGGCATTACTTCGCCAGTTTTATAGTTTTTGGCAAATAGCTTCAGGCAATCATAGTTCCAGCAAAAGTTTTCTAAAAACTGTGATGGCGCTTCAACAAAATCACCCTTTACCGCAAATGCATATTGTGAGCTTATTACCGGATGGCAAAGCAGAAAATGTATCAGGTGGCCAAACTCATGGAACATGGTGATCACATCTTCATGTTCTAATAACGATGGTTCTGTTGCTGTGCCTTCCGGAAAGTTGCATATTAATGTACCAACAGGTAAAACTTCCTTGCCATTGGCTATACGATATTGCGCGATAGGTGAAGTTTCAAAGTGAGTATATTTATTGAGACGAGGATAAAGATCAAGGAAGAATGTCCCCATCTTTTTGCCATCCATATACAACTCGTATGATTTTACCTTGTCACTCCAAACTGGTACGCCATGAGTTTCATGTATGCTGATGTTAAACAGTTTTTGATATACGGTGAACATACCCTGTATGGTATTATTCATTTCGAAGTATTGTTTTACTTCGTCGGTATTTAGCTTGTATTTATTATCTAATAATTTTTTACTGTAGTAAGCAATGTCCCAGGGCTGTATCGTAGCGGGTTCATTTGGATGTTGTGCTTGTTTAATCTCTGTCAATTCAGCAAGTTCGGGGCCTATATGCGGCGTTAGCTTCGCTTGCAAATCATCCAGAAATGCCCATACTGTGCTTGGTTTGCCAGCCATTTTTGTAACCAAGGCATACTCGGCATAAGTTTTATATCCCAACTCATCAGCTAGTTTCTGGCGATAATAAACCAAACTGTCCAACGCCGACATGTTTGCAGGGTAAGCGCGGTTTTGATATTTTAAATACATGGTGTGGCGTGTGCTGCCCAAATTTGCCGATTGCATAATGTTTATATAATTAGGGCCATTAACCCTAACTATGTATTTATCATTCGCTCTTTTCCAGGGGGCTATTGTTTGTTCTGGTAAGCCATCTAGTTCGGCATGTGAAAATGCTACGCTGTCTTTAAACTCTGCCAAATTTTTATCAAACTGATTGCCAAAGTCTATTATTTTGTCGTTTATAACCTTTAGTCTCTTGCGGCCATTGGCATCAAGCTTCATTCCGTTGATCTCGAAGGCGATAAGATTTTCGTGTATAAATTTCTTTTGCGTTGCCGATAGCTGTTTTCCCGCTACTGATGAAGCAAAGGATTTTAGCGCTTTATATAGTGGCTCGTTTAAATATACATCGCTGCCGTAGGATGATAGCTTTTCTAATTGATCATTAGCCTCATTGCGGGTAGCATCATCCTGGTAAGTGGATGCGATAACACCTAGCTTGGTCCCAAGATCCGACAGATCATAACTCAATTCGTCAAATCCCATTAAAGTATTAGCAATTGTTTTTTTACCTGCCGGGATAGCCACCAGTTTATGGATGCGATAATCAGAAACCTTAATGAGCGTTTCCGTTGCTTGTTTAATAGCCGCCGCGTCTACCTTATTGAAAGCGATGGGGCTATTGGAATGAATTAGCAAAGGATTAGTTTGCATGGCGCTTTGCGCCATGGCGGTACAGGGAAACAACAATAATAAAGTGCTGATTTTCTTAATGATGTGCATAACTATCCAGTTTAAAGATTGCACTGCTAAGATAAAGTTTTTGTTAATAATGAGAGAGGAGGGTATAGATATTTATTCGGCAGAATTATAGCGAATATGAGAGGAAACAAAAATGGGATAAGCTACTTTTATCGCGCCGCTCAACTCTCTACCCTTGCTGCGTTCCCACCCTGGGGGAGTTCAAGAGGAGCTGGCCGTAAAAGACTTATCCCGCCGCAAATATAGAAAAAGCGTTCGTTTGCAGTTAATAAATTGTTAAAATATGGATAAGCCATTGATTTACATTTGAGTAAAATAGAAAGCAATCTCAAAATAGACTGATCTGCTGGTCATCAATATCCTTAATTAACTTGCTTCCCTTCGTTTTTTTAATCTGCATTAGGTAATTATAATCAGCAGTTCCTCTAAACTTAATTTCTTTAAAGGGCTTCCAGTGCTTATCTCCACCGAATGTTTCCCTTTGTAAAATGGTTAGGTGGTCAATTTCAAATTCATCATCCCAAGGCCTGTCTTTAAACTTAGGCCAAAGTTTTTTGGCAAGCGCATTAGGTATTTGCCGGGCGATGGTTATATGTGGTACTGCTTTCTTCTCGTTCAAACTTTTTCTAATCCGCTTAAACCAATCTTCCAATTCAGGAGTTGATTTGATCGCTGCATAAATGGTGGTAAAATCTGTAGGTAGAAATGTCGCGAAACCATTGATCTGTAAAGTCATGGGCTCTATCAGCGATAGTTCTTTTTCCAATTGTTCAAAAAGCGGTTCTACCCAAAATGCTTTTTGTCGGTGTAAGTTTTTTAAACTGATATGAGCCTTGCTATACATACTCTCAAATTCACCTATCAAACGCAAGCTCGCCTTTTTAAATTTCTTCACCTGTGCATCGATTTCTGTTGGAGGTGATAGCAAAATCATGTAATCTTTATAGTCACTCATAATCTATCTTTCGCAACAAAATTGCTAATAATATTAGTAATTTTACAAATCTTTCTTTATCTTTGTTAGGTGAGTAACAAGCGGTACATTGTTCATATTGACCTTGATTCGTTCTTCGTTTCAGTGGAGCGATTGTATGATCCGTCACTAATTGGTAAGCCGGTAATAATTGGGGGTTCGGCTGATCGTGGGGTGGTGGCATCATGCAGTTATGAAACGCGTAAGTTTGGGGTACACTCCGCTATGCCTACCCGGCAAGCCTTGAAATTATGCCCGGATGCGATTGTGATCCACGGGAATCATGCCCGCTATTCTGAGGCATCGGCACAGGTCACTAAGATTATTGATGAAATGGTGCCGCTTTATCAAAAGTCTTCTGTCGATGAGTTTTACATCGACCTTACCGGCACCGACCGTTTTTTTGATCCTTACCAACTGGCAACGCAGCTGCGCCAGCGTATTATTAAAGAAACCAAATTGCCTATTTCCTTTGGTATGGCATCTGGCAAAACCATCGCCAAAATGGCAACAAACAGATCCAAGCCAAACGGGCAATTATTTGTACCCCATGGTTCTGAGATGGAGTTTTTAGCGCCACTTTCTATATCAAAAATCCCCGGACTGGGCGAAAGCACCGCGGCCAAGCTTTACCAATACGGGATTGAAAAAATAGGCGATTTACAACGGGTGGAGTTGCGCTTTTTAGAAACTGTTTTCGGAAAATCAGGCAGATGGATCTGGGAGAAGGCGAGAGGGATTGATTACAGCGAGATCGTTCCTCATTCAGATAGAAAATCCATATCTACTGAACATACCTTTAATACTAATGTATCAGACGTGCGTACATTAGAAACCATTATTACATCCATGACTGAAGAGTTAGCAGGTAAGTTGCGCAGGGAAAATAAATTAGCATCGTGCCTGGCTATAAAAATCCGTTATGGCAATTTTGAAACGCATACCCAACAGCAAAAAATCCCCCTAACAGCGGCAGAGCATATTTTAATACCGGGGATAAAAAATCTGTTTAAGAGTGCGTGGAACCAACAGCGGGAGATTAGGCTAATAGGGGTTAGGCTGAGTCAGCTTTGTACCGGGAGTTACCAAATAAATTTGTTTGAGGATAACGAGCAGCGCATCCGCCTTTACCAGGCAATGGATAAGATCAATTTTAAATTTGGCGAAAAAACGGTGTGCAGGGCAGTCGGGATGGAAATCGGAACCCGTAATTTTAACCCGTTTTTAAAGGATTAAGAAGCTGTCGCGAGTTTAGCTCCAGAGCTGTCGCGAGTTTAGCGCAGCGTAACTCGTGACAAAGCATGGTTAAAGCTTACAGCTTTAAAACTGAAAATAGTATATTAAGATGAGTAGTAATTATAAGTTTCACAACAAGGAAGGCTTATATTTTGTAACCTTTTCGGATATAAGATGGATAGTCGTTTTTACCCGCAGGCAATACAAAGATATTTTAGTTGATAGTATCAATTATTGCATAATTAATAAGGGACTTGAATTATACGCCTGGGTAATTATGAGTAATCATATACATATGATTATCAGCACAAAAAACAAACCTATGCCCGACATTTTAAGAGATATGAAAAGACATACCTCAAAACCACTTGTTAAAGCCATTACTGAAAATATGCAAGAAAGCAGGAGAGATTGGTTGTTATGGTTTTTTGAACGGGAAGGTAACGCTAATCCTAATAACGAGCAATATCAGTTTTGGCAACAGGGTAATCATCCAATTGAATTGTGGAGTAATAGCGTTATCGACCAAAAGATGGATTACATCCACACCAACCCGGTTAAGGCCGGTTGGGTTGACGAACCTGCTCACTATTTATATAGCAGCGCAAGGGATTATGCCGGTGATAAGGGGTTAATTGATATTATAATATAGAATAAATATATGAGTAAGCTGGAAGCTTACTTCATGCACTGTCACGAGTTACGCTGCGCTAAACTCGCGACAGCAATGATTTTAATCCGTTTTTAAAAAGATTAATATAGTAATAGCTCCCGTTTCATCAACAAGTCAGTTTGCAAATCAGTGCCTAAAGTAAATGGATGGCTATCAAATATTTTAAATCCATTACGCTCATAAAAACGGATAGCGTTAACGTTTTTATCCCAAACACCCAGCCAAATGTATTGTAGATTGGCTTTGTTGGCAATATCTATCGCAAAGTCTAAAAGCTGGTTACCTATCTTTTTGCCTTGCTGATCAGCCAGCACGTATATCCGTTCAACCTCAATGGCGTTTTCGTGCTGAAATTCTGTTTGGGCTGACGAATAGTTAAGTTTGATATAACCAACGGCCAGTCCGTCAAGCATCGCGAAATAAAATGCAGAAAAAGGATTGGTTAATTCAGCTAATAATTTGTCGCTCTTAAAAGCGGATGATGCATAAGCTTCAATATCGGCAGGATCATTCAGATGTAGAAATGCATCATAAAATGTTTGTTTGCTGATATTAATAAGGGTGGTGAGATCGGATGACTGTACCTTAATAATTTCGATCATGCTTATTCAAATTGCCCTTGCAATCTTTCTAGTTTTTCAATAATTAAGTTGAGCTTTTCTTCCTCGTTCTTAAATATTCGTTTTTTGTAGTAGAAGGTTAAAAACATGATCCAAACAAAGGTCAATCCATACACCAGCACTTTATATAAAATGGTAGAGTTTCGCAACACCTCAACAAAATAAAGAGACAATCCCAGGCTGATCAATAACACATAGAGGTAATAGAACCAACCCGCAACTTTTGCCCTGTTTTTTTGATATTCCTTCAAATCCTGTAAATATTCTGTCGGGTTAAGTGTCGAATCGCGCTTATTCAATATTCGGTAATTACGGATGATCATTACAGAATATAAAAGCATGGTTACCAGCATAATGGTAATACCTACATAGGTTAACCATGATTGAAATACAAAAAAGAATAATATTAAAAAAGTTAAAGCCAGTACAGCGCCCATAGCCACAATACCCCAATATAATTGACTGGTGATACTTCTTATTCCTTTTTTTACTTGCCTCAGCACCTCGTCAACCGAAAGCTGATCCTGCTTTGGCTGCGCTTGCCAAACCGACATTAAGTGATCAAAGTCTTTCATATTGATTATATAATTCTGTCAACTTTTGTTTAATACGATGAATTTTCACTCTCAAATTTCCTTCAGATATCCCTGATACTTCCGCTATTTCAGGGTAAGGCACTTCATCAAGCACCAACGTTATAATAATTCTTTCTGATTCTTCCAATTTGGATATACACTTGTATAGCAAAGCAACCTGTTCGTTCTTTTCCGAGAATTCTTCGCGTCGTGTTTCTGCCAGTTGAGGAGTAAGTTCCTCCTTACCCTGGCGCTTTTCCGTTCGAAGATAGGTAAGGCAAGTGTTTACCGCGATCCTATATATCCACGTAGAAATTAAAGCCTGGTTACGAAACTTATCCAGATTTTGCCAAACTTTTAAAAAGGTTTCCTGTAAAAGGTCATTCGCAGCATCATCGTCCCCTGTGTATCCATAGCATAAGTGGAATATTTTTTTTGAATTAGCTTCAAAAATCTTCTTAAATGCTAGTTCTTTAGTATCCACTTAATATTAATTATAGTCTTTATGTTTAGATGTAACAACCTGATATATGTTACAAAGCATATTCATGTTTATCAAACCACGGGAATTTTTTCTCCGCTTCTTCAAGCATCGCGTTAAATTCCTGGCTGTGGTCAAATTGCAAATCTTCGTGCAACTTAGCAATAAGCGCTCTAATTTTAATAACCTGCCGTATTAAAATCAACCGCAACGGTTTGTACGATACCTTTCTATCTGTATAGTTAATGTAGTTATTACAAAAGTTCATCAATAGATCTATCTCCGCCTGTTTCGATCCGGTGAATTTGGTGTACTTACTTAAAAGTCGCAATATTTTACGCATACTCTTAGCTGCATTATAGCTATGTACGGGCAACTGACTAAACATAAAACCCGCTTCGGCCTTTACTTTTTCTAAAAATGCGGTTTCATTATCGGCCTCAAATAATAAATAGGCCATCAGTTCTTTATTCTCTTTTTTATAACGGGCCAGCCGAAGGCACAATTCAGTAATTTGCTCAGGCCGCAAATGCTGAATTTCTTTTTTGATATCCTGTAATCCGTAGACCGTTATGCTCATGTTATATATTTCAGCAAAGTAACTAAATTTTGTAGTTTTGCCCCCTCATTAAGGTACATGCAAAAAAGCAAGATCACGTTGTACATTTTTATCGCCCTTGTTTTAGGGGTTATAATAGGTTATATATACAATGTGCATGTTATCGGCGATATTAACAGCAAAATTAGTACCGCAGATGCGGTTGTCAAAAATATCAGCAGTCATATCCTCACTTTAAAGGATACTACCACTGCCGAATACAGCGCATTAAAAGCTCAAAAAATTGCTCAAATAACCATTAGCAGTACCAATAATACTTTAAGAGATAGTAAGCTTGAAGGTTTCACCATTATAAGCGACATTTTTTTAAGGCTGATAAAAATGATCGTCGGCCCTTTGGTATTTACAACCCTGGTAGTAGGCGTTGCCAAGTTGGGTGATATTAAAGCCGTTGGGCGCATCGGAGGTAAAACATTATTATGGTTTATCAGCGCATCATTAATATCCTTAGTAATGGGCATGGTGCTGGTTAACTTTTTTCAACCGGGCGAGGCAATGCATTTACCGTTACCGGATAGTCATTTGAGTACTGATATTAAAACAACAGGCCTATCATTAAAAGATTTTATCGGCCACGTTTTTCCCCGCAGCTTTTTTGAAGCAATGACCAATAACGAGATGCTCCAGATTGTTGTGTTTTCCCTGTTCTTTGGTGTCGCGACCGCAGCGATAGGCGAGAAAGGCGAAATTGTGATTAAAGCGATGGATGCCTTTGCGCATGTGATTTTAAAAATAACCGGCTATGTGATGATGCTTGCTCCATTAGCAGTTTTTGGTGCTATAACGGCTGTTGTTGCCAAGCAGGGATTAGGCATTATATCAACCTATGCTACTTTTATTGGCGAGTTCTATTTTTCGCTGTTGCTGTTATGGCTCGTTATCATATTCGCGGGTTTTGTGGTGCTGCGCCAAAGGGTTATTGTATTGGTTAACCGGGTAAAAGATGCCATGCTGGTGGCCTTCGCAACATCAACCAGCGAAGCGGCTTATCCAAAACTGTTGCTAGAGTTGGAAAAATTCGGTTGCAATAATAAAATTGTGAGTTTTGTGCTGCCATTGGGCTATTCTTTTAATCTTGATGGATCAATGATGTATATGACTTTTGCTTCGATATTCCTGGCGCAGGCATACAATATCCATTTATCATTCGGGCAACAAATCACTATGTTGTTAATTTTGATGCTAACCAGCAAAGGTATGGCCGGTGTATCGCGTGCATCATTAGTGGTACTTGCTGCCACGATAACTATGTTTAATATCCCGGAGGCGGGCATTGCATTATTATTGGGTATTGATCCTATACTTGATATGGGGCGCTCTGGTACCAATGTATTGGGTAATGCCATCGCAACCGCTGTGGTAAGTAAATGGGAGGGTGAGCTAACCGAAAGTGATCTGGAATTAAATAATGAAGCAGCATAAATTAATTGTAAATAATAGAATACTATAAATGAATAAGAAAGTAAAAACAGCATTCCTGATATTTAGCATTGCGCTGCCATTTTTAATATACTGCGTATATTATTATTCAATGATGATAGGCAATGCGCCTTACAAATTCAGCGAGTTTAAATCCATCGTGTTTCAGTACGGAACTGATGATAGCCTGGTTAACAAGTGGGACTCCAGAACCGGCGAATACCAATATCTGAATAATCGTGATTCATTAGTTAAAAAACATTTACATATTCGTAATGACGATTTGTTATACCTGCACCGTAAAGCTGCTGAATTAGGCTTCTGGAATTTTCCAAATAGGGAAATTAATGATTCTTTAAAGATAAAAGGGATAAAATCAACACACTATTTTATCCAGTTTAACTATGCGCGCAAAAGCAAAACAGTGATGTTTGATGATGGCTTCGAGGGCGACCCAAAACTGAAAGATGCCAACGAGCAAATGATCAAAGTAATTGAAAAGGTTTTGGCTGATGAAGAGAACAGGGAAATAAGTTTAAAATAGGTTTTATTTTTAAATATAATCTCCTATATTTGCACCTCGAATTTTAAAACAATAATTAACAAACAATGTACGCAATAGTAAGTATAGCCGGACAGCAATTTAAAGTTGCAAAAGACCAGCAGATCTTTGTACACAGATTACAAGGTGATGAAGGCGCTAGTATTGAATTTGACAATGTGTTGTTAGCAGAAAACGAAGGCAAATTCAAATTAGGTTCTGATTTGAAAAGCGCTAAAGTTTCAGCTAAGATCGTGTCTCATTTAAAAGGTGATAAAGTAATAATCTTCAAAAAGAAAAGAAGAAAAGGTTACAAGAAGAAAAACGGTCACCGCCAACAATTCACCAAGATAGAGATCACAGGTATAACATTATAATTAACGGGGGTTGCTTGCAACTCCATAAAAGATATTAAAAATGGCACACAAAAAAGGGGCTGGTAGTTCAAGAAACGGCCGTGAGTCGCATAGCAAACGCTTAGGTATCAAAATTTTCGGTGGTCAGCCAGCAATCGCGGGTAACATCATCGTTCGTCAGCGTGGTACCAAACACAACCCGGGATTAAACGTAGGTATTGGTCGTGACCATACTCTATTCGCTTTAACAGAAGGTGTTGTAACTTTCAAAAAGAAAGCTGATAATCGTTCATACGTATCAGTATTGCCTTTTGAAGTTGAACCAGTTGCAGAAGTAGCAGCACCTGCTCCAAAAGCAAAAGCTGAGCCTAAAGCAGTAGCAGCACCGGTGGCTGAAGCACCAGTTGCCACTGAAGAAGAAGCAGCTCCAAAAAAGAAAGCAGCGCCTAAAGCTAAAAAAGCTGATGCCGCTGAAGAAACAGAAGCTCCTGCTGCTGAGTAATTAGCAACAAGCATAAAATATTAAAGCCCTGATCCGAAAAGATCAGGGCTTTTTTGCTGGTGTGAAAATATGAATGATAAATCCTATTGATTGGCTACAAAAGAAATAGGTAAATAATAATAACAACGTACCGGTTTCTTATTATTTAACCCAGGTTCCCATTTTGGCATTTTATTTACGGCTCTTAATGCTTCTGCATCAAATGTTTTATTAAAGCTATGAACAACAACTGGATGTGTTATCTTGCTATCCTTTTCTACAATAAACTTTATAAAAACTTTACCGGATAATTTTTTTGAAGCTTTATAAGGCCATTTTATGTTTTCATTGAAAAACTGCTTATAAGCTTTATTTCCACCTAAAAATGAAGGCTCCTTTTCACATTCACCATACACTCCGTATTTATCAGGGAATAATGAAGAATCGTCGTTAAATGGAAGGTTAGTATTAACAGGATTTTTGTTAATTACAATTTTTTAAGCAAATAAGTTATTAATTGATACGATAAGAAGTATGATTAATAAGGTTCTTCTCATGATCAATTGCTATTCAGTAATCACCTTCTTTAAATAAAAAGTCTTCGCATCAATAACAGGTAGAGTATTGCTTAAAATGGTCGTTCCTTTTTGGTCAATCATCATCCGTTTTGTTCCCTCAGATGTAGTAATATCAACAGGTAACGCGATAGAAATATTCTGCAAACTGATCACATATTGATTTAACCTGGTTTGCTTTACATGTATCTCCAGTTTATCTGTCGTCCGAAGGTACATATCAAACAATGGTTTCAGATCCCGGCCTTCTTCCTGGGTAAAGAACTGTTCAACATCATCGGTACTCACCAGGTTACTATAAGTATATTTAGGACTGGTAACAAACTTTTTTAACGCCGGAAAGAACAAGCTGTCGCCCATAACATAACGCAGCGTATGCATAAAGAATGCACCCTTCACGTAAATGTCGCCGATGTAAGCGGCTTCTTCATCCATATCCGCATGTTGCACAATAGGTGTTTTGTTTTCGATGTTAAAAACACTGTTTTGAAATAGTTTATCATATGCATCTTCACCATCAAATTCGCGGATGTACAAAGCATCCCCAAAAGAGCAGATCCCTTCGTGGATCCAGTAATCAGCCCAATCTTTTGCGGTTACTTTATTTCCCCACCATTCATGGCCAAATTCGTGGTGCATCAATCCGTCATAATCTTCGCCACCAACTTTGGTATAGCGGAACTTATTGCCGTAAGCATTCATGGTTTGATGTTCCATACCTAAATGTGGCGTTTCAACAATACCGATCTTTTCTTTTACCCATGGATATTCGCCAAAGTATTTTTCCTGCTCGTGAATTGTCTTTACAAAAATATCCAGGTGATGCTGTGCCTTACCTAAATGTTCTTTTAAAACATAAAACTGTATCGGAACAGCATGGCCGGCAACCGTAGTATATTGCCTGGTTACTACCGCATAGTCACCCACATTAAAAATTATGCTGTAATTGTTAATTGTGTAATTAGTTTTCCAATGGAAAGTAGCCTTGTCGCCATGTTTAGTTACCTTTTGTAATAATCCCGGCCCGGCCACTACTAAATCCTTCGGAACGGTAATAAACATATCAACGCCCTCATTTGGTTCGTCAGATGGATGATCTTTACATGGGAAATATAATTTACCTCCCGCACCTTCGGCTGTTATCGCCATCCATTGATGCCCGGTAGAATCCCTCGACCATATAAAACCGTCATCCCATGGTGGGCGGCGAGCAACATGCGGCTTACCGCCATAAAATACCTGCACACTTGCCTTTCCTACTGATAAGGTTTTATTTAAGTTGATAGTTATTAAGTTATTTTTGTACTCAAAAGGTTCTGGCTTATTATTCACAAGTGCCTTAGTTACACCCAGCGAATCAAGCAAATTGAAAAGTAAAACATGGGTAGGCTGCGCCATGATCACATCAATTGTAGTATAACCATCAATTGATTTCTGCTCAAAATCTACATTCAAGGCAATGGTATAATGCCTGATATCCATTATAGCCTGTTCCGGCCTTAATTTGCCACCATTGGTTAAAGTTTGTGCTTTTAATGATATAGCCGTAATTGCAAGTAGCAGCAGTAATAAGTTTTTCTTCATCTAATAAAGTCTTTTAGTTTTCCCTAACCAATAGCCCATCTGCAAAATCCTGAAGGTATTGTTTATGCTCGTCAGGTAATTTTATCTTTTTAAGCGCTTCAAAAGCTTTATCAGCATAAGTTTGCATAGCTGTATCAGCATGCTGCCTTATGTCCAGTTCATTGTAAACGTTGGTTACTCCTGCAACTTTTACAGTATTAGCTAAATGGGTGGCGTTTAATAAAGCATTCAACTCTACAGCAAGCTCACCTTCGGCCAGTTCGAGGGCTTTGATTAGGAGATAGGTTTTTTTATTAGAAATAATATCGCCACCAACCTGTTTTCCAAACTTTTCCGGGTCGCCATATACATCTAATATGTCGTCCTGTAATTGGAAAGCTATGCCTAACTGTACACCAAATTCACTTAGTAAGTCAGCATCAACCTGTGATGCGCCCCCAATCAGTGCCCCGATTTTTAACGCGCCGCCCAGCACTACAGCAGTTTTTAAGCGTATCATATTGATATATTCCTCAATATTAACAACGCTGCGTGTTTCAAACTCCATGTCAATCTGCTGGCCTTCGCATACGCCAACGGCAGTGTTATTAAAAATATCAAGCACTTGGCGCAGTAGATGATCTTCAACCTGCATCATTAGTTTGTAGCCCTCTATCAGCATTACATCTCCTGATAGGATCGCTACGTTCTTATTCCATCGTTCATGCACTGTAGTTTTACCGCGACGCAGGGGTGCATTATCCATAATATCATCATGCATTAATGTGAAATTATGAAATACCTCTATAGCTAATGCCGGCGGAATAGCTTTGTTAATATCACCGCCGAATAACTCGCAGGCCATTAATAATAGGGCAGGGCGCATCCGTTTGCCACCTATCGATAAAATATAGGATAGGGGCTCATATAGTTGTTCCGGATATTGAGGATATGATATTTTATCAACGGCATCACTTATAATCGCCTGCAGATCGCTTAATTCAGTCATGTATTATGATGTAAATTAGTCTTGAACTAATGAAAAATCTATTTGTTTTTTGGTTAGATCAACGTTTTTAACGCGTATTTTCACCTCATCGCCAAGTTGGTAAACCTTCTTTTTACGCTGACCAATAATGGCATAGTTTTTCTCGTCTAAGGTATAAAAGTCATCTGAAATGTCGCGCAAACGTATCATGCCTTCGCACTTATTTTCGATGATCTCTACGTACATTCCCCATTCGGTAACACCCGAGATAACGCCACTAAATATATTACCAACCTGATCGCGTAAATATTCGGCCTGTTTGTACTTAACCGATGCGCGCTCAGCATCAGCAGCTTTCTTTTCCATTTGAGAGCTGTGCTTGCACAATTCCTCATAATGTTCAGCATTGGCAGACTGGCCACCATTCAAATAATGAAACATCAGCCTGTGTACCATTACATCCGGATAACGGCGGATGGGAGAGGTAAAGTGTGTATAATGGTCAAATGCCAAACCGTAATGGCTGGATGCTTTAGTAGTGTATATAGCCTTCGCCATTGATCGTATAGCCAGCTGGGTTAATACATTTTGCTCCTTTTTGCCCTCCACATCCTCCATTAAAAAGTTAAGCGACTTTGCGGTCTCTTTATCCGATTTGGTGTTGATCTTGTAACCAAAACGTTCAGCAAACTTCGCGAAATTCGCTAGCGATTCTGGTTTAGGGGAGTCGTGCGCACGGTAAACAAAAGTATATTTATGTTTGCCTTTACCTAATTTGCTTACATACTCGGCTACTTTTCGGTTAGCCAATAGCATAAAGTCCTCAATCAGCTTATGCGCGTCCTTGCGTTCTTTTACATATACGCCGGTAGGTTTGCCTGTTGCATCCAATATAAATTTAACCTCGGTAGTCTCAAAGCTAATAGCGCCATTTTTAAATTTACGTGCCCTTAAAATGTAAGCCAATTCATTTAGCTTTAGTATTTCATCAACATGATCGCCTGCTTTAGCTTCAATAATTTCCTGCACCTCTTCGTAGGTAAAGCGCCTATCTGAGTGAATAATAGTTTTGCCATACCATTCAGTAATGATATTCGCTTCCTTATCCATCTCAAAAACGGCCGAGAAGCAAAGCTTATCTTCTTTAGGCCTAAGTGAGCACAATCCGTTTGAAAGTCGCTCAGGAAGCATCGGAATCACCCTGTCGACTAAGTAAACAGACGTAGCCCTGTCCAGTGCTTCTTTATCTAAAGCGGAATCAGGGATGATATAGTGTGATACATCGGCAATGTGAACACCAATCTCATAATTGCCATTATCCAGGCGTTTAAAGGATATGGCATCATCAAAATCCTTCGCATCAAAGGGATCAATAGTAAAAGTTAAAATATCGCGAAAATCTCGTCTTTTAGCTATTTCCTGTTCGGTAATAATTTCAGGTATTTCGTCGGCTTCGTGTTCAACCTCAGCAGGGAAAGATAGGGGGAAACCGTATTCAGCTAAAATAGCGTTCATCTCGGTGTCGTTCTCTCCTTGTGCTCCTAAAATGTGTTTTATACGGCCTATTGGGTTCTTTGCGTCACTTGGCCAGTCGGTAATCTCAGCAACAGCTTTAATGCCATTCTTAGCCCCGTTTAACTGATTCATCGGGATGAAAATGTCATGCATCATTTTGCGGTCATCTGGTACGAAGAAAGCAAAACGCTCACTAAGCTTAACAATACCTGTAAATTCAGTTTTAGCACGTTGAAGGATTTCGATTACTTCCCCTTCTTTGTGTTTGCCTTTACTTTTGGCATAAACATATACTTTAACCCGGTCGCCGTTTAAAGCATTACGTAATTTGCGTGGGGCAACAAAAATATCACTCTCAAACTCATCGTCGGTTACTATAAATGCCGATCCGTCATTGGTCAGATCAACTTTTCCTTCTATAAAAGTCTTTAGCTCTAATAGCTGAAATTTGCCCGGAGAAAGTTCTTTTAATGCGCCGCTAAATACTTCGTCCTTTAATATTTCAAATATGGTCTCGCGCGATTCAGGGTCGCGAACGTTTAATTTTGCAGATACTTGTTTATAGTTGAGTGGGGTATTTCCATTCTGTTCAAAAACGTCCAGCACCATTTGGGTTAGTACCAGCTTTATTGAAGAGTTGTTTTTCTTTTTAGACATCAGTTAAACTTTGAACACAAAGATAGCTAATAGTGATTAGAGTTTTTGATTAACGTATTTAATGATAGAATAAATAAGGGTATGCATTTTTAGATGAAAAATGCCATAATAAAGCATCATTAATGGTAAAGTGTTACTTCATTAAAGTCTTTGAAAATTTATTTTATTTTTTTTGGGGCCACGATTTTAATGGTGGGTTATTTCATTTTGTTGTGGCAGAGGGACTTATCGAGCTGTTGATTTTTTGCGTATTCGCAGGGGCGGATAATTTAGAAATTCTTTAAAAAAAAGATTTGCATCAATAATTTAAAATTCTACCTTTGCATTCCCTTTCGGGATGTAGCGTAGCCCGGTATCGCGCCACATTTGGGATGTGGAGGCCGCAGGTTCGAATCCTGCCATCCCGACAAAAGCGATACCAATCGAGTCGAAAACCCCTTAAATCGTATGATTTAAGGGGTTTTTCTTTTTATTTCAACCCAAGTTATTCAAGTAAAACCAAAGAAAATGAGACCTATTCGGTTACCCATTTTAAATTCTTACGTTTGGGTCACCAAAAGCATTATAACGTATTGATAGTCAATTAATTGATTAGTTTATTTTGACGCATTTTGATACGGTTTGATACCTGTTTTTTTTTCAGACCGGTGACCCTTTTTCGAGGGACATATCAAATCAGTCAAAACCATGCTTTTGTAAATTATTAATTGAAATAGCTATGAGTACCACAAACAACACCTTCGGCGTTGCTTTTTACCTTAAAAAGCAAAAGACCACCCAAGCGGGAAAATCACCAATTTATGCCCGCATTACAGTAAACGGCAAGCGTATCGAAATTTCTGTTAAACGCTCTATTGAGGAAAATAACTGGAACGCTACTAAAGGAATGGCAAAGGGAAGCCGGGAAGAAACCGTTAAACTGAATAAGTACCTTGACCAATTTAAGGCCGGAATTATTGACAGCTACCAACAGCTTTTATTGCAGAAAAAATTTATTACCGCAGAACTCTTAAAAGAAAAGGTTACCGGGGGTGATCAGGCCGAGTTTACTCTATGTAAATTAATGGAGTATCATAATTCAGATCAAGGGCAGCTATTGGAGCCAGGCACGATGAAAAACTATTATACTACGCAGAAGTATATTAAAGAGTTCATCAAAGAGCGCTTTAAAACCAGCGACAAATACCTATCAGAATTAAGCTATAAGTTTATTACGGACTTCGAGTACTACCTGCGCAACAGAACGCCGGAGAAAGGCCAAAAAGCCCTAAATAACAATGGCCTGATGAAACATATTGAAAGGTTTTGCAAGATGATTAATCTTGCTGTAAGGTTGGAATGGATAAACCGCAACCCCTTTCACGCTTACCAGTTGAAATTTGATAAGGTAGAACGGGAATATTTAACCAAAGACGAATTGGCAAGAATTGAAGCTAAGAAATTCAACATTGTACGGTTACAGGTAGTTCAAGACCTTTTTGTTTTCAGTTGCTATACAGGATTGGCTTATATTGATGTGTTTAATTTAACGCCTGCTAACCTGATAGAGAAATCCGAGAATAACATTTGGATTGCTACCAACAGGCAAAAGACAAACGAACCTGTTAGAGTGCCATTGTTACCAAAAGCTTTAGCGATCATTGAAAAATACAAAGGGCATCCACAAGCAATAGCCGAGGGCAAGGTATTGCCAACGCTAAGTAATCAAAAGCTAAACAGCTATTTAAAGGAAATTGCCGATACGTGCGATATTACCAAGCCCCTTACCTTTCATATTGCCCGCCATACATTTGCCACTACGGTAACATTGACCAACGGCGTACCTATAGAAACTGTAAGTAAATTATTAGGGCATAGCAAACTGACCACAACACAAATTTATGCTAAGGTGGTAGAGAGCAAATTAACAGATGATATGGCGCAGCTTAGTAAGCAGCTGCAGGCCTAATCACAAAAAGCCATGACAAAGCCCTGCACCTAAAAGCGCAGGGTTTGTTTTTTGTAAACCGTTTTGGTAGCTTTATTTATAAAATCGTTCACTATGAAAAAGCACTTTGTAAACTTGTTATTCGAGCAATATAAATTAACCTCGTTCGTAGGCAGACTAAGCGATCTCGGCGTTGAAATAGACAATCTGCGCATCAATAATCACGAAATCGTTTTAGATATGATAGGCTTTCCAAAAGATGACCAGGAAGAACAATTAAATAGACTGGAAGCAATTAAAGCCCTCACGAGCTACGATGTTAAGAATCCACCCAATGGTTTTTTCAACAGGGAAGACCTATACGACCGCTATTTAACTACACTTGTTAATTTAGGTACGGATGAAAGTATTGTATTAACCCATAATGGCTTAATCCTAAAGAAACTGGAAGATGAAAATAGTGTTAAACAGGAATTAGCTAAGCATATAGACTGGCTTTATCAGCAATACCAATACGTAAGAAACAGAAGTCTTGTTTAAGGCCAGTTGATTAGCTTAATTTATTATTAATCTACCAAAGCACTATGAGGCCACAGTATTTTAAGCATAGAGCTTTATTCGACTTCGATCAGCAAACTAACGATGTAGGTTTCCCTTTGCCATGGACGAAAGGTAACGAAGACAATCACTTCCTTTTCCGTCTGTATAAGAAGAATAAAGAGCAATACGAAGCTTTTTATCAATACCAGCTTAACTTCTTTTTGGGCCGTTACTCAGATGCAAATGAACAGGAGTTTTTTATTCACGTCAAGCAAATTATCACTGATGCGATCAGCGAGCTTATTAATAAAGACCGTTATACCTCAAAGCATGTGCGGGAACGTCAAAACCGTTTGCAGTTGCAGGAGTTTTTGAATTACCTGAACTCAATTGACCAATGGTTCATACAATCCATCGATCAGGAAACAATCAAACGCCAACTGGAAGAAATTGCAAAGCTGAACGCTGAAAACAAAAAGCTTAAAGAGGAGAACAAAAAACTTCGGGAACTGGAAACTAAAGATTATATCGACATTCGCGTGGGTAGGCATAAAACACTCTATCACCTGATGTTACAGATTAGG
>Ga0302197_10000292_pt1 | contig 50354 bp, 51 predicted proteins | sample II_Bog_N2_1_FD_193526 | JGI IMG/M metagenome (GOLD analysis project Ga0302197, IMG submission 193526) | Peat permafrost microbial communities from Stordalen Mire near Abisko, Sweden - II_Bog_N2_1 | ecosystem: Environmental > Terrestrial > Soil > Wetlands > Peat | place: Sweden: Abisko... | reverse complement strand
GGTGCAAACCTTGTCCAGACTTCTCCTAGCACAGTCTGGGGCGGTGCAAGCGTCGGTCTCTCCTTCTAAGACTATTTAGATCTCTCACGAAAAGCCCCACTGGAAACAGTGGGGCTTTTTCGTGCCCAGTCGCCAAACCACGGAGATCCTCTCAACATCAGCCAAACTTCTTTTTGATCAGCGTGAAAAAAAGTCTTGGCATTCTCACAAGATTTTCTTATGCATTTCGCTGCAACCAACCAAAACCCAATAAACCTACTATGAAACTCATGACCCGCGTTGCTACGATCGCCCTCACGGCGGTTGCGGCCACTGCCTCCCTCAAGGCTGATACCAATAGCACCAACTCCATGGCCACCGGCAAGGATGTGAAGGCTCCCGTTGTGGCGGCAACTCCTGCCAGCCCAATGTTCAACCTCAATGTGAGCGAGAACTATGACAGCCGCTACATGTTCCGCGGTGTCAACGAGGTTCCTAACACAGGCATCCTCTCCACCACCTTCAGCCCAATCTGGCACATCACAGCCAATGACACCCTGACGGTGCCTATCTGGTATGCGACTGCTGTCGGCAAGACCTTCCCTAACGGTCTGCAGAACTATCGTGAGCTGGATGTTCCTGTGAGCTACACCCACGCTATTGGTAACTGGACACTCGGTGCTGGATATCAGCTCTATGTCTACATCAATCAGCCTTCAGCAACCCACCCTGGTGGCACTGGCATCCAGAACGAAGTCAATGTCAACGTGGCTTATACCTACAAGACTGGCATCGTCACCTGGACTCCTGCTCTGTTCTACTACTATGAGCTCGGCACAGTGAACAACTACACCTACGGCTCGGTCAATGCTGGTTCCAGCTTCCTTAGCCCACAGCTTGCGGCTTCGGTTCCTCTGAACTTCCTCAAGTCCGATGGTTCCATCACCTTCAACCCGAACGTCCAGTATAACTTCTCGTTCGCTTACAATGATGGTTCCTACAACAACGGTGCTCTCACCAAGCCTTACAGCGGAGCCAACAACTTCCAGGTACAGCTTCCTATCACCTGGCAGATCACCAAGATCGTATCCCTCACCGGATATGTCGCTTACTCCTATCAGGGTGCAAACCTTGTCCAGACTTCTCCTAGCACAGTCTGGGGCGGTGCAAGCGTCGGTCTCTCCTTCTAAGACTATTTAGATCTCTCACGAAAAGCCCCACTGGAAACAGTGGGGCTTTTTCGTGCCCGGATTTAGTGTTCAGAAGGCCAACACCTTCTCCAGAAATCGGGATGCCTGAAGCGACTGAGGCTGATGGAAAAATTCGCTGGCTGCTCCTACTTCCAGCAACTTTCCCTCGGAGAGAAAGGCAACCTGATCGGCAATTTTACGGGCAAACCCCATCTCATGAGTGACGAGAAGCATCGGCGTGCCCGAGTCCTTGAGTTCGGCGATCAGTTGCAACACCTCTGCCGTCATCTCCGGGTCGAGTGCCGAGGTCGGTTCATCAAACAGGAGTAAGCGTGGTTTTGCAGCAAGCGCCCTGGCAATCGCCACCCGTTGACGCTGTCCACCGGAAAGTAGTGCTGGTTTTTTCCCCGCATGATCGGCAAGGCCGAGTCGTGTCAGCACCTCCAGAGCACGGGGATAAGCCTCTCTCTTTTCCATTCCATGCACCTCCGTGAGCGGCAGCACGACATTTTGCAGGGCTGTCATGTGAGGAAACAGATTGAATGCTTGAAACACGACCCCCAGGGAGCGGCGGTATCGAAGCAGAGCCTCCTCGCTCTCAGGTAGCGCCACGCCATCGAGAACAATGCGTCCTGTATCCGCATGCTCCAGTCCGGCAATCAACCTCAAAAGCGTCGATTTTCCACCGCCACTGGGTCCCAAGAGGGCAAGCACATGGGGAAAATCGACACTTCTGGTGATCCCATCCAGAACGATGCGCTTCTCTGTCCCTGCTCCAAAAGACTTTAGAATATCTTGGAACTCAAGTTTCATAACGGAGATGGCCTTCCAGCTGCTTTGAGAGGAGAGAGATCGGAAGCGTCAGCACCAGATAGCCAACCCCCAGAGGAATAAAACTTTCCAAGGTCCGATAGGTGGCGGAGTTCACCTGCTGGGCTGCCAAGGTGAACTCAGTCAGCCCGATGATGGAAAGGAGCGAAGAATCCTTGATGAGAGAGGCAAATTGCCCCGCCAGAGCGGGAAGTATCTGCCGAAGTGCCTGAGGGGCAATCACAAAGCGGTAGATCTGAGGGGTGGTGAACCCGATAGCCCGTGCTGACTCCAGCTGAGAGGCGGGAATCGCTTCAATGCCGGCTCTGATCATCTCTGCAAGGTAGGCGCCACTAAAGAGCGAAAGGATCAACACCCCGGCAATCAACCGATTGTCCAACCCGAGACCATTTGCAACCACATAAAAGAGAAAGAGGATCTGCACCAGCAGCGGTGTCCCACGCACTATCTCGACATAGAGCAGGGTCACTGCTCTCAGCGGAACAAAGGGTGATCTTCTCCCCAAAGCTACACCCAATCCGATTAGGGTACTGAGAGCCAGGGAGGACAGTGAAATAAGGATTGTGAGCAACCATCCCTTCCAAAAGAGATCATGATACTGCCAGACAGCATTCCAACCACTTTGGGTTGCTGCCCAGTTCATCACTCCGGCACAGAGCAACGAGATCAGAAGAAAAAGCCAACCGCCTTGAACCCATCCCGGAGAGGGGCTTCTTGCCGAGTCAAAGAAGAGCGCCCTTGGTTTCATGCGAGTTAACTTGCCCTTCCCGAACGCTGAAACCGGAAGAATGTCTCTGCTGTTTGCGAGCTTGCTGCGGCTACCTCTTCCAAGGTAATCCCACGGGCCAGTGCAACCTGTTCCGCCACGATCCGGGTGTGGAAGGGCTCCGCCCTCTTACCCCGATAAGGAACGGGAGCGAGATACGGACAGTCCGTCTCCACCATATAACCATCAGCTGGGACAGCTGCGGCCGTCACCCGTACCTGATCTGCATTTTTGAAGGAAATGATGCCTGTGAATGAAACGAGATGGCCGAGCGACCGCACCTCTTCGGCCTCTTCAGGAGTCCCGCCGAAACAATGAAAGACACCGCGCACCCTGCCAGTGTAGGGACTGAGTACGGCCAAGGTATCGTGCCAGGCACTGCGCTGATGGATAACGGCATTGAGTCCGAATTCCTCAGCCAGATCGAGCTGCATCCTGAATGCATCGGCCTGCGCATTCTTCCAGACGTCCTCTGCGAGGAGTCGCCCCGTATCGTCCGTAGTTTGAAACTGAAGATAGTCTGTTTGTGGAGTGAGCGACTTCAACTCCTCCGGCACATGATGGTAATCGATCCCTGTCTCACCGATGGCAACGACTTTGGGGTGTTGAGCCAGTTCCCGAAGCGCGGGGAGAAAATCGAGCCCTTCTTCCGTCACATTGGTCGGATGAATGCCGACCACGGCGTAAACATTGGGAAACCGTTCCGCTAATGCCACTGCCCTCCGGCTGCTTTCAATTCCGGTTCCGATACTGATGATCCTGGTGACTCCTGCATCAGATGCCCGGGCGATAACAGCCTCCAGATCCTGGGAAAAATCCGGGTAATCGAGATGGGCGTGGGTATCGATGAGTTCCACACCCATACCCTTAATCTCCGTATCCCTCCGGATGCTTCACATGCCAGGCCCAGGCGCTCTCGACGATTGCCCGGATGTCCTGATATTTCGGTTTCCAGCCCAGTTCACGCTGGATCTTGTCTGAACCGGCGATGAGAAGAGGGGGATCACCGGCACGACGTGGCTTTTCAATGGCCGGAATCGCATGTCCCGTGATGGAACGACAACAATCAATGACTTCCTTGACGGATGTACCACCGCCGGTGCCGAGATTGTAAAACGCGCCTTCCTTGGCATTGAGGGCAAGCAAGTGTGCCTGGGCCAGATCGATGATATGGATATAATCACGGACGCAACTCCCGTCGGGCGTGGGATAATCGGTGCCGTAGATGTCGACGGACTCCTTCTGGCCAAGCGCTACCTTGAGTACGTTTGGAATCAGATGGGTCTCAATCCGGTGGTCCTCACCAAAAGCTTCTGATGCACCGGCGGCATTGAAGTACCGCAGGGCGACAAAGGTGATGCCATGGAGTTCGCCATACCAGCGGAGCACCTTCTCAAACATCAGTTTGGATTCCCCGTAAGGATTGATGGGCTTCTGGTTGAGCGTTTCATCGATCGGCATCCGCTCGGGCACGCCGAAGGTGGCACAGGTGGACGAAAAAACGAACCTCTTTACTCCTTCCGACACCATGGCCTCCAGAAGATTGACACCGTTGCCCACATTATTGCGGAAGTATTTTCCAGGATTGGTCATCGATTCCCCTACCAGCGCGTTGGCCGCGAAATGCATCACCGCCTCGGCCTTGGACTCACGAAGCGCCAGCTTGATCGCTTCAATGTCTGCCAGATCCCCCTGAAAAAATTCCGCTCTCGGATCGACTGCAAGGCGGTGTCCCTCGGTCAGGTTGTCAAAGACGGCCACTTTGTAGCCCTGATTCAAAAGTTGTTCGACGCAGATACTGCCAATATATCCTGCTCCGCCGGTCACGAGAATGGTTTGCATCACCTGAGAGTAATTTCTCCCCATCAAAGGTAAAGCCAAAGGCACCGCAGTAGCCACACGCGTCTTGGTATGGGGTTTGCTCTCGTGAAATAGATGACATCTGTCAAAAAAAACATCCGCTGGAGGGTTCGCCTCCGCCGATTCCATGCATCCCTGCTCATGCTTCCCTCCAAACGAAGAGTATTTCCACTGATCTCCTTTCTCTTTCGTTAGGGAACCGCCTATAAGAAGATTTCGCTTCGCCTGTTGCTTCCCTCCTCATGTTCCTTCGCATTGATCACACCACCCATTATCGCTATGCGAAACAGGTTGAATTCACCCCTCACCTCCTGCGGCTTCGACCTCGGACAACCCCTGGACTCCATCTGCTCAAATCCGAACTCACTATCAGTCCCGAGGTCTCCGTAAAATGGAACCTCGATCTGCTCGGTAACATTGTCGGCAGGGCGACTTTTCCAGAAAAGGCTGACGAACTGCTCATCAAAAGCTCCATCCTGCTCGAACAGAATCTGACCAACCCTTTTGACTTTATTCTGGAGAATCGCGCCATGAACATTCCCATCCAGTATACTGAGAGGGAGAGCACCTTGCTGGCCGCCTTCCTCCATCCCCTAGATGGAAGTGCCGGCACCATTCTCGGCTATTGGCTCAAACCCTATCTCGTCCGCAATACAGGAGCATCCTCCGAGCCCGCAACGCTCGGGACACTCCTCTCCATCAACAGCGCCATTCGCACCCTTTTCCGCTACTCTCCACGTCACGAACATGGAGTTTGGAATGTCAGTGAGATCGTGACTTATGGTGAAGGAACATGCCGGGATTTTGCCCATCTTATGATTGAGGCCGTGCGCTTTCTGGGTATTGCCGCCCGTTATGTGAGCGGTTATCTCTGCTCTTCTCCGGGAGGATTGGAGGGAGAATCCTACACACATGCCTGGTGCGAGATCTATCTGCCGGGTGCAGGATGGCGCGGATTTGACCCCACCAATGGAATTCTCGCGGATGCCCACCACATTGCCGTGGCGGCCTCAATGGCGGCGGGAGACATCCCTCCGGTGGAGGGTTCCTACTGTGGAGAACCCGATCTCTGCATTGTCCATGACGGACAAATCTCCGCACGGGAATTACTCCCGGGAGAAGAACTCATGCCATGACCACCGTGCCGACTACTTTAGAAGGATATCTTGAAGGCTTGCGAGCCCAAGGGCTTCATGCCGATGCCTTGCTGGCAAAGGCCGGACTGACACTCACTCAGGGCGGTGAGCCGACCTTCATTCCTAAAAATCCCGTTTCTCCCGAATGGCATCTCGAGGCACTCGGTGATGAAAAACTCGATCTCGCCTGGAAACTCTGCCGGGCTCTGGAAAAATCGCTCATGCCGGGAGCGGTCATTCTCCGCTCCAATGGAAAACATTATCCTGGCGAACCGATTCCACGTTGGAAGCTCACCCTGCTACGCAGGCAGGGATCAGTGCTCTGGAAAAACCCCGCTCTTCTCTCACAGGGTAAGAAAGGAAAAAAACAGCCCGTTACTCCGAGAAAGTTTATCTCCACCCTGGCAATAGAACTCGGCGTTCCGGGAAGCATCCGTCCCGTCTACGAGGATGTGGAAGCAGCCATGCGCGCATCTGCACTCCTCGGCGAGCACCCGCCGCTGCCCCGTTATTCCAGGAGCAAAAAGGGATTCGTCCAACCCCGTTGGACGACGGCAGAGCGGAAGCGTTGGCAGGAACTCCATCGCACGACAGGCTGGGTATTGCCGCTCGATCGCATCGAGGGTGTCTGGAAGACGGACGACTGGGTTTTGCCGGATGGAGGTGACCTGCTCCTTCTCCCTGGTACCAGTTCCATCGGTCTGCGCCTGCCTCTCTCCCAACTCCCTGCCGGCAGACTTCCTCGCGCTCTCACCGCTGAGATTCGCGAGGGTGCACTCACTCTTTTCCTGCCCCCTTTCCTCGAGGCTTCCTCCTTCGCGGATCTGCTTGCAGCCATCGAAAAGACCGCGGAGTCCCTCAACTCACCACCCATCGCGATCGAGGGATATCCACCGCCGCACGAGGATGACTGGGAAAACCTCTCCGTGATTCCCGACCCCGGCGTCATAGAGGTGAATCTCCCCCCGGCAGCCAGTTGGGAAAGCTTAGAAAAGACCGTCTCCGCACTTTTTCTAGCAGCGGAAGAATGCGGCCTTAGGGGGACCCGACTCCTTCCTTCCGGTGAAATTTCCGCCACCGGGGGCGGTGCTCATCTTGTTCTTGGAGGCACTTCCATTGATTCGAATCCCTTTTTGCTCAAACCGCATCTTCTGCCGAGCTTCCTGCGATTCATCCAGCGTCATCCATCACTTTCCTATCTCTTCAGCGGGCGCTTTGTCGGCCCCTCATCTCAGGCACCAAGGGCTGATGAAAGTTTCTTTGAAATACCCAGGGAACTCGGGATCGCCCTCACCGCCATGGAGAGCATGGAAGCTCCTGCATCCCCAATCATCATTGATGCGATCCTGCGTAATCTGCTCCTTGATTATAATGGCAACACCCACAAAGCCGAGGTCAGCGTGGATAAGTTCTTCAATCCCTTCATGCCCAACGGACGTCTCGGCCTGGTGGAATTCCGTTCCATCGAGATGTCTCCAGACATCGAGCAGTTTCTGGCCATTCAAGCGCTCTGGCGTGCCCTGGCAGCTTGCTTTGCGGTGAAGCCCTACACCGAACCGCTGATTGATTGGAAGGGAAAGCTACACGATGATTTCCTCCTTCCCTTCTTCCTCGAGGAGGATCTCGACAAGGTCCTTGCTTATCTCAATGACTCGGGTTTCAACTTCAACCGCGCATGGTTTCAGCCGCATCTTCGATTCCGTTTTCCGATCCTTGCCGAAGAAACCGTCGCCGGATTTCCATGGCATCTCCGCCGGGCACTGGAACCATGGCCACTGCTTGGTGAGGAACCTGCCGGAGGCGGTGTGATTCGTTGTGTCGATTCTTCCACCGAAAGGCTGGAGTTCCGCCTCTATGCCGCGGCCAAAGACCGTAAAAAAGCCCCTCTTACCATCTCGATCAATGGCTGGAAACTTCCTCTGCATCCCCATCCCGAAGGCGGTTTTATCGGTGCCGTGCGATTTAGGACATTTTTGCTCCGGACCTGCCTGCATCCTCAGATTCTCCCTCACACCCCCCTCCTGATTGAATTCTTCGACGAGTCAGAAAAACAACTCGGCGCCTGGAACTATCACCCGATCATGATCGACCATGCCAAGAAAGCCCCGCGCTATCTTGTGCCTGCGAAGAACCCGGAAATTACTCCTCCAAAAATGCACCCGACACAGGGAGAGGGAAAGACCCTTGATCTGCTTACCGCGGTCTAAGGCGTGCTTAGAGACCTAAAGCAGTGAGCCATGTGGTCGTTCACCATGCCGATCGCCTGCATGTAGGCGTACATGATGGTCGATCCGACAAAAGTCATCCCACGCTTTTTCAAGTCTTTGGAGAGAGCGTCGGACTGAGATGAAGTCACAGGTATCTCCTCAAAGTTCCCTGGCTTGTTGACGAGGGTTGATCCTCCCACAAAGGCCCAAGCATAGGTGTCGAAAGATCCGAACTCCCGTTGAATTTGCAGAAAAATCCGCGCGTTTTTTCGAGCAGCAAATACTTTCAGACGATTTCTGATGATCGAGGGATCCAAGAGCAGGACTTCAAGTTCAGTGTCGGTCATCGTGGCCACCGCCTTAGGATCAAATGCTTTGAAAGCTCTACGATAACCCTCCCGTCTTTTCAGAATGGTCTCCCAGCTTAGTCCCGCCTGGGCACCTTCCAAGAGAAGCATTTCAAAATGCTTCCGATCATCATGCACCGGAACACCCCATTCCTCGTCATGATAAGCCTCGTAAAACGGCTTTCCCTGACCAACCCAAGCGCAGCGAGTGAGCATCGGGACCAACTGTGGTCGGCAACGGACTAGATCGCAGCTTCGCCCGTCTCGTTGGTACGGATACGGATCACATTCTCAATCGGCAGCACAAAAACTTTACCGTCACCGATTTTTCCCGTTCTTGCAGCTTCGGAAATAACCCGGACCGTTTCGTCAACCGCACTGTCATTGAGGATGATTTCGAGTTTGATCTTGGGTAGAAAATCGACCGTGTATTCGCTTCCGCGATAGATCTCGGTGTGACCTTTTTGGCGTCCATACCCTTTTACCTCGGTTACCGTCATGCCCTCGATTCCGATCTCACTGAGAGCATCTTTCACCTCTTCCAATTTGAAAGGCTTGATAATTGCTTCGATTTTTTTCATGGGAGACGGGATAGGGGTATTTGAGTTAGTGCTTGGTGCAGGCCTGTATCTTCACTCTCTCTTAGGCACCATGTCGAGCCTGGAAGCGGGTTCCGAAATTTTGGAATCGGCACAAAAAAAGGCGGAGACCTAAGTCTCCACCTTTTTGTAGGAAGCCTGTAGAAGACTACAAAAGCTTGATGAGCCTGTCTTAGACAGCCTTGTCGCCTGTCTCGTCGGTGCGAATACGGATCGCATTCTCAACCGGCAGGACAAAAACCTTGCCGTCACCGATTTTTCCGGTTTTGGCGGTCTTCACGATGGCTGCCACAGCTCCCTCAACCGCGCTGTCGGCCAGAACGACCTCCAACTTGATTTTAGGAAGGAAATCAACGGTGTACTCGCTGCCACGGTAGATTTCGGTGTGGCCCTTCTGGCGACCGAAGCCTTTGACTTCGGTCACCGTCATGCCTTCGATCCCCAGCTCGCTGAGAGCGTCTTTGACTTCTTCCAGCTTGAAGGGCTTGATGATTGCTTCGATTTTTTTCATAGGTGTTTTTAGGTATGGATTGAACCGCTCTTGGATTAGTGGGTGTAGCCCTCCTCACCGTGATCGACGATATCGAGACCCTGATGTTCCTGTTCGACGCTAGGACGGAGACCGATGGTGAACTTCACCAGGTAACCAAGGATCACCGTTCCCACCACAGCCAGTGCAATGGTGATACCAGCAGCCTTGGCCTGAGCCACAACCAGGGAATGACTGGCGATGGCGGTGATAAGACCATTGCTCATCGCGGCATTGGCAGGAGAGCCCGTTGCAACAGCCTGAAGGTTGCCGTTCACAGTTGGATCGACCAAAATACCGGTGATCAGAGCTCCGCAGGTACCACCCACGCCGTGAACGCCGAAGGTGTCGAGTGCATCGTCATACTTGAAGATGTTCTTAACAATCGTGCTGGAGATGTAGGGGATCGTTCCGGCAACCACACCAATGATAACGGCACCCGTGGAGTTCACGAAACCGCAAGCAGGGGTGATAACAACCAGACCGGCAACGGCACCGGAGCAGAATCCGAGCACACTTGGCTTGCCCTTGAAGATCCACTCGACCAGAGGCCAAGTGAGAGCGCCAATTGCTGTGGCAAGAGTGGTGGTCGTGAAGGCATTGGCGGCGATAACGTCGGCGGCGACAGCGCTACCAGCATTGAATCCATACCAGCCAACCCACAGGAGGGCAGTGCCGATAAAGGTCAATACAAGGCTGTGTGGCATCATCGGCTCCTTGCCGCCATGTCCGACACGCTTGCCAAGAATCAGGCAGAGGATCAGAGCAGTCCAACCGGAGGACATGTGCACGACCGTTCCACCGGCAAAGTCAATTGCAGGGATCTTGGCAGCTGCATTCCAGACACCGTTCATGAGACCAGTGGCACCCCAGACCATGTGAGCAAGCGGGAAATAAACGATGAACATCCAGCCAAAGACGAAAGCCATGATGGCTCCGAATTTCATGCGCTCAGCCGTGGCACCGAAGATCAGGGCCGGAGTGATGATCGCGAAGGTCAGTTGGAAGATCGAATAGACATTCTGGGAGACCCAGAAAGCGTAGTTGGTATTCGGCAGTGAATTGACTCCCTTGAAGAAAAAATACTCTGATCCTCCCAAGATGTAACCCAACGTGCTCGGTCCTGAGGAGGGCGTGAAGCTTGTTCCAAAGACCAGGCTGTATCCGAAAGCCCACCAGAGCAACGATACCAGACAGGTGATGCCGAAGCACATCGCGATGATGGATAGAACGTTCTTGGAACGCACCAGACCTCCGTAGAAGAGGGCCAGACCGGGAAGGGTCATCATCAGCACGAAGGCCGATGCCACCATCATCCAGGCATTGTGACCTGGATCGGACTCGTAGGCGATGCCTGAGGGATCAGGATCACTGTTGCTATGAGCCGCCTCGAGGAAGGCAACCTGATTGGTGATGCTTGCCGACGCGAAGGCACTATTGGTTGGATTCGGCGTTGCTAATGGTGTCGGGGCCGCCGCAGGTGCCGGCGCTGCTGCCGGTGCATTGGTATCCGCGTGTAGGGTGGATGTGACTGCGCCGAGCATCGCCAGGGAGGCGACAGCCGCGAGCAATCGAATCACAGAGGTTGTTTTCTTTATCATGGGTTGGTGTTGTTGTTTTGCGCCTATTGGGGCGGTAAGGGGAATAAAGCAACCCCTATGCCAACTTTTTCAGGTTTTCTAAAATGCCACTCCCTGATCCCCATTTTGCCCAGTCTCTGATTCGAAGGCCGGGTAGCAGTTAATTGTTTGGCGATTTTTTCCCAACACCAAAGTGAGTTTCTGAAAATGGCGATTTTTAGCCATTATAGCTTTTAAAACAACCGATCCAGCGAACAATTATTTGTAACCATCTATTTAAGAACGAGTAATATCCTGTCGATAAATCTTGTTTCCGATAAATTCCCGCTTTAGCTGATCCTCGGCATTGCTTCCTTGAAGCGGAACCTCTTCTTTAAGCCTATGCGAATTCTCCTGCGTGTCTTTGGTTACACGGCCCGATATCCTTGGATGGCTTTTGCCACGATGGTCTGCGCCGTCGGGAGCACCCTGACCGTGGTGGTCTTTCCCGCCGTCACCCAGCAGATCATAGACAAGGTCATCAAAGATCATCATCCAGAGCGTCTGATCCCCCTGATCGTGACGGGTCTTGCTGCCTACTTCGCTCAAGATCTGCTCAATGCTCTCCGCATCCTCCTAAACAACCACTTCGAACAACGGGTGATCTTTGATCTTCGCAGCGATCTCTATGCCCGCATCCAGATGCTCCCTCTCCAATGGTTCGATAACAGATCCACTGGCGACATCATGACACGCCTTGTGGATGATGTGACCAGCGTCGAACGCGTGCTCATCGACGGGATCGAACAGGGAACCGTCGCCCTTCTCCAGATCGTCATTATTCTGGCCGTGATGACCCACTACAGCCGCGCCCTGACCCTCGCAGCACTGGCTCCATTGCCTTTTCTTGTCGTCGGAGCCCTCTCTTATAGCTTCACCGCGGGCAAGCGCTACCGGACTGCCCGCAAGGCCACCTCGGCATTGAACTCACTCCTGCACGACAACCTTGACGGCATCCGCCAAATCAAGACCTACACCAGTGAGACAAGGGAGCACGCACGTTTCAATGCCGCCAGCAACACCCTGCGTGAGGCCTCGCTGATTGTCATGCGCTACTGGGCGATCTACAGCCCGACCATGAGCTTTCTGTCCAATGTCGGCAACGTGATGATACTGGCCGTTGGCGCAACCCTCGTGCTCTCCCACTCCATGGAATCGGGTGTCCTGGTCTTCTTTCTGATTCTTGCACGCTATCTTTATGAACCGATCGGACGGCTTCACTCCCTGAATCAACTTGTCCAAGCTGGGAGGGCCGCAAGCGAACGTGTCTTCTCCATACTCGATGCCACCGTCGAACCGGGTTACAAGGAGCCATCGGCAGAGTTTTCCAAGGATTCCAATCTTTCCTCTAATTCGCAGAAGGGGGATGTGCGCTACACCAACGTCTCCTTCCAGTACCAGGACAACACCCCGATTCTGCATGATATCTCCCTTCACGCCCGTCCAGGAGAGATGATCGCCCTTGTCGGTCCCACCGGCGCTGGAAAAACATCGCTGATTCATCTCCTGAGCCGCTTTTATGAACTCAGTTCCGGTGAGATCCTTCTCGATGGCGAATCGATCAGGAAGATACCTCTTGCACGGTTGCGTCACTCGGTGGCCATGGTGACACAGGAGAGTTTTCTCTTCAATGGAACCACGGCTGACAATCTCCGCATCGGCAAACCCGATGCCACTGAAGAGGAGATGTGGGTCGCTCTTGCTGCTGCCAACGCCGACTCCTTCGTCAATCGCCTTCCCAAGAAACTCCATACCCAACTTGGCGAACGGGGAGTTAAACTCAGCGTCGGTGAGAAGCAACGCCTCTCTATCGCCCGCGCGCTGCTGAAAAATCCCCCGATCCTCGTCCTCGATGAGGCGACGGCCAGCGTCGATAACACCACAGAGCGGCTTATTCAGGAAGCGCTGCAGCACCTGCTCGCGAACCGCACGAGCTTCGTCATTGCCCACCGCCTCTCCACGGTCCGTCATGCCGATCAGATTCTTGTCATGGAAAGGGGCCGTATCGTGGAGCGTGGCACTCATGATTCCTTGCTGGCTGAAAATGGCCTCTACGCCTCGCTCTGCCGGGAGGCCGATGCCCAGGGCGGAATTCTAGGCCTCCTTGCTCCTCAGAAGGAGTCGCTGCGGGATTAGAGCGGTTTAAGTAATTCTCTAGCCATTCTTTGTCTGGCGATCCTCCCGGATCAGCTATCCCGTCCCTAGAGAAGGGATGGGACTGCCTTCGGCATGCCGAAGCTGTGTTCCCACACGCACCTTCTGCAGCGGCATAGGGCGTTTGGCGGTGTCGCATCGCTCGGGCTGTAGCACAGTGACTACAGCCGCTTCACTTGCTCCTTGCCAACCAACCCCCATGGCGCTCGCAAATCGACGGCCACACTATTATTTAAATCGCTCTAAAATCCCGATGCTTCTTGACTCTCACCTCCACGGTAGATTATTTGGCATTTTTGCCAACTATGCGCCCCTCCCCCACAACTCTGAAAAGGAACGCCTCCGCTCGGTCCCTTGTCGTCAAGGCGATGGCCCACCCCACACGCCTGCTGATCATGGAGCGGCTGACTCATGGCGAACAATGCGTGAATGAACTCACCCATCTTGCAGGCTGCGATGTGACGACCCTCTCCAAACACCTAGCTGTGATGAAAAAAGCGGGCCTGCTCGTCTGCGAGAAGAGAGGCGTCTCCGTCTATTACCAGATTGCCTGCCCCTGCTTCGGGGAATTCTTCCGCTGCATTGATCTGATCACCACATCCCGATCAGCCAGAATCAGCTGCGCCTGCTAAAGGGAAGTGCTGATTTAATCCCATGATGACTGCTGTAGGCCAAAAGGCTGATTTTTCAGGCGCGAAGCGCAGTGGCAATACCCCTGCGGTCTTGCCCCAGCGAGCAACGCCAAAAATCAACCTTTTATCCACAGCCCCATGGGGTTGCGGCGGTAACAGGCCGGAGGCTGCGTTGGCTTTGCGCTTACAGCCCGCAAGGGGATGCGCGCGCAAAGCCGCCTTGCCTGCCGTCCACTCCTACCGCAACAGTCTCGTTGCGATCAAATCAGCGCTTCCCTCAAACTCATGAATACCTCGACACTCCTGAAACTCCTCGTTGCCCATCCCAAGCATCATCTTCAATTCATCCTTCCCGATGGTGGGAGAATTCCGATTCACGCCCACATCACCGAGGTGGGACGGATCGACAAGACCTTTCTGGATTGCGGTGCCACCGTTCGTAAAATCTCCAACCTCTCCCTCCAGGCTTGGGTAGCCGAGGATACGGATCACCGACTTCCAGCCGGAAAACTTGCAGAGATCATTGATCGCGCTGCCCCCATCATCGGGAATGAGGACTTGGACGTGGAGCTCGAATACGAAGATGAGCTGATCTCCCAGTTTCCGGTGGAAAGTGGAACCATCGCCGAGACAACCATCGTCTTCATCTTGGGATCCAAACACACCGACTGTCTGGCGAAAGAGATTTGTCTCCCTCCGTCACTCCAACCCGCAAGCGATTCCTGCTGCTCCGGTTCCGGCTGCTGCTGAGCCCAAGCCTACTCACTACTCAGGGTTCAGCCTTCAGCTTTCTTCCCATTAATGACCACCAAACCTCTTGTCCTCATCCTCTGCACCGGCAACTCCTGCCGCAGCCATCTTGCCGAAGGCATCCTGCGTGCCACGGCGGGCGATCTCATCGAGGTCGCCAGTGCCGGTTCCAAACCAGCCGGATATGTCCATCCAAAGTCCATCGAAGTCTTGAATGAAATCGGGATCGATATCTCAGGGCACCACTCCAAACACATGGATGAGTTCCTGAGCCGTCCCGTTGATACCGTGATCACCGTCTGCGGCAATGCCGACCAGGCCTGCCCAATGTTCCCCGGACAGTTGCACCGTTTTCATTGGGGATTTGATGATCCCGCCCATGCGACAGGAAACGATGAGGAGATCCTCAAGGAATTCCGCCGCGTGCGTGATCAGATCAGACTGGTCTTTGACGCCTACGCCGCAGGATTGAAGAGAGGGAAAGACCTCTAATTTGGAAAAAAGAAAATCTCATGGAAACTGTATCCGCCCCTGCCAAGAGAAGACTCGCCTTCTTTGAACGCAATCTGACCCTCTGGGTACTCCTCTGCATGGTAGCAGGGGTACTGCTCGGCACCATCACTCCCAAGGGAGTCGCCACGCTCAGCACCTGGGAGTTTGGCCATGACTCTCATGTGAATGTGGCGATTGCCATCCTGATCTGGCTCATGGTCTATCCCATGATGCTGAAAATCGATTTCAGCGCCATCGGCGGGGTGACACGCCGACCGAAGGGGCTGCTCGTGACCCTCTTTGTAAACTGGATTGTGAAACCCTTTAGCATGGCTTTCCTTGGATGGCTCTTCATCCAGCATCTCTTCTCACCGTGGATCGATGCTCCCACAGCGCGCGAGTACACGGCCGGGCTGATCATCCTTGCAGCGGCTCCTTGCACCGCAATGGTCTTTGTCTGGTCCTACCTGACCGACGGAGATCCCGCTTACACACTCGTCCAAGTGGCGCTGAACGACCTGATCATGCTGGTCGCCTTTGCCCCGATTGTGATGTTTCTCTGCGGTGTCTCCGGCGTGGTGGTTCCCTCCTCCGTACTCATCACCTCTGTGATCGTCTTTATCGTGATTCCACTCGTTGCCGGATGGCTGACCCGTACCCTGCTTCTCAAGACACGCGGAACTGAGTGGCTTGAGAAGTCATTCCTGCCGAAGTTTCAACCGGTCACCATGATCGCCCTCCTGCTCACCCTGATTTTGATCTTTGCCTTTCAGGCAGGGAACATCACCCACCGTTGGCTGGCTGTGCTCTTCCTTGCCGTGCCGATTATCATCCAAGTCTACTTCAATTCCAGCCTCGCCTATCTCCTGATGCGCTGGCTCAAGGTTCCTCACAATGTCGCCGCACCCGGCGCCCTGATAGGAGCAAGCAACTTCTTCGAGCTCGCCGTCGCCGTCGCCATCACCCTTTTCGGCCCCTCCTCGGGTGCTGCACTGGCCACCGTGGTCGGCGTCCTTGTCGAAGTTCCCGTCATGCTGACCGTCTGTAGTGCCTGCAACGCCACCCGTGACTGGTTCCCACCGGAAGAGCAATCCTCCCAATCCTAACATGCCCCTTGCTTCCAAGCGTTGGGAGATGTCTCAGTTTGTAGGTTAATGAATAGACTTCGCTTAAGGCGCAGTAAGTTTAAATGCAGAGCAAGGAGGGCAAGCGTCAGCCGTAGAAAAGGCACGTAGGAACGCAGCTTAATCATTCGAGGCGAAGGCACGCCCCAGTTCAATCCCAATCACCACCACCGTGCTCGTCACACAGTGACGAGTAGATGAATATCATCGGGAAGCAATTTGGCCACTTCGCGTACGATATTCCCTCGGAGAATATGAATGAAGGAGCCGCGCTGCGGGGCTCCGAGCAGGACCCGCTCAGCTCCAATGGTGGAGGCCAGATCGGCGATGGTGTGAGCCGGGGCATCGCTCACTGCGTAGCATGGAATAATCGTTTCCCCCAGCCCCTTGGAACGTAGAGGCTCAAAGACAGCCTTTGCCTCTTCATCCTCGTACCACTTTCTGCGGCGATCCCCCGGCGCAATGACCTGCTGTTCCCTCACGAAGAGCACATAGAGAGGTTGACCATTATCCGCCGCTTCATTCACGGCAAAATCAAGCGTGCGTCCCGGTCCGCGAACGGCTGTCAGCATTGGCCCGTTGTAAGCCTTGCGTCCAGGAAGAGGGGCCATCGCCGTTCCCGTCGTGATCACCGGCTCCGAGGCAGGAGATCGCCCACCTGGCCGGGCGGCGCTCTCCACGGCCAAGACAGCCGCCTCCAGGGCAGCTTCCTGTGCGGCAACGCTTTTTCGCTGGGCAGACTCCTTTGCCAGGCCTCGCAGAATCAGACCAACCACCAGAACACTGATGGCGAATCTCAGGGCATTTGGCTTGTCGATGAAGAGGGAAATCTCGATGGCCGCCATGATCAAAAAGGTGACGAACATGATACTCCGTTCATGTGTTTTGAGCGCCAGCTTCCAGTCGGTACTTGTGGCCCCAAGGTTGGTGGCGATCGCACCGACCACGCCGACGGCATAGAGATCAGCCAATCCCGACATGTCACTCACCAGAACCACCAACCCTGCCGGGATAATCATGGCAAAGACCAATCCAGCGTTGGGAACGCCGAAGCTATTGAGTTTTGTGAAAATCGGCGGCAATTCCTGATCCCTGGCCATCAGGAACGAGATCGAGCTCAGCGCCATGAGGGCAGTATTCACGGCAGAGAGGAGTAGAACGCCAAAGACGATGCTTACCGCCCAGCCCATGATCTGTCCGGCAAGTGGGCCGAAAACATTTCCGACAAAAACCTGACCCATGTAGCGGAGCATGTAATCGCGCACCCCTTCGGCTCCAGGAGCGTTCACATCACCATGCGAGGCTATCAGTCCGGGCAGAGCCGCCATGGCCAGCCCAAGAAGCGCCGTCATCAGACAAACCTCTCCCATGACAACAAGGATCGCCTTGGTCGCTGTCTTGGAAACATTTGGTTTTTCAAGCGTGCTGCCTGGATTCAGCTTCATTACGCCGGTGGCATTGGCAATGGCTTCGACACCGGAAAGCGCCAGCACGATACCGACAAAGGCATTCCAATTATGAAGGAGGCCTCCAGTAGGAGGATGGAGATGAGCCACCGCCTGTCCGAGATGAGGCAGTGCAAAGAGTGCCAGCAGGACAACCACAATGGCCGTCGGTACGGAGACCAGCACGGCAAGACCGCCGGTGTGCTTGGGACCGAAATAATTGAGTCCGCCGATCAGGAGGATGGAGCCGCAAGCCCAGTATTCAGGATGAGGCACTCCGAGATACAGGAATGCAGAAAGCGCGCTCACGGCTGCTGTGACGATGTAGTCGGCTATCAGGAGGAACGCTCCGACGATTGAGATCACCTCGGATCGGTGACGCACGCTGGCATAGACGCCGCCACCGTTGGGATAATGCCTGCAAATGACGATGTAATTATACCCAACGATAGCCGTCAGAAGACACATCGCCGCAATCAGCCAGGGGGAACTGTATCCGGCTACCGCAAAGGCCAGACCAATGACATACGCCTTACTCGTTCCCCAATCACCATAGAGGATGGCCGCAGCCCGCTTCCAATCGACATTGCGCGGTCGCGTGGTTGTGTTGAGTTCCATCATGCCCGTTTAAGGAAAAAAGGCGGATTTCAGTGACGACAGCCGCAGCCCCCGCCCTGATGGGAATAATCAGTGACAGGTGCCGCATCCTGGTGATCATGGGCTTGATCCTGATTTTCTCCCGCACAAGATCCGCCGCCTCCGCAGCAACCTTCTGACACAGCTTGCTTGCCACCGCAGCAGCCACTGGCCTCCGGCTGTTCTCCGATCAGCACGACTTCCAGGCCGATCTCCTGATGGCCCAGTTGAGCACGGACACGATCCAGAAATTCCATTGCGCGCCGCGGCGGCTCATGGGCAGTTCGCAGTTCGATTCTCACCGGTTTTCCCACAAGATGCGGGAAGGCTTCTTTCATCTCCCCGTCGAGGATGAAAGAAACGTAGGCATTCAGCTTTTCCTGAAGCTGATAAAGCTGCTTTTCCCCATGTTCCCAAGCACGGGTCTCAAACATCGCCAGCACGAGGATATCCTCCCGGGTGTCATGGGCAAAAGCATCGAGCATTCCTGTCCGCTCGATCCCCGAGCCGGCAGGAGGAGGATTTTCATAACTCAGATCTTCGCGGATGGAAACCATACGTAGAGCATCAGATAGACGAGGACACCTGTCACGGAAACATAGAGCCAAATTGGAAGCGTCCAGCGAGCCATGCGCTTGTGAGCATCAAAGCGCTGCTGCAGCGCGGGCGTCACGGTCATCGCGATGAGTGGAAGCACCAGGACAGCAAGCGGCGTGTGCGTCCCAAGGATGATGAAATAGAGCAATTTCGGCCAACCCGGATAGGTGAAGTGCGTGACGTGACCGGCTTTTAAAAAATGGTAGGTGAGATAACACCCCAGAAAGAGTGCCGATGTGATGATCGCACTTGCCATGCAGAGCGCATGGGCGCGTTTGTGTTCCTTCTTGATCATCACGAAACCAGTCAGGATCAGCAACGCGCTGATCCCGTTCAGTGTGGCATTAATGACGGGGAGATCGGCGACCTTCATGCAGCCCGTTTAACGACCATCGTTGTGAGAGAGGGGGCGCTCCTTGTTAAGATCACGACAGGCCTTCACCATCGACCAGACCAAGAATCCAATGGCGGAAAAAACGATCGCCATTAGCAGGACGGTGCTGGCTGAGAATGCTAGCTTTGCCATCACGGTCTGCGGCTCAATGATGCCGCCGGAGTCTTGCAAGGTGCAATCGGGGCAGGCAACCGCGGTAGATGCGGTGACAACGATGCCAACACATACCGTTGAGATGGCTCTGAGAGATGTCCGGAGATTCATGGTGCTGTTGGAGTATCTGATGACCCAACGGGGGAAGAATCCCGCAGGAGCGATCCAATGTCCATCAAAAGCTTCTGAACCAATTCCGGCTCGTCAAGATTGCGTGTCTTCCGGATCCTGCCTTCACGATCAATCACGAGAAATCGCGTGGAATGGGTCGGAATGCCGGAAGGATCGGTCGCCAGGGCCTGAAGCATTCCCCGGGTGGTGAAGTCCTGAATCTCCTTCTTAGGTCCGGTCAGAAAGATCCAGCGTTTCGGATCAGCCTGGAGGTGGGCTGCGTAGTTGCTCAGCACCTCGGGAGTGTCGTGTTCGGGATCAATCGAGACCGAGACCAGTCGGACATCGTTTGCCTTGGTCAGTTCCCGGGAGACTTCAGCCATGCGCGCGGACATCATTGGGCACGGACCGGGACATCGGGTAAAGATAAAGTCGACGACCCAAACCTTCCCGAGCAGATCGGAACGGGAGAGAGTTTTGCCTTCCTGCGTGGTGAAATGGAAATCAGGAACATCTCCGATCACGGGAAACGGATCGGAGGATTTCCTTTCCGAGTGGCGAAAGAGAGTGGCAGCACCAGCAATCAACACAGCGGCCACCAGAAAGGTCACCACCCACACCATGAGCGGGAGTCTCTTGGGTTCTGCACTCACGACTCTATGTGGCTCCGAAAGATGCTCAGAGCCAGTAGAGGATCACATACAGGAAAACCCAGACCACATCGACAAAGTGCCAGTAGAGACCGACATTCTCCAAGGCCACATGGCGCTCGGGAGTAAATGTGCGCTTGGTCACCTGAAGGTAGAAACACCAGAGGATCAGCAACACTCCGACAGTGACATGGGCACCGTGAAATCCAGTCAGCGTGAAGAAACTGGATCCATAGACACCACCTTTGTTGAACCAGAGGCCTTCGTGATAGAGATGGGTCCACTCGATGCTCTGGATGCCGACGAAGGTGGCTCCCAGAGCGGCGGCCAGAAGAATCCAGCCGGCGCCCGACTTGCCCTTTTTCACGGAGCTTTCAGCTGCATGATAAACAAAGCTGCTGCTTACCAGAATAATCGTGTTGATACCCGTGAGCAGTTTCGGCATGGGTGGAAGCTCAATACCGTCATGAAAATTGGGCGGCCAGTTCCAGAAACCACCGGCCTGACGACAGACCAGATAAGCTGAGATCAAGGCACTGAAGAGCAATGCCTCGGAACAGAGGAAAACAATTGTTCCCAGGCGGCAGATCGCTGCAGGCGTCTTCGGGTGTGAGTCGTGATGCGCACCCTCTGCAGGCGGCGCATGGAAGAGTGAAGCATTGTTGAAGCCGGCGTTATTCATGATCGGAAGTTCGGTAAAGACTAATAGGCGACAGCGGGGCCACGGTGCAACATCAACACCAAGACAAGCGTGCAAAGCGCGAGACAAAAAACAACCAAACCAGCCAGAATGGCATACTGTTGGGTAGTGGGTTTCCCCTTCTTTGTAACGGGAGTTGTCATCGTGAAAAGGCAATCAGCGCCCCCAGTAGCAGCGGCAGGTAGATGATGGAGGCAAAGAAAAGTCTGCGCGCGGCGGAGGGGTTCCTTAAACGGAGAAAATCAGCGGAGAGAAAGACCATCGCAGCCCCCAAGGCCAAGGCTGCGAAAAAATAGTAGGGTGAGGCAAATCCCAACAGCCCCGGCAGCAAGGTGATCGCCGTGAGGGCAGTGGAATAAATCAGCGCCTGCCACCCCGTTGCCCATCCCTCGGGATCGCGTGTGCTGATCATTTTGAATCCGGCGGCAGCATACTGATCACGATAGAGCCACGCAATCGCCAGGAAGTGCGGCATTTGCCAGAACCAAAGAATCAGAAAAAGAATCCATCCGCCGACATCGAGATGGCCTGTCGCAGCCGTCCATCCAAGCAATGGGGGAAGCGCTCCAGGAACGGCCCCAAGTAGGGTGTTCAGTTCACTCACACGCTTCATTGGCGTGTAGATGACCGCGTAAATCACAATCGTTAGAAACGAAAGAATCGCCGTCAGAGGGTTCACCAGGAGAGCCAGCAGGGCAATCCCCGCTCCGCAGCAAAGCAACCCGAAGAGCAAGGCATCTGAAGGATGCATCCGTCCAGCGGGCAACGGACGATCTGCCGTCCGTCGCATCAGTCCATCCAGGTCACGTTCGAGCCATTGATTCAGTGCGGAAGCTCCGCAAGCGCTCAGCGCAGTCCCAAGAAGTGTTGCCGCAAGCACCGTGTAATCCATCGGCCCATGCCATCCGAGAAGAAAACCGACCAGCGTTGTCAGGAGAACTAAGAACGAAAGCCTAGCTTTGAACAGTTCGCTCAGATCGGAAAGAAGACCAGCCTGCTTCACGGTGATGGAATCGGAGCCGTTCATGCGATGGAGTGACTGGTGGTAGAAGAGGTCATCATCGTACATTCCTCTTCCTCGATCCTTGAGGGCACATTGGAGGCAGCACAGAAGAGTCGGAAGGTGAAGAGTATCGAGAATCCGGTAAGAAGTGCCCCCAGCGCCATATGGGCAGTGGCCACATCGGCGGCCTTATTGGTCCAGATCGTGATACCTCCCAGGAGGATTTGCAGCAGGATCCCACCCACCCAAAGCAGGCTCCAGGAGCGCATCCAGTGTCCAAGGGGTGTGATCTGAACCGCAAAATACGAGACAGCCAGCACGACGACCAGCAGGGCAACAGCTCCCCCGCGATGGATTAACTGGAGAAGAATCTGCCATGCAGTGACGGAAGCAATGTTATCGTGGGCGCGCTTGGCGTTGATACGATCTACGGCACTCGGAGACAAATCAGGGATGAACTGCCCATAGGCGGCCGGGAAATCAGGGATGGCGAGGGGAGCATGCTGATGGCGGATTGTTGCGGCAACCCCAAGTTGGAAATAGGTCAGTAGAAGCCCCGCCAGCACTAGCCAGCGCAGTGAAGCCACCGCCCGATCCTGAAACCAGGAACCGGATAAAAAACCGCGCCCCGTGATCGCCGTCATTACCAGTAGGAGTCCAAAGAAACTCTGTGCTAGCAGGGCATGAAAAATACCGAGTTGATCCTTGTAGAGAGTCACGCGCAGGCCTCCGAGCACACCTTGAAGAACAACACCGACCACGGCGGCGACAGCCAGCCAACGAACCCAGGAGCGTTTTTCCTTCAGGAAAACGACCGTCGCTAAAATTAGTGTGATCAGTCCGATTCCTGTGGCAAGCAGACGATGTGAATGCTCCCAGAAGATGCCGCCCACCCACTTTGAATAAGGAAAGAGAAACATGTTGTACCCATAGGTAGTGGGCCAGTCGGGAACTGACATCCCGGCCCCCTTGGAAGTGACAAGACCTCCCACGACGATCAGGAGAAAAGTGGCCACGGCGGCCAGCAACGCAATACCATGAACCAAAGAGAGTGAACCTCCCCCTTGGTTGTCTGTTGTGGTGTTGCGGCCGTTGTCCACGATAGGTCGGCTAGTGCGCCTCCAAGGTGATGTGGTCGGGGGCTTTTTCGTTCTGTGGCAGAAAATCCTTTTCCATTCCCGGAACACTGTACTCGTAAGGTCCATGATAGACCGTCGGCGTCACCGGGAAGTTACCGTGCTGAATCGGATAATCCACCGTCCATTCCAAGGTGGTGGAATTCCAGGGGTTGGCCGGCGCTTTCGGGCCGAATTTCATGCTCCAGAACATGTTGATCAAGAACGGGATCATGGAAAAACCGAGCCCCATCGCGCCGATAGTGCAGACCACATTGAGTGGCTGAACCTGCTTCAGGCAGTCATAGACTGTCGGATCCGAAATACGGCGCATCATTCCGGCCAGTCCCAGATTATGCATCGGGAAAAAGGTGAGATTGAAGAAGAAGAAAGTTCCCCAGAAATGAATCCAGCCGAGCGTGTTGTTGAACATCCTGCCAGACATTTTCGGGAACCAGAAATAGATCGCAGCAAAAATGGAAAAGACCGATGAACCAAAGAGGACATAGTGGAAATGGGCCACAATGAAGTAGGTGTGATGAACAAACAGATCGACCGGCGTGGAGGCCATGAAGATGCCGCTGAGCCCCCCGATCACAAACATGGAAACGAAAGCCACGGCGAAGGCCATCGGCACCGTGTAGTGAATCGAACCGCGCCAGATCGTGCCCATCCAGTTGAAGGTCTTGATCGCGCTAGGAACCGCAATGACCATCGTGGAGACGGAGAAGAGAGCGCTCAGTGTGAGACTCATTCCGCTGACATACATGTGATGGCCCCAGACGATGAATCCAAGCAGGCCGATGATACTCATGGCATAGACCATCGCCTTGTAACCGAACACCGGCTTGCGTGAAAATACGGACAGGATTTCCGAGACAAAACCCATGGCGGGGAGAATCAGGATATAGACCTCGGGATGGCCGAAGAACCAGAAAAGGTGCTGCCAGAGGATCGGCTGTCCGCCACCGGCAGGTTCATAGAAACTAGTTCCAAAATTCAGATCAAAGGCGATCAATGCCGCTGCTGCCGAGAGAACGGGAATCGCAAAGATCAGGAGGATTGCTGTGATAAAGATGGCCCAAACGGGAAGTGGCATGCGGAACATCGTCATGCCGGGGGCACGCATTGTGATCACCGTCGTGATATAGTTCACGGCACCGGTCAAGGAACCAAGCCCGTTCAGGAAGAGTGAAATGCACCAGAGCGTCTGGCCCATGGCAGTTCCACTGTAGGCAGCATGACTGCTCAGGGGCGCGTAGGCCGTCCATCCGGTACCTGGCGCACCACCCGGAACAAAAAAAGCGGCCATCATGATCACACCAGAAATTGAAAAGAACCAATAACTCAGCTCGTTGAGCGCAGGAAAGGCCATGTCACCGGCACCGATCTTTAGTGGAATCAGGAAGTTTCCGAAAACACCGATCAGAATCGGCATCGCCACAAAGAAAACGAGAATTGTGCCATGCATCGTCACGAGCATGTTGTAACCAGCTGAAATCAGCGCCCCGTCATCGTTCACAACGGTTGAGGGAAGAAGATGGCCAAGGATCGGAATCGGGTGACCCGGCCAGGCAAGCTGCCAACGCATTGCGACCGCCATCGAACCGCCGATGATGACATAGAAGACTGAAGTGAAGAGAAACTGCATCGCGATCACCTTGTGATCGGTATTCCAGAGATAATGCATGATTCCTTTCTTGCCGTGACCATGTCCGGCATGGCTCTCCGGATCAGCGTGAGTAGGATCGGCTATCGTGGCGCTCATGATTTTACAGGGTAGGTTTTGTTTCTGAGGCGGTCAAGGGAGCTCCAGCCCCGCTTGGGATGGAAGCTGGAGGAGTGGTGGCGGAAGCAGCAGCGTTCTTTTGCTGACGTACGGAAAGCCACTTGTTGAACTCCGCTTCCGAGACAATGCGAACCGGTGCCTTCATGTTAAAGTGGCCAGTGCCACAGAGCTGGTTGCAAGCCAGTTGGAATTCCCCGGTGCGGGTAGCCTGAAACCAGACCCAGCCGATGGTGCGCCCGGGAATACAATCCTGATAGAGGCGGAATTCCGGCACATAGAACGCATGAATTACATCGCGAGAGTGCAGCAGCACATGCACCGGACGGTCAACGGGGATCACCAGATCAGGCGAAATCACATCCTGTGCGGTGCGGGGATCGGTTGTATCGGTTCCAAAGGGATTTTGTGGTGAGATCAGCCTCACATCGGAGGGAGAAAGCTTCCCGCTGATGCCGGGATAACGCATCTGCCAGCCGAACTGATAGGAGGAGACGTCGATCGTCAGGGCATTGGCGGGAGCAGGGCGGTGGATATCGTCCCAGACGCGATTGCTGTAGATTGCCAGGGCAAGGAAGATGATCGTCGGCAGGGTTGTCCAGACTATCTCCAGGGTGTTGTTGCCGTGGCTGTAATGCGCCTTCACGCCCGGACGAGCCCGATACTTGATTAGGTAAACAATGTAGGTGCCCTGAACGATCACGAAAACCGCCGTTGTCAGCCAGAAGATGATTTTGAAAATAAAATCGATCTGTCCCCCGCTAACCGTCACGCAGGGAGGCAGCCCATAGATGTTTCCGACACGCTGTTCTGCCATGGCGGGTACGACAAGCAGCAGAAAGACAACCCCAGCGACGAGGCGCGTAAACAACCGACTGAAAAAGGATGGCGTTTTGATCACAGGAAACATGGCATGGGTCATTTGGCTGCAGGAGGCGTATCTTTTACAGGGGGAACAGCCATTAGCTGGGCTTGTGTCCACGGATCGCTCTGAGCGCCGTCACTCTTCCGGATCTGCGCAACAAAGGCAGGATCGATTGCCGGAGCGTTGTTTCCCCAGTCCGAACGGATATAGGTCAGGATCGCGGAGAGCTGATCGTCCGCAAGCTGCTTCCACTGCGGCATTGCGTTGTTGAAACTCTGCCCCTTCACCGTCATCGGCCCCTGATGACCGTTGAGCATCAACAACACCAGTTGGTTTTCCGCATGGGGAGCGACGGAAAGCACCCATTCGCTGCCGACCAGAGGCGGAAACTGTCCCGGCACGCCAAGGCCGGTCGCCTGATGGCAGACGATGCAGTTTTGGCTGTAAAGTCGCTTGCCCACGACTTTGGGATCAGGAGGCGCGGCAGCGACGGCTCCACCACCTGCCCAGTTCACGACATTACTCTCATAGACATCTTGACGGAAACCGCCACTGTTGAACGCGAGGTAGAAACCTCCCCAGAACAAGGCGAGGATAAAGAGTCCAACCAACCAAGGTGAGAGTGGACGGTTGGTGGAGGACTCACAGGAGTCTTCTTCGTTCTGTGATGATTGGTGTTGGTCGTGATTCACGGCTCGTTGTCTGCTAATTGGCTGGCGTTGCCGGGGCGTTCGTCACGGAGCCTGCTTCAGGCAACGGATAATCATGGCGTAGCGAAAGAAGATAGGCGACCAGGTTTTTGGCATCAGCAGTCGGCACTACCTCGTAGCCAGCCTTGGGGGCAAAATCGCCGTCAAGTTCAAGCGCATCGACAGAGCGTTGCCCCTCGATCTTGTGAACAGTGAAGAGATTGGCGTAGGAGGGCATGATCGACCCCTCCGAAACGGACGCAGGCGCGTAGAGGTGGCGGTAGTGCCAGCTTGCATCGGAAAGGCGCTGCCCGACATTGGAAAGATCCTCACCCAATCGTCGGCTGCCGAGAAAAGCTGTGCTGTCCCGCAGATAATCACGGGCAACCGAAGGCCTCACACCCCAGCCGCGTTCGATGTCCGAACGGGTGAAACTCGTTTGCCGTACCTGCTGACTATGGCAGTAGACACATCCTTCTGAGGCGTAGACCCTCTGGCCCGCTACAGCTTCTCCCCCGTAAACGGGAGGAAAAGTTGTTCCCAGATCGGCATTCGTCACAGGCGTAAGGCGCCCCATCTGAAGTGCCGGATAGGCAACCAATCCGATCCATGAGGTCAGAAAAACGAGGAAAATTCCGCTAAGTAGTGTCGGAAGTCGGTGCATGCTCTAGGAACGTTTCGGGAAGAGATAGTCGCCGGCAAAGGCGCGCGTGATGTTGAATCCCAGCACCGTTGCTGCGACAAAGAGAAGAATCCGGGCAACGACCTCCATCACATGGAAGGGAAAGGCATAGGACGTGATATTCAGGAAGGAGACCGTCGGATCATTCAACGCAAGTCCCGTGAAGAGACCTCCCAGCAGAAGCCCGCCGATCAGGGACCAGAATCCGATAAGGGTCAGCCAATAATGCTGTTCGGACAGCGATGGGCACCAAGACTCCCGACCAAGGAGCTGCGGAACGGCTTCGTAAAGCACGCCAAAAAGAGGAAACGATACGGCTCCGATCAAGAGGAGCTGAATCTTTGCATCCGTGACACCCGTGAAACGAAGCGCACCGCTGACATCAGGCACCGAACAGAACGCCGTGACAGCACCCACGGTGATCAGGGCATAAAGGCCATTTCGAAGAAAACCGAAGCTGACGCTTTTTGGCTGTTTCTCCCCTTGCCTGGAGATGCCAAGCAGATTGATCGCGATGATGAGCGTTGGGATCAGGAAGAGCACTCCGCAGACCACCCCGGAGGCACTCATCCATGCCGGCACGGGGCTGCCAAGCAGGTTGGTAACCCCGCTCCAACCCCCGAGCAACAACACGGCCCAGAACCCGAGCGGTGCCAGACTTCTGCGATGGAGATGTTCCTTTTTCATGCGAGGCAGGAGGGCGTAGAGAGCCGCAAGGGAAATGGGAAGCAGGGAAAGAACCGGAAAACTGCCGCTGAACCAGGCAAGCACCGGCCCTTGCGCGGACGCCTGAAGTGGTTTCCAAGTTAGCAGAAGGTTTGCTGTTCCATAGATCCAAGGGAAGGAGCAGAAGCCGGCAACCAGATACCATTGGGCTACTTCCGCGCGTTCATTGATGCGACGGTCAAAGAGCAGGACAGCCCAGATGCCGATCATCAGGAAAGAGGCAAAGAGCGCACCGGAAGCCCAGTTTGGGTATTCCAGCCATTCCACCCCTGTGCTGTACCCGGCAAGTATTGCAAGGGATCCCAAGAGGATAGCCAGATTCCATAGGATCGTGGCACTGACAAGCAGCGTGCTCTGCAGGGTCGCCCAGATGGGATTTTTCTTCTGATCAGACAAAGGGGTTCCAGCCAGACGCACCGTCAACCAGATTCCCGCCGCAAGCGCTGCCTGCGCAGCCCAGCCGTACAGGAAGAGATCCCAGGCAATCGGAGCGAGCCGACCATAACTGAAAAAACTAATTCCGCCGAGAAACCCGGGTATGACCAGCTTGATTGAGAGCACCACAGCAATCAGGGCGGAGATGATCAGCCAATGAAGCGCATTTCCGAAAAGGGAGAGCACGGGAACGCGCAGAGAGTCGTCGAGCGCACGACTGTCGAGCGTTCCCGGCGTTGTTTCTGAACAAGCCCCGTCAGCAATCCCTACTTCTTCGCTATAATGCATGGGAAAGAGGTTGGCGCTCATTGCTGTGTTGGGGTTGGCGTTGGCGTGGCCACACTGGCTGGTAGTGTAGCTGTCGGAGTTATAGCCGCTGGCATGGACACAGGCCTGGCGTTCAGAGCAGGAACTGTAAGCTCCATCGCATGACTAATCGGGATATGGACGATTCCCTTGGCCTGATTGACCCATCCGTAGGAAGTCAGCAGCGTTGCATCGGAAGCCTGCAACTCCGCAAGATTCTTGGTGCGAACGGCGGCTCGCGCAGCGTCCTCGTTTTCTGTGGCAGAGCCAGACTGGGTCACCACAACAGTGCCCACGATGACAAGCAACACAAGCAACAGAACACCTGCCAACAGTAGGAAGGAAAAGCCCTTTTTGGGCATTTCTGTTGTAGCCGCTGAATGTTCGGAATGGGATTCGTGATGGCTCATGTCAAGTAGGCTCAGTCAATATAGTGGATCGCTTCCGCCAACCGGGGATCACGGGCAGGCCAGAGAGGAGAATCACCGAGACGTTTCAGGAAAACGGCGGCCAGTGTGGCGCCGATGGCAATGATAGCCAGGACATCCATCACGGCGGGATGAAATCCATCGGGATGCATGGCCGGAAGCACCATGATATAAATATCAAGCGCATGCATGGCCAGCACCCATCCTGCAACGAGCCCCAGAAACCCGGCGCTGGCCTTCGGGGCGCGGAGCAGCAGGAGGCTAAAGGGGACGAGGAAATGGCCGACCACGAGGATGATTCCGAGAATCTTCCAAGAGCCGTGGGTGCGCAGCGTGTAGTAGGCTGCCTCATCTGGAATGTTCGCATACCAGATGAGCAGATATTGCACAAAGGCGATCCAGGACCAGAAGAGGGTGAAAGCCAGCAGGAATTTTCCGAGCGCATAGTTATGCTCGGAGGTGAAGACTTGCTTGAGGTATCCGGCGGAGCGGAGTGCGTTGGCGAGCAGGATGATCAGGCTGAGTCCGCCGATCACCGATCCGGCAAAGATATAGATGCCCCAGATGGTGGAATTCCAGTGGAAATTCAGCCCCATCGGCCAATCGAAAGCCCAGAAAGTCAGGGTTAGCGCTCCTACGGGTATTGTGAAGAAAGCAACACGGCGGTTGCGGATCGTGTGAATTGCCGCACCGTCAACATCCTGGGCCAGCGAATTGTGACGAAGTAGCCAGGCAACCGTACCAAAGAGGGCGAAATAGAAAACCGTCCTGACCCAGAAGAAATCGATGTTCAGGTAAGCAGCTTTCTCGGCCAGCTCCTTGTTGGTTGCCGCGGAATCGGCCATCCAGGTCCAGAGCAGAGGTGCGACGAAACAGAGGGGCAGAAGCAGAACAGCCAGCAGCGGCAGCAGACAGGAAACATTTTCCAACTGGCGGCGGATACCGACGCTCCAACAGGAATCCACCGCATGATGAATCACCACCCAGAAGAGCGATCCGACCAGCAATGTGAAAAAGAAGCACCCTGCAAAGAACCAGGAGTAGGCAAACTGCTTCGGCTCATGGAAGGCGAGCAGCAGGGAAATCACCAGCGAGACCACGGCAACAACGCAAAGTCCCATGAAGCGGCCTCCGACATGCTTGTAGTCGAAAGTTTCTGGTGCTGGGAGTGAAGTCTTCTCAGCGCTCATGGTTTGGCTTGGGTGGCTGAAGTGGTGGATGCATTGGTTCCCAGCAGGGCAGCCTGCTGATCGTCGGGCACATCCGTGATTGTCGCGTTCTGGGAGCGTTGAAGCGCGCGAATGTAGGCGATGATTGCCCACCGATCAGGCACCTGCACACTGGCTCCATAACCGAGCATGGTATTCTTACCATTGACGATCGTGTTGTAAATCTCCCCATTGCTCATGTCACGAATTCGCTGCTGATGGAGGTTTGCCACACCGACGAGTCCGTATTTAGTGGCGATCCCGTTGCCCTGCCCCGTTGCGCCGTGGCAAACCGCACATTGAATCTGGTAACGGTCATGCCCACGCTGGAGGGTTGCCAGTGTTGCTTCAAAGGGAAGTCCGTTGCCCCAGTTTGTTCCAACTTTGCCTGTGTTGGCATAATCTTCCTTTCCGGCAAAGAGCACCACATCGTAGGCACCACCCATGACGGCTCCATCAGCTGCAGCTGCCAGTGCAGTCGGCTGGGTATAACCAAGAGGAACCGTTCCAGCGATCGGTGCACGCGCTCCGCGACCATCGGCAAAAAAATCACTCGGAGCCTGAGCCTTCACTTTGTCCTGACGGACCATGTCGGGGAAAAGCTCGATCGGAGGGCGCTTGGTCTTATGCGGAAGGAAGGAATAATCCCGCAACCCGGCAATGCCCAACACCAGCAGGGAAACAAAGACCAGAAGTAATAGGAAATAGCGGACGATCATGTGAGTTACTCCTTGTCGGATGCCTCCAAATGAATTGCGGTGACATCGAGTCCGCCCAGATCATGAAGCAGTTCTGTCACCGAGGCTGTGGTGAATTTCGGGTCATGCGCCTCGATGGCGATGAAGAAGCTGCGCGAAGCCCCACGCTCAAATAGATCCCAGGCAAACATCGGATTATTAAACAGCGGCATCCCTCCGAGCAGAATCATACCAGCAACAGCCGTGACGGCACTGATCATCAGGGTCAATGCGACCACAATCGGAATGAACTGGGGCAGTGCCGAAAAATTCGTCGGTTTGCCATCCACCATAAGCGGATAAATGAGACCCGTGGGAATCAACTCCATCGAAAGAGCAATGAGAATGGCTGAGATGCCGCCGCCAAGAACAAGGAAGCTAAGGATCGACTTGGGCAGGCGCATCACCTGAGCCAGTCCATGAACCGGATAAGGGGTATAGCTCTCGTAGCAGCTGAAACCCTCTTTTTGGAGCTTCGCAGCAGCCTTGACAATGTCATCCGATGACTCAAAACGTGCACCGATCGCATAGAGCGCCTCTTCCTTGGATCCAGCCACAGGAAGATGATGACCTTCGGAAATGGAGAGATGATGACTCATGATTTCAGACCATGCCCCTCCTCGGCTGCGTGTCCGGGTTGAGAGTCCGGCAGCGTTGCTTTGAGCTCACTCATGTTAATGACCGGCACGAATCGGATGAAGAGGAGAAAGAGCGTGAAGAAAATGCCGACCGTTCCGGTGGCCGTCAGGATATCAACGATAGAAGCGTGGAAAATATGCCAGGAAGAAGGGAGGAAGTCGTGAATCAACGAAGTCGTCACGATCATGAAACGCTCAAACCACATTCCGACGTTACAGAGAATCGCGAGGACAAAGACCACCGGCAGGCAGTGGCGGATCTTCTTGAACCAGAAGAGCTGCGGCACGATCAAATTGATCGAAAGACAGGTGATCGGATACCACGCGGCGAGGCCGTTGAAGCGCTCCCAGAAGGCACCGCGTTCGAAGGCGTTGCCGCTGTACCAGGCATTGAAGAGCTCCATCACATAGACATAGGCCACGCAGGAACCCATGAAGAGGAGCAGTTTGCAGACCTTGTCGAGATGGGAGGCGGTGATGAGTTCCTTGAGCTGCGGATAAGCCAACCGCAGCGGAATCAGCAGTGTGAGCACGGTGGCGCAGCCGCTGTAAACCGCACCCACCATAAAGTAGAAGGGGAAAATGGTCGCATGCCAGCCGGGGATAACCGACGTGGCGCAATCGGACGAGACGATCGTCGTCACGGTGACAACGAGCACCGAGGTGATACCTGCAAGGAGCACATACATCATCTCGTAGTGTCTCCATTGACGGGCTGTTCCAAGCCAGCCAAGCGAGACGATGCCATAACAGAATCTACGGATCTTAGTCGTGGCGCGATCGCGCAGCACGGAGAGATCGGGAATCATTCCCGCGAACCAGAAGAGAGAGGAAACCGTCAGATAGCTGGTGACCGCAAAGACATCCCAGAGCAGAGGACTCGAGAAGTTGGGCCACATTCCGTAGTTGTTCGGAATTGGGAAGAGGAACCAGACAAACCAAACGCGTCCAATGTGGATGGCGGGGTAAACGCCCGCACACATGATTGCGAAGACCGTCATCGCTTCGGAGACGCGGGCAATGGAGATGCTCCACCGCTGACGGGTCAGGAAGAGCAGGGCCGAGATCATCGAACCGGCATGAGCCATCGAAACCCAGAAAATAAAGTTGGTGATATCCCAGGCCCAGAAGCAAGGGCTGTTCGATCCCCAGACACCGACACCGGTGACAATCATGTAGAGAATGCAGGCCCCACCGATCCCAGCAAAGGTCGCGGCAATCGTAAAGCCGATCCACCACCAGAGCGGAGTCTTCCCCTCGACAATCGAGCAGACCGCCCCTGTCACCCACTTCGGATCACGGTTGTTCAAGACCTGGGGCGGACGGGCAAGGATCTCGAGATCCGGAGTCTCCGTCACGGCTTCAGCGTTGGTGGTGAGTGTGGACATCCTGATGAAAATTAGGCGTGCTCGGAACTGCGGTTGGCGGCACCGACCAGATCGGCACCAGGCATCGCCGGGTTCGGGTTGCGAATCCTCGCCAAGTAGGTGACGCGCGGGCGCGTGTTGAGATAGTTGAGCGAGGTGTACGTGCGGGAAATGCTCCTCGACTTCGAGATGGCGCTCTCAGGATCGTTGATGTTGCCAAAGACAATCGACTCCGAAGGACAGGCCTGCTGGCAAGCTGTCTTGAAGACAGGAAGCGGCGTCTTGGTGACATCGCTGGCGCCGGCCTTGACGGCACGGGCGATCTTGGCTTCCTCGATACGCTGAATGCAGAAAGTGCACTTCTCCATGACACCACGCATCCGGACGGTGACATTTGGATTTTTCACCAGCTTGAGGCTTTCAGCCATTCCCTTGGGCGCGAGCGGCCCGTAGTAGAGTTCATCCAGCGGACGCTCGTTGAAGTCGAACCAGTTGAAGCGGCGCACCTTCCAGGGACAGTTGTTCGCGCAGTAGCGGGTGCCGATGCAGCGATTGTAGGCCATCAGGTTGAGCCCCTCTTCGCTGTGCACGGTGGCATTGGCGGGGCAGACCGCTTCGCAGGGAGCGCTCTCACACTGCTGACACATCACACCCATCGGGATCATCTCCAGATTTTCCTCGCTGTGATCGGCGCTGGAAAACCAGCGGTCAATGCGAATCCAGGCCATATCACGACCGCGACGCACCTGGTCCTTGCCGACGACAGGGATATTATTCTCCGCCTGACAGGCGACGATGCAGGCGTTACAGCCAATGCAGGTGTTGAGATCCATCGAAAGACCCCACTGCAAATCAGAGGTCAGCGGCGGATTCGGATAAATCGAAACTGGTGGCGCGATTTCGCCATCCATCTCGGAAGCAAATTCAGGCTGCTTTTGGAACTGGTCGAGCGTTCCCTCGCGGGCGATATTGCGCCCCTCCATGTTCTGGTGCTCCTGGGTCGTGGCAAAAACATAGGCAGGCTTGGCCAGCTTCTCCACCTTCACGCCGGTGCGATAGCAGAGGGCGGAATTTTCGCGGAGCGGATAGACATCGAAGCCAACATTCTCCATCACATGGGAGACTCCGCGACGCCCGTACCCAAGAGCGGCACTAATGGAGCCATCGGCATGACCGGGAGCTACCATGGCGGCAATCTCGACGGATTTGCCACCAGCCGAGAGTTTTACGAAGTCGCCATCCTTGATCCCTAGCTTGGTGGCATCCGCAGGGCTGAAGAGCGCCGCGTTGTCCCAGACAAGTTTGGTGACGAAATCAGGGGTCTCTTGAAGCCAGGAGTTTCCCGCATAGCGCCCGTCACCGACTGAAGAACTGCGAAGGAAGGTGATCTCAAAGTCACTGGCTACGACCGACTCTGCTGACTGAATCAACGGCAGCGCGGCTGCTTGATTGAAAACCGGGATTGCACGAGGCCAAGCTGTATCCTGTGCGAATCCGTTGCGGAGAAAGCCTTGCCAACCGGCATCGGAGGAATCCTTCGAGTAGGTATTGAATGTCGCGCGAACAGCAGAAGGGCCATCCACTTTTTCTCCCGACAGCGCCGCGAGAATTTCGACAGACGAGATTCCATTCCAGAGCGGAAGGATCATCGGCTGAACCGGACTAATCGTCCCGTCAATCGACCGGGCATCTCCCCAACTCTCCAGATAATGGGCGGCAGGCACATGCCAGTGAGTCACCTTGCTGGTCTCATCAACAAAGGGTGAGAGATGGAGTGTCTCAGGAACGCTCGCAAGTGAATTTGGGAACTCGGTTCCAGACGCGCTATAAACCGGGTCTCCACCCAGGATCAGGAGTGTTTTGACTGCGGCTGTTTGGATCGCCTTGGAGAGATCAGCAAGGGTGGACACCGGCTTGATTGCGGTCTGAGCGACCGAAATCGTGGAACCGAGGTTGCCGAGTGCTTTATTGACTCCAAGCGTCAATGCTTGAACTGCGACTGGCTGTTGTGAGTCAGCAATAACTATCCCGTTACCTTTGGCCGCGAGCAGATCATCCGCCACACCCTTGATCCAAGCATCGCTAAAGGTTCTTCCACTCCCTTTGTAAGACGAGGCAAGAGCTGCGAGATCAGTGTCGCTGGTCTTGTCAGCGATCACCTTGGCAAGAGCTACGGTGAAATCTCCGATTCCACTAGCGGGAATGCGAAGCCGGTGATCAGCCATTCCACCGGTGAGGGAGAAGTGATTCTCCACCACATAGAGGCGGTTCATTTTCCCCTCGGGGTTGCGGCGCTTCGTAAAACCCTTTGCAAAACCAAGACCCGTTTCCGAAGGATTGAGGAAATCGCTTCCGAGCGAGAGAATGACATCGGCTTTTTCAAAGTCATAGACCGGACGATTCCCCTCACCAAAAACAGCGTCAAAAGCCTCATCACTTTCCTTTGAGGATATCGCTTCATCCTCTACCCAAAGGATTTTTGGGAACTGCTTGGTGAGTTCTGCACGCAGGCGCTCAATCGTCGGAGAATTCTCCTTGCCGATCAGGATCGCCAGACCTTCGCCAGCATTCGTTCCGGCTGCGGTACGGACTTTCGCCAAGAACGCATCCAGCTCGGCACGCGAGACGGTGGCGGAGTTATAGGTGATCTCCTTGGAGCGATTCGGATCGTAAAGATCGAGGATCGAGGCTTGGGCAAAGGCATCAGTAGCCCCATTGCTGGCCGGGTGAAGGGGATTTCCCTCGATCTTCGTTGGGCGCCCATCGGAAGTCGTGATGGTCAGCGGCACAGCACCGACCGGAGTGGGCAGGGCGCTCGCGTAGTAAAGGAATTTGCCGGGGATCGTCCATTCGGCACTCTTGGTGAAGGGGACGAGGTGCGCCTCAGGACGGCGGCAACCAGTCAGTCCCAGGCCGGTGAGGGCCGTTGCCGCACCCATGAGACGGACAAAATTACGCCGGGATAGCCCGTTATCATCCTGCTCCTGGAGGGCCGTTGCGCCTGCGGTGAACTCCCGGGCGAGGCTTTCGGAAAATTCGGGTGTATTCTCACGCTCTCCCTGGGTTCTCCAGAGGGTCGGCTTGGCGTCACGGGTTGGGTGTTGGAAAATCTTTTTCATCGGTGGCACCCTCCGCAGGTCACGGGTGGATTAACCTTCCACTCCTCTTTGAACTTCGTGCCGATCTCCAGTTGCTCGGAGAGCGAACCGGGATGCCACGACATATTGAAGATCTCGGATGGCGGGCGGAGGAAATTCTCGGGCGCGCGGTGACAGTCGAGACACCATTTCATGCTCAGGGACTGTGCCTCATAGACAACGCTCATCTCATTCACCGCACCGTGACAGCTGTAACAGCTCACACCCCGGTTCACATGGACAGCATGGTTGAAATAGGCGTAGTCGGGCAGGCGGTGAATCTGCACCCAGGGAATCGGCTGACCGGTCTTCCAACTCTCCCGAACCGGAGCGAGACGAGGGCTGTCGGGAAGGATTTTACCTGCACCGTGGCAGTTAATACAGGTCTGTGTGGTCGGGAGATTCGAATGGGCGGCAACCTCCACAAAGCTGTGACAGTATCTACAGTCCATACCGAGCTGTTTAACATGGAGGGCGTGGGAAAAGGGAACGGGTTGATCGGGCTGATAGCCGACTCGGGTGTACTTCGGGGTGAAGTAATACCAAACTCCTAGAGTGACGGGTGCACCGACAACCAGCACGCACACAAGGAGCTGGAGCGGTAGCCAATTGGCCCATCGGGGAAAAAAATTCGACATCGGGTGATAGAAATCGCCCGGGCGGAGGAGTTACGGGCGTGGCAAGGTTAGAAAAATTCACCTCGAACGCAAGATTTTTGGATCAAAATAATCAACCTATTGGAGAAAGCTTTTTCACTTATTGAATACTGTAAGACAATTTGCGCCCGCTTCCAATCCAAGCTGGCCTCCCTACGTTGACTCTCGTAGCGTTCCACTGAGATGAAACAATTTGCCCGCTTCGTGTTGATAGCACTCCTATCAGCCTCCTCATTGCTTCATGGAGAGCCAGCTCCCACGCCGAAGCCCCAGCACAATCTTCCAACGGCAATCCTCTCTCTCGGCACCAACTCCCTCACCACACAGATCGCCGCCGATGATGCCAGCCGCGAACTGGGCCTCATGAGCCGCACCAATCTTGGCGACAGCGAGGGGATGGTTTTTGTCTTCCCGCAACCCCGGCCTGTCACTTTCTGGATGAAAGACACCCCGATCCCCCTCTCGATCGCCTACATCAGCTCTTCAGGCCGGATTCTGGAACTCCATGACATGAAGCCATTTGATGAAACCTCTGTGCCAAGCACCTCTCAGGCCGTTGTTTATGCGCTGGAAGTGGCAAAAGGATGGTTTGACCGGCACGGCGTCCTTCCTGGTGACACCATCTCAGGCCTGCCCGTGGAAACTATCGCTAAGTAGAGAGAAGGCTGGGGATTTTGGATGGAGAACAAGGCAGACAAGCGTCATCCGTAGTGATCCTACGGCCAGCCTTTCCCTAATAGTCTAACAGTCTTCAGCCTAAAAGCCTTGCAGCCTTAAACCGTCAGTTCCTCATTCGTCATCGCATTGGCGATGTGGAACTTCTCCACGTGGAGCGTTGGATCGGACTTGAAGGTGAGACGGGCGGAGTATTTCCGCTCGATATCGATGAGCAGATCCTCATCCTCGGTACGGAGACGGTTGAGCAGCTCGGGATGAACGGTGACCTTGAACTCATGGACATCCTCCTGATGACGCTTCATCAGAGTGTGCAGGGCACGCTGGAGTTCGACGCTCATGGTCATTGAGCTCTTCACCACACCCTTGCCGTGGCAATAGGAACAGTTCGTGTAGAGGGAGCTGGAGAGACTCTCCTGGGCGCGCTGGCGGGTCATTTCCATGAGACCCAGGGCCGAAATCGGGAGGACATGGGTGCGGGCCTTGTCGCGGCGCAGGCGGTCGCGCATCCGCTGATAGACGGCCTGCTGATCCTTGCGGTTCTTCATGTCGATGAAATCGACCACGATCAGGCCGCCGATATTGCGCAGGCGGAGCTGGCGGGCCACTTCGTCAGCAGCCTCCATGTTGGTCTGGAAGAGGGTCTTGTCCATGTCCTTGCTCCCCTTATTTCGACCGGTGTTCACATCGACGGCGATCATGGCCTCGGTCTCATCGATCACAAGGTAGCCACCGCACGGGAGCCAGACCTGCCGCAGGAAGGCATTGTCGATCTGGGTTTGAACGGCAAAATTATCAAAGATCGGTTTCTGGCCACTGTAGAAGTGAATCGACTTCTTGGCCCGCTTGGAGATCTGGCCGACCAGCTCCTGCATCCGCTCGGCAGCCTTGAGATCATCCACATGCACGGCATCGACATTCTCGGTGAGAAGGTCGCGCACGGTGCGATCCACGATGTCGGGCTCCAGAATGAGGGTGCTGGCGGCCGGCTTCTCGGCCATTCCCTTCTCCACCTCACGCCACTGATCAAGGAGGAACCCGAGATCCCGGACAAAGAAACGGGCTTTCTGCCCCTCACCTGCCGTGCGGATGATGATGCCCATGCCATCAGGGAGCGTCAGTTCAGTGAGAATCTTACGGAGGCGGGCGCGTTCCTTGGGGTCTTCGATTTTTCGGGAGATACCACACTGGTCGTTGAAGGGCATGAGCACCATGTAGCGTCCTGCCATAGAAATGTTTGTCGTGATGCGGGGCCCCTTGGTGCCGATCGGCCCCTTGGTGACCTGCACCATGACCTCGCTTCCCACCGGATAGATGGTCGGGATGTCCTTCGCGGTGATCTTCTTCTTGGATGGAGCGCTGCCACCGGAACGCTGGACAGCCTCAATGCCGCTATCGAGCGCCGCTGGAATGGCATCCCAGAAGTGGAGGAATGCGTTCTTCTCAAAACCGATATCGACGAACATCGCCTTCAAGCCATGTTCGATATTCCGGACTTTTCCCTTGAAGATGCCGCCGACGATGTTGCGCTCGCTGTCACGCTCGATGGAGTATTCCTCCAGCTTGCCATCCTCCAGGACGGCGACCCGCTTTTCCAGTTTCTCACAACTGACCACGAGTTCAATGCGTGGGCCGGATTTCTTGATGCCTAGAAATTTTTTGACAGTGTCGATGATGCTCATGATAGGTAGGGAGTTAGGCTGAAGGCTTTGAGACGATTAGGTCAGAGAGGAGTGTGGAGAATTGGGAGTGGAAGAGTGAGGAAGGATGAGACCTGAAACTTGAAACCTGAAAGGAGATCAGAATTCAGCGATCAGCAGAGGATGTTGAAACGAGGGGGAAAAGTGAAGATGTCAAAGTAATGGGTTTGGAAATTAGTTTTCAGGTTTCAAGTTTCAGCATTCAGCTTTTTCTCTTAATGGGATTGTTTTGGAACGGCGGAGCGGCCACCGCCAAGGAAGTTGAAAAATTTCTGCAGTCCCCCCTGCGGGCGGGGCTTGTTTTCAGGGTGGGCATCGGCATCATCGCTGATGTCCGGCTTGGCCGTCGCTGTTGCCGTGCCGGGCTTTGTTTCAGGGGAGGCGTGGTCGTCGTTATCCTCGGCAGGAGCGTCCGGGACCGTCGTCGTGTCGCTTCCGAAGGCTGTCGGAAAATCCTTCGTAAAATCGATTCCCGTGATCTGCTGGAAGCTGCCGGGTGCCGGGGCCAGAGCCTGAAGTTTGACCTCCTGACCGTTCTCCATGGCGAAGATCTGCTCCAGAATTTTTTGGGCGATGGGTGCCGCCACGCCACCGCCCGATTTGCCGCCCTGCACAAAGATGCAAACGACATAACGGGGCTTGTCATAAGGTGCGAAGCAGATGAACCAGGTGTGGTTGTCCTTGATCTTGCCGCGCCAAAACTGGGCCGTACCGGTCTTGCCAGCAACCTCAACCCCCTTCACGCGGGCCTTGCGGGCAGTTCCCGTATCGTCATTGACGACCCGCCACATGCCCTTGCGGACCTTTTCGATCTGCTCGGGCTTGAGTCCTCCATCCTTGACCAGATCGGTACTGATCTTCGTCGGCTCGTCCTTCACGACGGTTCCATCCTGGGCGACGATCTCCTTGACCAAATGCGGCTGATAAACCATGCCACCATTGGCCACGGTCGCGCAGACGATAGCCATCTGAAGCGGGGTCGCCAGCACGAACCCCTGACCGATGGATGTATTGGCAGTGTAGCCGGGGCTCCAGCGTTCACGGGGAGCATTCTGGGCGAGCCAGGCTGGGCCGGGAAGCACACCCGAAGCGACATTATTGAGGGGAAGATCCATCTTCTGACCCACACCGAGAAGATGGCCTACAGTGTCGATCTGGTCGATGCCAGCGGCATTGCCGTACTGGTAGAAAAACGGATCGCAAGAATTCTTCAGTCCCGTGGTGAGATCCTGCATCCCGTGGGGCGGCAAGGGAGGCTTGGCTGTCATCACCCAGCATCTCATGTATTTATTCCCGTACTGGACGCCGCCGGTGCAGTTGAACTGCTTGTCCCCGATGCCCGCTCGCAGACCCGCTAGCGCGGTACAGAGCTTGAAGGTGGAACCAGGAGCGTAGGCATTGATCGCACGGTTCATCAGCGGATCAGTCTCGTCCTTGGAAAGCTTTTCCCAATCGGACTTGGAAATCGTTGGGACAAACTGGTTGGGGTCGAACGAGGGAACCGAGGCCATGGCAAGAATCTCCCCGCTGTTGGGATCGAGCACCACGGCGGCGCCACGACCGACGACCCGCAGCGCCTTCTCCACGATGAACTGGATACGGGCGTCGATGGTCAGGAGGACCTTGTCCCCCTGCTTGGGGTCGATCTTGGATGTCCCGCCGTCGATCACTCCGCTGGCGCTGCGCTGCAGATAGCGCGTGCCGGGTGTCCCCTTGAGTTCATCATCATAAGCCTGCTCAATCTGGGCCTTCCCTTCCACGTCGGGCTGATAAAAGTTATAGCCTGCCACATCGTCCGGATCGATCGTGTTCTGCACCCCCACATATCCGAAGAGATGCGGCGCCAGGGCACCGTAGACATAATGGCGCACTGGCTTGAGCGTCACCGTCACTCCGGGCAGGTCGAGATTGTTTTCGCTGAAGCGGGCCATCGTCTCGAAATCAAGATCCTGGCGATAAACAAAGGGAACCTCGGAGTTATCGCGAAAATGCACCTGAAGTTTGCGTGTGCTGTAATCACCGGCAAGCCCCAGTTTTTCAAGGCGCGGCACGATCGACTCATTGACGATCTTGACGATGTCGGGCTCTTCCTTGTTGACCAGCATCCCGTGATCGAGCCCCCGGTATTTGAGCACTGGAACATCGTCGTCATGATTATCCCTCCACGCACGGACAATGTCGGGAAGATAAAAGTCGACCTCCATACTGGCGCGATTTTCCACAAGCGGGACCCCGTTCCGGTCACAGATCTCCCCGCGCACGGCAGGCAACCGCACAGTGAGCTGGGAGCGCCCCTTCACCCTCAACTTGTAATCGGCATTCTTATAGATCTGCACATACCACAGCCGCAGTAGCAGCAACAAAAGCGCCGCGGTCATCAGCACCGCAACGATGACGAGCTTTCGAGTGGAAACATCCTGGGGCTTCATGGCGCTATAACTCTAATCCGGAGTTTCCAAAGCCCGGTTTGCCTTGTCCGGGGACGGGTTCCGTAGCATAGGGAACCAGCGAACTCAGCAGGAGGTAGAGCAACGGGGCGATGAGCAGCGCAGCCGCCGAAGGGACGGCCATTCGAAACAGGACCATCTCATCTACGGGAAATCCTCCCCGTTTCACACACAGGATCAGAAACTCTCCGGCAAGTAGCGTGAAGGTCACCAGAAAGCTGCCGAACGCGTGGAATTCCCACCGCATGCCGTGTGTGGCCTCGCTCAGCATCTGGAAAATAACCGTCCAGCCGAGGAAGAAGACAATCGGCCCCACCAAACCCAGCTCGATCTGTCCCGACTGGATCTGCAGCAGGGCCAGACCTTGAACCAACGCTGTGGCCAGTGCGAAAAAAAGCGCGGGGATCAATGGCAGCGCTAGTGCTCCAAAACAGAAAAGGATCGGCAGCAGGAAAATCCGCTCCTGCATGGGTGGAATCGGCGGGAGCTGATCCTGCACGACGATGGAGATTGGCAGCAGAACCAGAAGGATGAGAAAAAGAAGCGTTGTTCTCATTTCGCCCCGGTAACGACAAAGACATCATCGAGCGTGCCGAGATCGGCAGCGGGCTCGAGGATGGCTTCGCCATCAAGTTCGCGGGCGTGAAAGCTTTTTACCGTGCCAAGGGCGATACCAGACGGAAAGATTCCGCCGCTCACTCCCGCTGTATAGACTTTCTGCCCCGGCTGAAGATCAGCCAGTTTACTCAAAAACGCCAATTGCAATTCTCCCTCTGGAGCACGGGCTCCCGCGCTGATGCCCTGTTCCTTTGTTCCCTCCACATTGGCCGCCACCTTGCAGTTCTCATCAGTAACAAGCACCACCTCGGCCATGTCGTCGGAAACGGCCGTCGTCTTGCCGACCAATCCGCGGTCGGTGATGACTGGCATGTCGGGGGCGATGCCATCCTTGCTACCCCGGTTGATCTTGATCGTGTTCCACCAAGCTTCGGCACTATGGTTCATCACCACGGCAGGAATCAGGCGGAAGGAAGAGCGTTCGCGATAGCCAAGCACACTCCGAAGGTGATCGTTGTCCTGCTGAAGATCACGCAGGCCGTTGTTCTCGGCGCGGAGTTTCTTGTTTTCGGCGAGAAGCCGGTCGTATTCCGACTGCAACTGATCGAGCGTCATCAGATCCGTCCCAAGGCTCCCGATGCTGTTTTTCACAACGCTCCCGGAATGACTGAGCGGTGAGAGCAAACCGAGGAAGGCGGACTGCAATCGTCCCAGCGGCCCCACTCCGAGCGCGCTGAAAAAAATGGCGGCGGCGATCAGCAGCACGAGGGCGGCGATCTGAAGATACTTCATCGGAGTAACGCCTCTGTCGAAAAGGGATGGATAAGGGCAGCCGCAGCCTTGGACCCTGGGGATTAGACCCTGGGACGGTCAGTCGCGGCAACAGTTCTGAGAAATTCGATTTCCTGAAGTGCCTTGCCTGTTCCCTCGGCCACGGCACTGAGGGGATCCTCTGCGACGTGAACAGGAAGTCCGGTTTCCTCGGCAATCAGCTTGTCAAGGCCGCGCAACAAGGCACCGCCACCGGCAAGAATCACCCCTCGATCGACAAGATCCGCAGAGAGTTCGGGAGGACAGCGTTCGAGCGTGATCCTGATAGCCTCAACAATACGGGAAACAGGCTCATTGAGCGCATCGCGGATTTCCTGGGAAGTAATCGTAATCGTCTTGGGGAGACCGGCCACGAGATCACGTCCCTTCACTTCCATCGTAAGTTCTTTTTCCAGAGGATAGGCACTGCCGACACGGAGCTTGATCTCCTCGGCCGTCCGCTCGCCGATCATGAGATTGTAGGCACGCTTGAGATGCTGGACGATCGCCTCGTCCAGCTCGTCACCCGCAACACGAACGCTGCGGCTGAAGACGATGCCTGCCAGCGAAATGATCGCCACCTCGGTGGTGCCCCCGCCGATGTCGATGATCATGTTTCCGGCGGGATCGGTCACGGGAAGTCCGACACCAATCGCAGCGGCCATCGGCTCCTCAATCAGATAGACCTCACGCGCTCCGGCATGCATGGCGGAGTCCTTCACGGCGCGCTTCTCGACTTCGGTGATGCCGCTTGGGACGGCGATGACAACGCGGGGACGGACAAAACGACGGTGACCGTGCGCCTTGGTGATGAAATGCCGGAGCATCGCCTCGGTGATTTCAAAGTCCGCGATAACACCATCCTTGAGTGGACGGATGGCCGTGATGTTGCCAGGGGTACGGCCAAGCATTCGCTTCGCCTCATCGCCGACGGCCAGCACCTGTGTCGTGCCCGCCTTGACAGCGACAATGGAGGGTTCACGAAGGACGATGCCGTGATCTTTGACATAGACCAGCGTGTTGGCTGTACCGAGATCGATACCGATGTCGCTGGAGAAGAAGCCGAGGAGATTTTTAAACATGGAATGAGGAAATGACTGAAGGTGAAAACAGAAGTGTGAAAAACAGACGAATCCCTCCCTCCCTTAAAAATAACTCAAAAGGGAGAGATCGGAGACGGTTGCAATCTATAGGTCAACAACATGGCATAAAACCTCCGGGCTGTCGCGTCAAGCACCCCCTCTTTCCAATAATTTAAGGAAATGCTGAAAATATCGCGCAGAGGCGCAGAGAACGCAGGTTAGGGAACGAGAAAATATGAGGACTGAAGCCCGCATAATACCAAATATCAGAACACTAACAGCCTTGGCTCCTATCTCCGCGCCTTTGCGTCTCTGCGCGAGTATCTTGATTTAATCAGCGCTTCCCCATTGCGGGCAAGATATCGGCTGATTTTGCGTGAATTACCCGGGGGGTTGCGCGTAGCCTGACTCTTTATGGCGAGCATCTTCGGCACACTTTTCCGCGTCTCCACCTGGGGCGAATCGCACGGCGGCGGCGTGGGTTGCGTCATCGATGGCTGTCCTTCGCGTCTCCCGATCACCGCCGAGGAGATCCAGGTCGAGCTCGACAGACGACGTCCCGGCCAGAGCGATATTGTCACCCCGCGTCAGGAGGAGGACAAGTGCCGCATCCTTTCGGGAGTCTTTCGGGGCCAGACCCTCGGCACCCCCATTTTAATCGCAGTCGACAACAAGGATGCCCGGCCCTCGGCCTACACCGAGATGGAGACGATGTTTCGCCCTTCACACGCCGACTTCACTTACCAGACCAAATATGGTATCAGAAATTGGGAGGGGGGGGGCCGTTCCTCCGCACGCGAGACCATCGGACGCGTTGCCGCGGGTGTCGTGGCAAAAAAAATCGTCCGTGCCCTGCATCCGAGATTTGAAGTCATCGCCTATGTCCGTTCCATCCACGACATCGATGCGCAGATTGATCCCGAGACGGTGACGACCGCCGAAGTCGATGCCACCGCTGTGCGTTGTCCCGATCCGGTGGCCGCACAAAAGATGATCGAGCGGATCAAGGAGGTCCGCTCACAGGGCGACAGCATCGGCGGCACCATCGAGTGCGTCATTCGTGGAGTTCCGCCTGCACTCGGAGAACCGGTCTTTGACAAACTCGAAGCCGACCTTGCCAAGGCGATGATGAGCCTGCCCGCGACCAAGGGATTTGAAATCGGGAGTGGCTTTGCCGGAACACGCCTCACCGGGAGCGAACACAACGACGCCTTCGTTGTGGAAGAAGGCCGCGTGCAGACGCTCACCAACCGGTCTGGCGGGATTCAAGGAGGCATCAGCAACGGCGAGCACATCTTCCTTCGCATCGCCTTCAAGCCGACCGCCACCATTGCCAAACCTCAACAAACCGTCACCGTCACCGGCGAATCCGCTGAGCTCACGGCGCGCGGCCGTCACGACGCCTGCGTCCTGCCCCGCGCGGTGCCCATGGTCGAGGCGATGGCATCGCTCGTGATCTGCGACCATCTTCTGCGCCAGCATGGTCAGAATGTGTTGCCCTAAAAACTGAAGGCCTGAGACCCGATGGCAACGCCCGACCTCGCTCCCCTCGCCGAGGCATTCCGTGAACGCCTTGCCGTCATCGCCGACCATGCCCACAGGGAGAGAGACTCCGCAGGGCATTTGAAGCGTCTGGTCACCGTCTCCGAAAAGATCGTTGCAATCGTGGAAACGCTCCCTCCCCGGGAACTCGACCCGCAGTTCCGTCACTACCTGGATCGCAAAAGCTACGACAAGGCCCTCGCGTGGATTGAGAGTGCCTCCTAAAAGGAGGCACAGGTGGATAGGCTGAAGACTGTTAGACTGATTAGGTCAGAGACAGAAAATGACTGATCCGCCGATGAAGGTGGTTCTCATTTTTTCGAGCAAGCTCATGCTCCCAAATTCGCAAAACCTTCCAGCCATCCCTTTTTAAGAGTTATTGCGCGAATATGTTTTGCGACTAATAGGTAGTCACATCAAATCTTGGAAAGACATTTTGCTGCATGTCTTTTCAGAAATTCTGAATCTGGCTGGAACTTTTTGGGCAAGAAGAGATGAGATCCATCAAACTTGGTAAGCCACTCAAATGTTTCTTTGGACGCTGAGGATGCTTTGTAAAGTTTTGGGGAAAAACGGATGACAAAGTCATCCTCAATCCACATCAAGTGCCTATCAAAGGCTCTGTCGTGAAGAGCATTTAAACAAAGTCCATTTCTGGGATTGAGACGGTTTTCCTTATCCTCAGCCCACGGAATAATATGGCTTGCTGTAAGCAGAGGCTGAATATTTAAGGAGGTGACACAACAGCAGAAGTTATATGCGGATAAAATTCTACTGCGGAAAAAACTCTGATTAACCCTGATACGAACAGTAGCTTCACGCTCAATCCCGGTGGCTGGTAAATCATTGGTTTCCACATCAGCTACTTTTTCGATGGATTGACCGAGTCGGTTAGCAAGTAACCGTTCACTTTCAAAAACTAACTCTTCAGGGTGGTTTGAAAATTCATTCCAAATTTCTTCTTCTCCTTTAGCTCCATGTGACATGCCACGAATCCCGCGCGCCTGTAATGCCGGATCAAGGCGAGCAAAATTGGAAAGTTTCAATGAAGCCGAGCCTACTGTACGCCCCAAAATATGGGCTAATTCAATGACCTTCGGATTATTCATGTGAATAGAGCCGAACGGAATTTTAGAATAAAGATTGAAGGCGAGAATATGTTCTTCGCGTGTCCAATCTTTGTGTTTCTGAACCATAAGTTACCTCAGCCAGTGGATTTTGATTTCCTTCTCAAGAGGTTTGAATTCCTGATCGCCGGTGACAAGTTCCGCGTTCTTGATTTTTGCCAATGCCGCAGCGAACGCGTCTGCGTATGACATCTTATTTGTAGCCTTGAAAATGGCTGCCTGCTTTGCCAGATGGAGATCGGCATCCACGAGTTCAACTGGCATCTGGGATAAATCGGTGGCTACATCATCGGCGGCGGTCTTGCCGCCAGCCCGCCACATCCCGTAGTAAACTTCGCCCCAGTTTATCACGGAAAGCAGTAGGCGGATTTTTCCGGCACTGGCCTTGTGAAGCAATTCTTCAACCACCGGCCCTGCAGTTTCATCTTTGAAGTATGCCATCAGTGCCCATGAATCTAAAACCTTGGTGGCCATCTTAGAGGTCTTTTTCCTCGCGCTTCATTTCCTTGAGCGTTTCCATTAAGGGCAGATGCCTGTATTTACCTCGCAGGCTTTTGATGTAGGAGCGGGTAATCGGCCTGAGCAGAATGCCGGCGGGCGTGGACTCCACCACGGCTTTCGTGCCAACGGCAATCTCAAATTCCTTGCGGAGTCGAAGGGGGATGACCACTTGCCCCTTCGTCCCAAAATTCACCGTGTTGACTTTTAATGTAGCAACCATGATCAAAAGATATACTTAACTTAACAAGTATGTCTATAGAAAAAAGTATGACTTTCCATTATAGTGCAACGGTTCTCCTGTTTGCTCCTTCGGTGATTTTACCAAAAGTCTAAAAGCCTTCAGCCTAACAGTCTTGTATCGCCGCTCTTTAGCAGCGATACTGATTGGTTATGGACTCACTGATCCGCATCCTACGCCAGAATTCCGCGATTCCCCGCGCCGACCTCGCCCGCCTGCTTGGCCTGACCGAGGCGGATGTGTCTGCCAAAATTGCGAAGCTGGAAGCCGACGGCATGATCCTCGGTTACCATGCCGTCATCAACAGTGAGCAGTGGGATGCCGAGGCAGTGACCGCCGCCATCGAAGTGCGCGTCTCGCCGGAGCGCGAGGGTGGATTCGACCGGATCGCCAACCGCATTGCCGGATTTGAGGAAGTGGAGAGCGTCTATCTCATGAGCGGAGGCTACGACCTGCTGGTGATCGTTAACGGTTCCAACCTGCGCGAAGTCGCTTCGTTTGTCGCCGCCAAGTTGAGCACCATCGAGTCCGTTCTCTCGTGCGCGACACGTTTCCGGCTGAAGACCTACAAGGAGAACGGCCTGCTTCACGCCATCGAAGAAGTTCCCGAGCGCCTCTCTGTCACGCCTTGACTGAACCCTGACCGATCATGAGTTCACGCATTGCGTCGCATGTGCGCGACATTCCCCGTTCGGGAATCCGCGACTTTTTTGAAATCGTCCAGTCGATGAAGGGGGTCGTCTCCCTCGGTATCGGTGAGCCCGACTTTGTCACGCCGTGGCATATCCGCGAGGCCGCCGTCTATTCCCTGGAAAAGGGCCGCACCGGCTACACCTCCAATCTCGGCGATCCACGCTTGCGCCGCTCGATTGCCAAGTATGTGGAGAAGAATTTCTCCATCGCCTACAACCCCCATGACGAAATCATCGTCACCGTGGGCGTCTCCGAGGGAATCGATCTTGCCCTGCGCGCCCTGCTCAATCCCGGCGACGAGGTGCTCTATCACGAGCCATGCTATGTCTCCTACAGCCCGAGCATCGCGCTGGCCGGGGGCAAGGCGATCCCGGTGACGACCCGCGCCGAGGATGAATTTGTGCTCCGCGCTGCCGATCTGGAAAAGGCCGTCACGCCGCGCACTCGCCTCCTGATGCTCAGCTTCCCGACCAACCCTACCGGGGCTGTTATGCCCCCCGACGAGTTGGCAAAGATCGCCGCCTTTGCCGTGAAGCACGATCTGGTCGTCCTCACCGACGAAATCTACAGCGAGCTCACCTACGACGATCTGCCGCATCATTCCATCGCTGCCCTTCCCGGCATGAAGGAGCGCACGCTTTTTCTGCATGGATTTTCCAAGGCTTTCGCCATGACCGGCTGGCGCATCGGCTTTGCCTGCGGCCCGAACGACATCATCGAAGCCATGATGAAGATCCATCAATACTCCATCATGTGCGCTTCCACCATGGCCCAGGAGGCAGCCATCGAGGCCCTGGAGCGCGGCCAGCGCAGCATGGAGCAGATGCGGGAGGAGTACCGTCAACGGCGCAATTTCATCGTCTCCTCGCTCAATGACGCGGGCATTCCGTGCCATCTCCCCAAGGGTGCCTTCTATGTCTTCCCCGATATCCGAAGCACTGGACTGAGCAGCAAGGAGTTCTCCCTCGCACTGCTGAAGGAGAAAAATGTCGCTGTCGTTCCGGGCACCGCTTTCGGCGCAAGCGGCGAGGGATATGTCCGTTGCAGCTATGCGGCGGCACTCGATCAGATTAAGATAGCCGTTGAGCGCATCGCCGAATTCGTTCGGAAGTAGGCTGGCGCTTTTTGCGCGGGACTGCCTTGCCCTGAGCTTGCCGTAGAATGACTACGGCTGACGCTTGCCCGTCTTGCTCTCCATCCAAAATCCCTGCGCCGGGAGAAGCAGGCGATCCCTGATGGTGATCTTTTCAACTTGAGCGTCCAGAATCAGACTCTAGAGCTACTACAGCGTTATCCCTTATGCCTCTTCTTACCTCCTCTTCCTACAAACCTCCCAACTATCTTGGGCTGGGATTTGGATGGGCGGACGGTCATCTGCAAACCATCCTGCCTGCCCTTTTCCGGCGGGTTCCCAGGATTACGAGGGAAAGGGAACGTATCGAGACCGAGGATGGCGACTTTCTCGATCTGGATTGGAACCGCGACCAGCACTCCGAGTCGCTTGCCATCATCACGCATGGACTTGAGGGGAATTCCAGCAATGCTTCCATTCAGGGAATGGCCGCCGCCTTCCATCGTGCCGGTTGGGATACGCTCGCCTGGAACCTGCGGGGATGCAGCGGGGAGCAGAACCGCCTCCTGCGTACCTACCACAGTGGTGCCTGGGAAGACCTGCAAAGCGTCATCAGCCACTCAGCGGGAGACTACAAAAACATCGCCCTGATCGGCTTCAGCATCGGTGGTAACATCACCCTAAAGTACCTCGGCGATCTGGGCGCATCGATTCATCCACGCATCCGGGGAGCCCTGGCCTTCTCGGTACCGTGCGATCTCGCCTCCAGTGCCCGGGCCTTGGAGAGTCGCATCAACCGCATCTATATGAACCACTTCCTCCGGGATCTCCGGCGAAAAATCCGTGAGAAAGCCGCCGCGTTCCCCGGATCGGTCTCCACGGAGGGACTCGACCGGATGACCACCTTCCGTGAATTCGACGGCACCTACACCGCTCCCTTGAACGGTTTTCAGAGCGCGGAGGATTATTGGGCAAGAGCCAGCAGCAAACCCTCCCTATCCGGCATCACCGTACCGACCCTGCTCGTCAATGCGCTCAACGATCCCTTCCTCGGCCCCGAGTGTTTTCCGAGGGAAGAAGCCCAAGCCAATTCCTATCTCCATCTGGAACTTCCGACGAGTGGCGGCCACCTGGGCTTTCCCATCCAGGGCCATGAATACTGGTCCGAATCCCGCGCCGTGGAGTTTTTATTTGCGCAGCCGGAACGAATATGCAAATAGGGAATCGCCT
>Ga0302197_10000287_pt1 | contig 50840 bp, 48 predicted proteins | sample II_Bog_N2_1_FD_193526 | JGI IMG/M metagenome (GOLD analysis project Ga0302197, IMG submission 193526) | Peat permafrost microbial communities from Stordalen Mire near Abisko, Sweden - II_Bog_N2_1 | ecosystem: Environmental > Terrestrial > Soil > Wetlands > Peat | place: Sweden: Abisko... | reverse complement strand
GCCCTGGCAGCGGCGGAAAAGAAATAAGCCACCTTGTATTGAATACAGCAATAAGGTTGGGTGCCCCATCCTTCGCGTTTTTTGCGAAGGGTGGGATAGCACAAATCCAAACCTGTCCCATTCTTCGTCGGGTCTGATCAACAAAATAGTCGTCAATCAAAAGGGCTCTCAATGCACGAAATTTTTGACGAGGAAGAGCGAGAGCCGGTCGAGCGCCGGCCTGACACCGAAGTGACGCTTGGCCCGATGTTGCTGCTTGGCCTTTTTTTCGGCCTGGTGCTGCTCTGCGGCCTGTGTTTCGGGCTGGGCTACTCGATGGGCAGCCACAGCACCCGCGAAGCCTCGACGTCCACCCAGCCACAAGGAGATCCAGCGTCTTCACAGGCCGCAGGTTCTCTAGCCAAGCCCTCCGCCGTTTCGCAGGTGGTTTCCCCGCCACAGCCCGCCGCACCAGATCAGTCCTCTTCCGGCGTAAATCCGGCCGCAACGTCGCAGGACTCAAGCTCGACTTCTGTCGGAGACGCAAATCCCGGACAACCTGTCGTGAAGCCGGCTCTATCTGCGGCGGCAACCACGCCCGCGCCGGTTTCTGCACAGTCCGCTCCAGTGCTTAAATCCGCGCTGTCGGGAGCGATCATGGTTCAGATCGCGACGGTTTCGCAGCAGGAGGACGCCGATGTGCTGGTTGGCGCGCTGCGCAAGCGCGGCTATGCGGTTACAGCCCGCCGCGATCCGGCCGATAACCAACTCCATGTGCGCATTGGCCCCTTCAGCAACCGAAACGACGCCAACGCCACGCGCCAGAAGCTGCTCCGCGACGGGTACAACGCGATTGTGCAGCCGTAATGCATTTGGACGCGTGCACTTTATTCAATGAGAGAATGTTCCTCAGGGGCTAAAGCCCGCTTGGATTTTGCAACATTTACGGCACGACTTAAGTCGTGCCCTGACACAAAGCTGATTTATGCAACCAGTTCCGGGCATTTCCCCATGTCATGCGGATTGCGGCAAGTTTTCACGGCCCAAATTCTTCTTCGTTTGGCTGGTTCTCACTTCTCATGCGTTCCCGCTATAATCCGCAAAAAGGGGAGGTCCTCTTGAATACAACTCGACGCAAAACCCTCTGCGCTCTCGTTCTTGCTTTCTTCGCTCTGGTTTCCGTTGCCGGAGCAACAGCACAACAACTCTCGCCAAAACTTCAGAACGCTGTCGGGAACTGGCAGATCGTCAACAGCGACGGCACACCCGGCGGCAAGGCGGAAACCTATCTCAAGGACGGCAAGCTCTTTGGCCGCGTCACTGAGATAAAACCCGGCCACCGCCCAAAAGATGTATGCGTCAAGTGCTCCGGCGAGTACAAGGACCAGGTCATTCTCGGCATGGTCTTCATGCGCAACTTCCATCCCGACGGAGATGACTGGGTGGGCGGAACCGTGGTGGACCCGGAGAATGGAAAGGAATACCAGGGCAAGATCTGGACCGTGGGGAAAGACAGCCTGCACCTGCGCGGCTTTATCGGCGTCTCGCTCTTTGGGCGCACCGAAGTATGGACGCGGATTCCCTGAGCGGGCGGCGCGAACTCTGCGCGATGAGAGCCTTATGTCCGCATCCACTCCGGCAAGTCCGAGGCGATAATCTCGCGCACAGCCTGCGATAACTCATCGCGCGTGGCATAGTCGGCCGGATTTACGGGCGCATGGAAGATGATGTGCGCCGTTCCGGGCTTGATGCCAAATTTACCCTTGGCCATCAGCGTCTCAGTGCCGTAGATGGAGACTGGGATGCAGGGCGCGCCAGTCTCCATGGCCAGATAAAACGGGCCTTTCTTGAAGGGCAGCATGCGCCCGTCCCTGGAGCGCGTGCCCTCCACAAACGTGGTGATGTGCAGGCCCTTGTCCAGCAGGCGCTTGGCCTCGGCAACTTTCAGTTGCGCGCCGGCCGCGTTTCCGCCTCGGTCCACGGGAATGTACTCGGCCAATTTGAGGCAGTAGCCAAAGAGTGGCATATTGAAGACCGAGCGCTTGGCGAAGGCGGACGTTTGCCCCGGAATCCGCGAAATCAGAGCCGGCGGATCGAGGTTGGACACGTGGTTGGCCATGAAGATGCACGCGCGATCTCTGGGCACCAACTCCAACCCTTTGACCTGGAAGTGAATGCCAGCCACAAAGTAACCGGCGCGAACAATGAAGCAGACCGCCAAGTAGAGCGGTTTCACATTGCCGGTAATTGCGGCCAGCGGGATGAAGATCACCGCCGAGGGAATGCTCAAAACGAGAATGACAACGAATACTGCAAGAGACAATATCATGAGTTTTCCGTTTAAAACTTGAAATTGACTGTGCCGGGTGCCCCATCCTTCGCGCTTTTTGCGAAGGGCGGGATGACACCGAGTGCCTTTACGTTCGCATCCACTCCGGCAGCCCTGAGGCGATGGCCACGCGCACCGCCTGCATCAGTTCCTCGCGCGTTGCAAAGCCCGCCGGATCAATCGGCGGATGAAAAACCACGTGCGCCATCCCCGGATGCATACGCAGGCTGCCTTTGCCCAAGATGCTCTCCGTGCCATGGATGGAAACCGGAATACACGGCGCGCCAGAACCCATGGCCAGAAAGAATGGGCCTTTTTTGAAGGGCAACATGCGGCCGTCCGGCGAGCGTGTGCCTTCAACAAAGGTGGTCATGTGCACGCCCTTGGCCAGTACGCGCCGGGCAGCGGTTACGCTCTCCTGCGCGGCCGCGGGGCTGCCGCTGCGATTCACTGCAATGAAATCGCCCTGCCGGAAGCCGGTTCCCAGTACAGGCAGGTTCATCAGCGAGCGCTTCATAAATGCCGAGGTGCGTCCTGGAATCAGCGAAATCAGTGCGGGAGGGTCAAGGTTGGAAACGTGGTTTGCCATGAAGATGCACGCGCGGTCCCTGGGAATGTTTTCCAGGCCTTCAACTTGAAAGCGCACCCCGCCCATCCAGCAACTGCTGGAGAGCATGAAGCGCGTGCCCTTGTAGAGCGGCAGCACATTGCCCGTCAGCCAGCACCACGGAATAAACAGCATCGCCGTGGGAATTCCAGTGATGACCATGGTGGCCATAAATAAAAAAGTAGAAATCATGCAGGCCTTTCCGAGCTTTCAGCGCTGAAGCGAATTGCGGCAATGAAGCAGTTTTTCATCAATGTGCCCAGGCCTCGCCGCGGGCGATCAACGATGCCGGCCCCGTTAGCCTCAACTCCGTGCCGGGACCGTCCCACTCCACCGTCTGCGCGCCGCCGGGAGCTACGACGGTAAGCGGAGAGCGGCAGCCGTGTACCGCGATAGCGGCTGTGGCGCTGGCTGAACTGCCAGTGCCGGATGAAGTCGTAGGCCCTACTCCGCGCTCGAAGATGCGAATCTCAATCTCTGTGGGGCTGACGATGCGAAGGAATTCCACGTTGGTCTGGTGCGGAAAATCCGTGTGTCGGCAAATCTCCGCTCCAATCTGCTGCCACGAGAATTCGGCGACTGCAAACTCGTCGTTGTCCACCACGATCACAAAATGCGGATTGCCGGTGGAAACCTCGACTCCCGCAATCGCAAGCCCGTTGGCCAGCGCGACGGCGCGCGGCGCGAACACGGGAACGCCCATCCCGGCTGTCACTTCCACAGTGAATTCGCCATCCGTTTTGAGCGCATTCACGCGGCAAACGCGCGGGCCCGCGTCGGTCGCAATCTCCACTTCATCGCCAGGCTGGAAGCTGCGTTCGAGCGCCATCCACGCGGCCACGCAGCGCGTGCCGTTGCCGCTGATCTCGGCGATGGAGCCGTCGGCGTTGTGCAAGCGGATGCGGCCAGACTTCGGCCCGGTCCACGCAAAAAATTCGATGCCGTCGGCGCCGATGCCTGTATTGCGCGCGCAGAGTTTTCGCGTCAACTCGGCGTAGTCGTGGCCTTCAGCAGCATCTTCGGTCACAATCAAAAAGTCGTTGCCGCAGGCATGAGCTTTGGTAAATGGAATCAATCTTCCTCCGAGTCGTTGCAAGAAATGATGTCGGGGTTCCCTGCCCGATGCTAACACCGCTTAGCGCGACTTGTTGACGCTCGCTGCACCCGAGCTGTCTGAGAACCTTTCTAAAAACTATCCCTTGAAGGGTACGGGCTTCAGCCCGTACGTTGAGAGCCCGTTTCTGATTTCCGGCTTTAGCCGCTGAGGGAATGCAAACTGCCGGGAAAGCGTGACTCAGGGGCTAAAGCCCACAGCTATTCCTATCCTTGAAGTACGGGCTAAAGCCCGTACCCTTCACCCAAAACGAGTTATTGGACAGCTTCTGAGACATAAATCGTCGCGGCGGGCTGCCCCACCATTGAAAAGTGGCGAACTGCCGTCAGCCCCTCGGGATGCGCCTTCACCGCGCGGTCGATCTCGTCGCCGTCGAAGGCCAGCACAAGCGCGGCGTGCGCAGCCGGCGCGTCCAGCGCGGCGTGATAAATCTCCAGGTCGCTCTCGTTGATCGTCTGGCGGAACGGAATCCCGGTGAGCGCCACAAGCTGAGGAAAGACAGACGTCTCCATCAGCACCACACCCTGCGGCCGCTCGGCGAGCAGTGCGCGCAGCGCCGGCGGAATCTCGATCTCGTATGTTTTGCGAGAGGCAACATTCTTGGTCCCCTCGACATAAACCAGCGGACGCTCGCGCACCATCTGTGCCGCGTTGAACGCCAACACAACGAATAGCGCGCCCGCCGTGTAGCCCACCCATCGCGCATTGACGCGTCGCGGCTTGAACTCATTCACCACGGCCAGCGCAAACTGCGCCGCAAACCCAAGCCCCAGCGCAAAGGCCGGCAGCATCTCCATTCCATAGCGCGTGTTGTACCAGGAATGCGGCCACCACGGCGGCAGGAAGATGGGCACCGACCCGTACGCCACTGAGTAGGCATAAAAGGGGACCGGAAGCCAGAGCAGCAGAGCCCACGTGAATGCTCGCCGGCGCGCCACCAGCCATGCCCACGCCGTTCCCAGGAAGCTCAAGACCAGTAGCAGGTTGCCCCGTGCCGCCGCCGCCGCATCCATCTCCGCAGCCTTCACAAAAAAGATCAACCCAACCCAGGCATTGTGCCAGCCCGGATGCGGCGGTCCCGCACCGTGCGAGGCGGTGCGTATCTCAATGGCTTTGGCCGAGTACGGTCCGCGCGCGAAGTAAAGCCAATCGCCGAAACCAAGGGCGTTATAGAGGAACCACGCCAGGGGCGCGGCCACCAGCACCAGGCTGGCCAGCCAGAAGCTCCAACTGCGCAGCCTGCCGCGGTGGAGCAGCGCAAGGCCCATGCACGTCCAGGCCACCAGCGCCATCACCCAGCCGTCGTAGCGCGTAAAGACCGCGGCCACCAGCGCCATCGCAATCAGCCACTGCATGCGGCGAAGCTTCTTTGGATCTGAGTCCAAACAGACCCGCCACTCCACCAGCCAAACCGCGACCCACACCATTTCGCAAACAAACAGCGGCTCGGTCATGGCCGTGGTTTGCAGATAGAGCAGGTTGGGATTGAGCGCGAAGAAGGCCAGCGCCAGCGCCGACGGCGTCGGTCGCAGCCAGCAGCGCGCCAGCCGATAGACGCCCACGCACGCAGCAAGATAGGCCAGCGCCGAAGGAATCATGCCCGCGATGCCGTTGGCCCACCAGCTATAAATCTGCACAAAGGGAAGCATCAGCAGATGCGGCAGCGGCAGCCACACCGAGCCCAGTTCGGTCAGCCGCGGCTGATGAGCGTCGAAGACCCGCCGCGCAATGTGCAGATGAGCCAGAGCATCGCCGTAGTTGAGCATCGCGCCATTGCGCCAGCTCCACACAATCGCGGTGATGGAAGCCGCCGCGCAGCCGGCCACGACCGCCAGCCACTCAGAACTTTTCACGCGACGATGGGAGCTCTGCTTCATTGGTCTTTCATGCAAGGTGCGTCAACTCGCGGAATAGATTAAATCGCTCGTCAATCTCTTCGCGCGTCAACTGTTGCAGCCGTTCCGTGCCGAAGCGCTCGCACGTAAACGAGCCCATCACGCTGCCGTAAAACATCGCCCGGCGGTAGGCTGCTGGAGACTGCTCAGGCTGCGAAGCCAGGTAGCCGAAGAATCCGCCGGCAAAGCTGTCGCCCGCGCCGGTCGGGTCGATCACCTCTTCCAGCAGCATTGCCGGAGCGCGGAAAGTCTTGGCGTCTTCACTAAACAGCGTAGCCCCATATTCGCCGTGCTTCACCACCAACTGCTTCGGCCCCAGCGCCATCACCGCGCGCGCCGCCTGCACCAGGTTGTTGTTGCCGGCTATCATTTTGGTCTCAGTGTCGTTGATGAGCAGAATGTCGAGACCCTTCAAGACCTCGAGCAGCGCCGCGCGATGATCCTTGATCCAGTAATTCATGGTGTCGCCGGCCACCAGCTTCACGTCCGGCATCGCTTCGCGCACCCGCCGCTGCAAAACCGGATCGATGTTCGCCAGAAACAGAAACTCCGAGTCGTGATAAAAGTCGGGAATCTTCGGTTCAAAGGCTGCGAAGACGTTCAAATCCGTAATGTGCGTCTTAGCCTCGTTCAGGTTCTCGAGATAGGAGCCCTCCCAGAAAAAGCTCTTGCCCGCCATGTGCTCAATGCCGCGCGTGTCGATGTTGCGTGCCTGGAATACTGCTTCCTGCCTGCGGCCAAAGTCCTCGCCCACTACGGCGATTACGCGCACATCGGTGAAGTAACTCGCAGCGAGCGAAAAATAAGTTGCCGCTCCGCCCAGACAGCGTTCACGCTTTCCCGCCGGTGTTTCAATCGTGTCGTATGCCACGCTGCCTACTACGGTAATTGCCATTTATTTCCTCGCTTGATGCACAAGAACATGTTTAGGCCGCGAACCATTTGCTTTGAACGAGAACGGCTTAACACAATTCGGATTATTCCGCGCTCACAAGCAGCTTTATCCTAACCGCGACGAGGGACACACCTACCAAGAGAAAAACCAAGCGTCCAGACCATGTGGAGCATTTCTTTTCGTGTCTGAACGTAGAAAGCGAAATAACATCTGCAACATAGAAGTTCTTCCCAAAGATTCCTCCTACGATTCCCACGATTCCGGAGATTATGAGAAGAACACCCATGCTTTCGCCTCTTCCAGCAAAACGACTCTCTGCTACCCCAGATACTTTCCAAACAGCAGCTTCAGTTTTTCCTTCGCCGCCGCCGGAATCGCATCCGGCTGTGTGAGCACGGCATACTTTGCCGCCGATGCGCAGGCGCACGTACGCTCGCGCGGCATCGCCGCCACGGCAGCCTTCACCACGCGCGCCGCGTTCTCGGCGTTCTGGTGCAGCACGGCCACAATCTGCTCGACAGTCACCGCGTCGTGCCCTTCGCGCCAGCAGTCGTAGTCGGTCACCATGGCAACGGTGGCGTAACAAATCTCCGCCTCGCGGGCCAGCTTGGCCTCTTGCAGGTTGGTCATTCCGACCACGTCCGCGCCCCAACTGCGATAGAGATTCGACTCCGCTCGAGTGGAAAACTGCGGACCTTCCATGCACACATACGTTCCGCCCAGCTTGCCCACCACGCCCACCGACGCGCAGGCATCTGCGGCGGCTTTCGCCACTGTCGCGCAGACCGGATCACCAAAGGCCACGTGGCCCACAATCCCGTCGCCAAAGAATGTCGATACGCGAAGAAAGGTGCGGTCGATGAACTGATCGGGTATCACAAAATCCGTTGGCTTGTGCTCTTCCTTGAGCGAGCCTACGGCCGAAACCGACAGAATCCGCTCCACGCCCAGCTTTTTCATGGCATAGATATTGGCGCGGAAGTTCAACTCCGAGGGCAGGATGCGATGCCCGCGTCCATGCCGCGCCAGAAACGCAACCTTGCGCCCCTCCAACTCACCCAGCACGAACGCCTCTGACGGCTCGCCAAAGGGCGTCTCCACGCGTTCTTCATGTACGTTTGTAAATCCGGGCATCGAGTAAAGCCCGCTGCCACCGATGATGCCAATCTCTGCCTGAGCCAAAGCCCGCTCCTTTTCCAACCCCGGTCTATTCCACGCGCCGTTTCCCGGCACGCCTTTTGCAGTCTGCAAACACCTTAGTATAAAGGAGGCGCTCAGCTTCTCTGTGGTCAATGCGCCTCTTGAGCTGCTGACTGGCCGCTGCGGGATGCGAAGATAAGCAGAGTGCCGCGCCGCCAAACTCGCGCCCGGCGCACTTTCCGCGGAGAGACTCGCAATGCGCCGTGCCGCGCTCATCTACAATCCGGCTTCCGGTCAGCACTCCATGGGGCGGCGCGCAGCCATCGACAAGGCGCTCGCCATCCTGCGCGAAGCGGGCGTTGAAGCCGAGGCGCTGGAGACCAACGCGCCCGGCAGCGCAGGCGTGTTGGCCAAGGATGCCATGCGCCGGGGTTGCGACACGATTCTGGCCTGCGGCGGCGACGGCACCGTCCATGAAGTTCTGCAAAGCCTGGTTGGATCCAACGTCGCTTTGGGAGTGGTGCCGCTGGGCACCGCCAACGCACTGGCGGCGAATCTCGGCCTGCATTCCTCCCCGGCAAAAACAGTCCGCAAGCTGCTGACCGCGGACCCGGTGCGCATCTCCGTGGGCCAAATTTCTTATCGCGACGCGGCGGGCTCAATCTGCTCGCGCTACTTCACCGTGGCGGCCGGCGTGGGCGCCGACGCTCTGTTTCTCTCCCGGCTCGATCCCAGCCTCAAGCGGCGGCTCGGCTATCTCCTCTATATCTTCGAGGCCTTTCGTGTCTGGGGCACGTATTCTTTTCCGCTTTTTGAAGCTGCATTTGTGGAACACTCCAGCGCCCAGCCGCGCGTGGAACAGATCTCCCAGCTTCTGGCGGTGCGCATTCGCGACTTCGGCGGCGTCCTGCACAACTTTGCCCCAGGCGCGACGCTGCACAACAACGGCCTGCGCCTGATCGCTTTCAAGACGCGCAGCCGCTTGAGCTACTTCCGTTTTTTGATGGCAACCATCCTCGGCCATCAGACATTTACCCGCGAGATAGAACTGCTTGACGCCGTCTCGGTCGAGTGCCGTCCGCCGAACGGCTCTATGATGCGCGTCTTTGCGGAGGCGGATGGGGAACTGCTCGGCGGTTTGCCGGTCAAGATCGAGATCGTCCCCGATGCCGTCACCCTGCTGATTCCGCCCGGCGCAAAACCCTGAAAGCAGCGCGGAAGCCAGTAGAACTAAGCAGCCTTTTCAACACGGAGTCGGCGGCAAAAGGCCGTAGCTCGCTTCAAGCCGGAATCTTCCCTGTATCGGATTGACCAGATACCGCGTTCGCGGCGTGGAAAACTCGGACTGTCGTCGCGATTCAGCACAGATTGAGCTAGGGAAGCTCTGATTAAGCTCGTTCCACCTGGAGAACCTTCCCTCAGGGCCTAAAGGCCACGTTGATTTTGCGGCGTTTACGGCACGACTGAAGTCGTGCCCTTTCAAAACGTCGACTTAATCAGAGCTTCCCCAGATACGGACCGTGCGGAAACGCAGGAGAAAAACATGCTTCTAATGGTTTTGACCGTGATTTTGATCCTTGTCCTGATCGGCGTGTTGCCCGCGTGGCCGCACAGCAGAAACTGGGGATACTATCCCTCCGGCGGGATTGGGCTTATCCTCGTGATCCTCCTCGTCCTCCTCCTTCTCGGCTTGATATGAGTAGCAGGGCCGGCGCGACAACGCGGAGTTGGCATTCAAGGCTTGTTCGCGCGGGGGCGCTTGTTTTCGGCGTGCTGATGTTGTGCGGAGGCGCGTTTGCCTACTCCGTTCTGACGCACGAGGAAATCGTAGACCTGGCATGGAAATCGGAGATTCGGCCGCTCCTGATTGAGCGCTTTCCGGGCATCACCAAAGAGCAGATCAAGGAAGCTCATGCCTACGCTTACGGAGGCTCGGTGATCCAGGATCTCGGCTACTATCCCTTCGGCAACAAGGAATTCAGCAATCTGGCCCATTACGCCCGCACCGGAGACTTCGTCCTTGAGTTACTGGCGGAAAGCCAGAATCCCGACGAATTTGCATTTGCACTCGGCGCGCTCTCGCACTATGTCGCGGACATCGACGGCCACCCGGCGGTCAATGAGGCGGTCGCGCTCAGTTATCCGAAGCTGCGGGCGAAATATGGCAACTCTGTTCGCTATGCCGCGGACACGACTGCGCATCTGAAAACAGAGTTCGGATTCGATACCGTGCAGGTGGCGAAGAATCGCTATGCGCCGGAGCAGTTCCACGATTTCATTGGATTCGAAGTTTCGGAACCGCTGCTGGAGCGCGTCTTCCCGGTCGTCTACGGGCTTGAACTGAAGGACGTGCTGCCGCACGAAGACCTGACAATTGGCTCCTATCGCTTCGCTATCAGCCGTGTGATTCCGGAGATGACCCAGGTAGCGCTTCAAACCCATAAGAAGGAGCTGATACGCGAGACGCCTGACTTTTCCCGACGCAAGTTTCTCTATCGCCTTTCCCGTTCGGATTACGAGAGAAATTGGGGAAGATCCTATACAAAGCCGGGCCTGGGCACTCGAATCTTGTCCACGCTTTTGCGCTTTGTGCCAAAGATAGGTCCCTTTAAAGGATTGGGATTTAATAGCCCGACCCCGCACACGGAAGACCTATATATCAAGAGCATCAACAAAACCACCGACGATTACCGCGCCCTGCTGGAAGAGGTGCGCGCAGGCAAGCTGGTGCTGCCCAACTGCGATCTCGACGATGGCACAAGAACAGCGGCGGGAGAATACTCGCTGGCAGACGACACTTATGCAGATCTGCTGGCAAAGCTCGCTGCGCACAATTTCGATAAGACATCGGCTCAACTGCGCAATAACATTCTTGAGTTCTACGCCGGCCCGTCGCTGCCGGCTGAGACCGAAAAAGACCCCGCCCGCAAGCAAACGGTTCTGGCCGATCTGAGCCAGCTAAAATCCGCAACGCCTGCGCCGCCCGTGACCGCCAATCCAGAGAAATAAGCTATTACAATTTCTTTTATGCTGCTTGGCATTCTTACCGTCTCCGACCGTTGTTCGCAGGGCCTGATGACCGACACCGCGGGTCCAGCCGTCGCGGCGCTCCTCGGCCGCCAATGGCCGCAAGCCGAAATCTGGACCGGCCTTGTGCCCGACGACGAAGACAGCATCGCCGCAACACTCGAAAATCTCAGCCAGCAAGGCGCGGCCCTCGTCCTCACCGTGGGCGGCACCGGCCTCGGCCCGCGCGACCGCACTCCTGAAGCGACCCGCCGCGTGATCGGCCGCGAAGCTCCCGGACTGGCCGAGGCCATGCGTTCCCTCTGCGCAGCGACTTATCCTTTTGCATGGCTTTCGCGCGCCGTGGCAGGACTCCGAGGCAGCACGCTCATCGTCAATCTTCCGGGCAGCAAGCGCGGCGCTGAAGAAAGCCTCGCCGCAATCCTTGCCCTGCTGCAGCACGCTATCGAAGTCGCCGCCGGCGGGCAGTCGCACCCATGAAGATTCGCTTCTGGAATGGCGGAAAGCTCCAAAAACTACTGCGTCTTTGCGGGCGCAACCACATACACATACTCAAGCAGTTCTTTGCCCGTGTTCGCCACGTTGTGGCGGGTCGCGGGCGGGATATAAACAAGCGCTGGAGCCGAAAACGATTGCTTCGCGTGACCGTCGATCAGCGCGTCGCCCTGACCGTGCAGAATCACCAGGGCTTCTTCGTTCTTGCCGGTGGTGTGCCAGCCGACTGTCGCGCCAGGCTTCAGGCGCACAAAGCCGCTGCGCATTCCCGTCGTTTGAGGAGCCCCATTCAACAAAGAACAATCACCTTGCAAACATTCGAGCGGCATGGTCAACGGATGCGGCTTTGCCGTCTGCGGTGACACTCCCGTCGCAACGACAAGAAAGAGCGCGGCAACGCTTAGGAACTGTGTCAGTGTGCTTCGTCTCATACTTGCCCCTCAGAGAAATAATTCTCTTCTACCTTTGATAGCGCGACTCGAGATCTAACTCGCATCTCTTGCGCCAAATTCGAGATCGTCAAAGCGTCGCCATTTATAAATAGCAATCGACAGAATCCAGCTCACGCCAAAGAGCGCAATGATGGAGTAACCAAGCACGCCAAAATTATCATTGAGCTTGACGACTACACCCCACACTCCGCCTGTCAGGTGGAACTCGCCCGCCAGCAGCCCCAGCGCCTCGATTCCGCCGACCGCCAGGGCAATTACAACGGACACCAGGGTAATCGTGATGTTGTAGTAGAGTTTGCGAATCGGCTTCACGAAGGCCCAGCCATAGGCTCCGAGCATGAAAACATTGTCTGTCGAATCGATCAGCGACATTCCCGCGGCGAAGAGAACCGGGAAGACCAAAATCGACCAGAGCGATAAGCCCTTGGAAGCTTCGGCGGCGGAGATGCCCAGCAGACCGATCTCGGAAGCGGTATCGAATCCGAGGCCAAACAGGAAGCCTAGCGGATACATATGCCAACTGGTGCGGATCAAGTTGAACATGGGGCGGAAGAGGCGGGAGAGAAAACCGCGATTGGCAAGCAGCAGGTCAAAGTCTTCTTCCACGTAAGGCTCGCCGCGCAGAACCCGCCGGAAGCTGCGATATACCGACTGCAGAACGATCAAATTGACAATCGCAATTGCGAACAGAAAAAGGGCCGACACCAGGGTGCCGATCATCCCTCCAATCTCTCTGACTCCATCAATGCGATGCTGCAGCGCGAGCGCGGTGGCGGCGATCCCAAGGGATCCCACGATGACGATGGTGGAGTGGCCCAGCGAAAACATGAGCCCCACGGCGACAGGCCGCTTGCCCTGATGCATCAGCTTGCGCGTGACGTTGTCAATTGCCGCAATGTGATCCGCGTCGACCGCGTGGCGAAGCCCAAAACTGTAAGCCAGAAACGCCGTGCCCAAAAGCACCGGAAACCGGTGAAACGCCATGAACGCCCAGCACCACGCCGCCAGATTGAACGCCAGCAAAAAAGCGTATAGGGCGATTACTTTAGCTTTAGTGCTGCCCGGTTCGTCATTGAGCAGGGTTCGCAGGGTGGGGGGCATCGGGTTCCTTCAGGGAAGCTCTGATTGAGTCAATGTTTTGAAAGGGCACGGATTTATCCGTGCCGCAAAAGGCTGCCAGATTAACGCGGGCTTTAGCCCCTGAGAGACTGCCTGTCTGACAGAATGCACCCAATCAGAGCTTCCTTCAGGTCGTGCGAAGCCGTTGTGGATCGACCAGGCGCGACGAGTAGCACGTATTTATAAAATGTATCACGATTGGGCTCGTCACACCAAAGGGAGCTTCTGCATAGGGAAAAGCAGCGCACGGAAGCTTTTCGCGGCATTTGTCAAAAGCTTCTTCCCAACGCGAATCGTACCTGAAACGGTTCAACCGGGTGGAAAACGCGCGTGAATGCCGGCGCGGCCGTTGGCGTTATTTGGGAGGTATAGGCGTAGTCAATGTCGCTATCGCGGCGGAAAAGCAGATTCAAGAATTCGGCCGAAACGCGCCATTTCTTTCTGATTTGATAACCGGCCTCCCCATTGAGCAACGCCGTTGCATTTGAGCGGAAAATTCCGTCGGACGTTAAATCGCGCGGACCAAAGTAGCGCAGGCGCAAACTCGACGAAAAACCTTCGTAATCGTGCAATGTGACGCCCGAGGAAATCACCACCTTGACCGCTTCGGGTACGAGCTTGCCGCCCGGGCCTTGCACCAGCTGGCCGCCCACGCTGGTGTACTCCGCATCATCTGGGTCTATTTCGGCGAACTGGGCTCTGGAATCCTCAAGATCGAAATCAAAAGCCAGATGTTCCCGTGGCGTGTAGTAGTTCGCCCATTCGACGCCATAGCGATTGCTTGGCTGTTTTGAAGCGACCGTGCCGCCGGTGTCGCCATCCTGCTGCAGTTCAGAAGCACTGCGAAGATACCAGAGCGCCAGGGTGCTTTGCAGATGCGGGGCGGCCGCGGTGCGCAGGCCAACTTCCCCGCCTTTGGTTGGGATCAGGGCGGGAATTTTCGAGCTGGGCGTATCGGGGTAAGGATTGTCCGGCGAAACGGGTTGAACCGTTTGCGTTGCGCCGCGCCCGTCGTTCGAGTGAAAACTGAATCCGCCCTGCGCATAGAACTCAGTATTGGACCACGGGCCAAAGATCAAATTCAATTTTGGGCTGGGCAGAAACTTGCTGGCTGTGCCGGAATTGGCCGCGTTCACCGCAGCCGAGTAAGCGAGGCTCGTGACGTTAAAGTATTCCAAGTCGCCGCGCAGGGCCGCGACCGAGCGGAACTTCTGCGCCCACTGGATTTTATTCTCTGCATAAAAACTTGTTATCGTGTCCGTAAAGCGATCCCGCTCCGTGGTCGCGGGCAAAATTGGGCAGCTGATCGAAGTAGGGGCTGGGCAGGTGGGCAAAGAGGCGCCAGTTGCATAGTAATCGGTTTTGTCCACGCGCACGCGATCTTCTGTCCGATAAAGGCCGTTGTTGATCCAGTCGTTGCGGAGCTGCAGGCCGAAGGTGTTTTCCATTTTGCGGCCATGCCATTGGCTGAGGATCGTGTGATCAGCGTCCAGCCCTGCCACCCAGCGCCTATCCTGCTGTTCGAATTGGTCGCCTTTTTTGTAGTCCGCCAGGTAGTAAGTGAGATCGGAAAATAAATCGAGATCGTAATAAAAGGCGTAGCCCGTGATTTTCGATGTGGAATTTGCGCTTTGGCGATGCCACTCACCCTGCAAGCTGTAACGCTGTGAATAGCCGCCGTCCGTCGGGTTCAGCGTGCCAAAGAAACCAACGAGGGGCACGGCGTTCACGGGGATTTGATCGCTCGAATGCCATTTTCCGTGGTAACCGCGGACCGTGATGCTGCCACCACTGGCGTCATCGCCCTGGCTATAAGTTAGAAGGCCGTTGAGTTTGTTAAAGGCATCCGGATGCGTCCATGGGCCGTCATCGTAATACTCTTCTCCGCCGTAAAGCAAATTGCCCAAGCCGAGCTTTCGCGATACGCCGAAGACAACCCGCCCATAGTCATGCATTCCGCCTTCCACCTTGAAGAAGTTCTGTGGCAGCGCTTTGAAATATTCCACGTGCGCCGCTCCGGCTGAGCCAAAATTGCCGACATCGGCGTAATAAGGGCCTTTCTCGAAATTTACCCGCTTCACAAACTCAGGGATGACCGTGTTCATGTCCGAGTAGCCCTCGCCGTGCGCGTGCGAAGGCAGGTTCAGCGGCATGTCGTCGATAAAAATGGCCAAATCTGTGCCGTGATCGAGATTGAAGCCGCGAAGAAAATATTGGTTGGCTTTGCCGCCGCCGGCGTGTTGCGTGATGATGAGACCGGGAACCGTCTCCAAGATTTCTCCCGAACGAAGAATCGGACGATCCTGGATTTCCGTTGCACCCACCGTTCCCTGCGTGCCCGATTCGGCAATTCCGATAAGATCATCCTCCCGGCCCTGCACGTTGATGGTGGTGCTCACGCCGCTCACGGCCAAGGAGATGCGCAGTGTGACCTGTGCCCCGGTAGCCCCCATGGCGGCGGAGACTTCTTTGGTTTCAAAACCGGGATTCGATACCACGAGCTGATAATTCCCTGCCGCAAGTCCGGAAAGAACGAAGGCGCCGTTCCTGTCCGACTGTGCCGTTCTTAGTACGATACTGTTCGCGCTTTGAACCTGCACAGTAGCCCCGGCAATCGCAGCGCCAGACGCGTCAACGACAACTCCTGATAGCTGAGACGGATAAGCCTTGTCACTCGCGGCGACCGGGTGACCCTGCAAATCGAGGACCGTAGCATGGACGTGTACGGCGCCGCTCTGCGCGGCTGCCGCAAAGCTGACGGCGAGGACGGTCAACATGAATAGTACGATTCTTAAATTCGTGCTACCGCTTCCCATGATTCTTTCCTTTACTGTTTTGAATTTGTGGAGATTAATGTTTGTGGCTGTGTTTGAGCTCGTGCTCGTGAGGGTGTTCAATCGCGTGCGCCGGAACGGTCATTACGAGGCGCCCGTGCTGCACGCCTTTGAGGCCGATGAGCAGATCCGCAAGCTGGGCAACCTCAGCCGATTTGCCATGCACGATCAGTACTTCTAAACAAGAATCGTGGTCCAGGTGAGCGTGGCTGGTGGAGACCACCAGTTCGTGGTGCGCGTGCTGCGCCTCGGTCAGCTTTTCGGTGATGCCGCTGGCGTGATGGTCATAGATGAGCGTAATGGTGCCCACAACAGCAGCTTCCGGGGTCGCGGTCTGTTCGGTTACCAACTGGTCGCGGATCAGGTCGCGAAAGGCCTCGGAGCGGTTGGTGTAGCCCCGCTGGCCAATCAAACGGTCAAACCGCTTCAGAAGCTCCGAATCCAGTGCAATCCCGATCCTGCTCAGAACGCCCATACGCACTCCCGCCAAGCCATCAACCTCCCCGAGGTTTCAAAGGGAAGTTTCAGAGTAGCACGACCTGAGGGATCATGCTACCGCGCCTGTATTCAGGCGCGGCTCTCATTGCGCTATTTAGTCGCGTCCAGACGGCCATGCGTAGACGCTTACATCCGTTATTTGGGGCAACAAATGCATTAGCGGCGAACGTCGTCGTAAAGCTATCCATTTCTGTCGTACCGTCAGTGGGAGCGCGATCGCTGTTCAGTGGTCTTCTGTTCGCCCATGAACTTCCCGACAGCAGTAAGAACCCAGAGGATCAAGCAAAAATCCAGTGAGTCGATGACGGCTATCACCAGTGCAGGAACCCACTTGGTACCCCAGGGAACAAACAAGATCAACGGAACATGCAACACCGCGATGACCGCCATCGTCACCCAAAACCACGCGTGCCGCCATAGCTTTCGCTTGAAAGCGAGCATGAAACCGAGTACCCCGATACTGTTCAGGATCGGCAAAACTAGATCGAGTTTTCCAAAATGCTCAAATAGTTGAGCGCATAGGAAAGAGGCGATAATCACACACACCACGCCCCACCCCGGCATGCGTAGTTTCTTGGCGTCCCTTATTTCGTGTCTTACATCATTAGTTAGGGACATTTGCGGGATCCTTCTCGACTTTGTATCCGTCCCCAATCATAGAAGATGTAGTGACGGCAGCTCCCAATCTGGGGATAGACCCAGCAGGAGTGACCTGGTTGAAATCAGTCTTTCATTAGAGGCATCGTCAAACCCGAAGGCTCCGCTCGGCGCGTCCGGTTCCGTTAAATCCCTATTGTTACCAGTCAAATTTACCACTGTCCACTCGGGCGAAGGCCATGGGGATCAATGAGCAGGAATGCTCTCAACCGGGGTTTAACCGTACTTCTGACCGGATAAGCAGGCCGGCGGAAGCGGGTTTTCGTTGACTCTGAGGCCTGATTCGGGTATTCTGAAGTCCTTGCGCGGTGTTGCGCCTGGGGTTCAGTGTGTGTACGTTCGGACCCGGCTGACCGGTCTCCCAGTGGAATTTCTCGGGGATCGGCTGGAACAGGCCGCCGGCTGCTGGATTCGAGTTTTTCGAAGACGCGAATCAGGCCTGGTTAGAGCCCTTCTGAGGGCCAGCCCCCGTAGTCCTCACCCGAACAGATTTGTTTGGCAGTGGGTGGAAATTTGGCCCGTGCGCTCATATGGCGCGTGCAAAAGCGCTTTGCGCTGGGTTTTTTCAGGGTTTGCGCCTCGGCAATTTTTGGTGCCGGGCGGTTTTGTTCAAGACTGGCGTTTTAGAGGGCAGGAGAGAGATGAGCACCTTTATTCCGAGCGGCAAGGATATTGCCCGCAAATGGTTTGTAGTGGATGCCAGCGGCAAGACGCTGGGCCGATTGGCGACCAAGGCTGCCGATGTGTTGAGCGGCAAGCTGAATCCCCAGTATGTGCCATACATCGATGTGGGCGACCACGTAATCGTGATCAACGCGGAGAAGATCCGCCTGACCGGCCTCAAGGCACAGAGCAAGGTCTATCGCCGCTATACCGGTTTCCCCGGCGGGCTGCGCGAGGAGTCGTTCATGCGCCTGTTGAACCGCAAGCCGGAGATGATTCTGGAGCAGGCCATCAAGGGCATGTTGCCCAAAAGCAAGATGGGCCGCCAGATGGCTACCAAGCTGAAGGTCTATCGCGGCGACAAGCACCCTCACGAGGCGCAGCAGCCGGTGGCACTGGAAATCGCGTAAGAGCAGCTATTAGCTTTGGCTATTAGCCTTTAGCTTTTTGTCGGAATTTGAACTTTCAAGCTTTGGTTTTTTAGCTAAGAGCTAAGAGCTAACAGCTAGAAGCTTAAGAGGAAAAGAATGGCAGATTTGGTTCAGTATTACGGGACGGGCCGGCGCAAGTCGGCGATCGCTCGCGTCTTTCTGCGTCCCGGCACGGGCGAGTGGAAAGTCAACGGCAAGGCATTCGATGTGTACTTCGTGACCGAGCAGCAGCGAGCGGCCGCCAAGCGCACCCTGGCGCTGGTCGAGTTGGCTGCGAGCTTTGACGTGGTGACCACCGTCAGAAGCGGCGGAGTAGCCGCGCAGGCCGACGCCGTCAAGCTGGGCGTTGCCCGCGCGCTGGTTCAGTTCAATCCCGAACTGCGCAAGGTGCTCAAGGCCGAAGGCCTGCTCACCCGCGACTCGCGCATGAAGGAACGCAAGAAATACGGGCAGAAGGGCGCCCGCGCACGCTTCCAGTTCAGCAAGAGATAGTGAACAGTGACTAGTGATTAGTGGACAGTGCCGCGGATTTTGGTTACTTTCCACTGACCACTAGCCACTAATCACTGGTTTTACCCATTTCCCGCAATAGCGGGTTAAATTCGGACGCCGGCATCGACCACCCGGATGCAATCCACGAAGGAGGCCCATTGGCCACGATCACAATGAAGGAGCTGCTCGAAGCTGGAGTTCACTTCGGGCATCAGACCAAGCGCTGGAATCCCAAGATGAAGGAATACATCTTTGGCGAGCGTAACGGGATCTACATCATCGATCTGCAGAAGACGCTCAAGCTGTTCAAGGAAGCGTCGAAATTCGTTACCGAGCTGTGCGCCAGCGGCAAGACGATTCTGTTTGTCGGCACCAAGCGCCAGGCGCAGGAAGCCGTGGCCGAAGAGGCCAACCGCGCGGGGATGCCTTACATCAACCAGCGCTGGCTGGGCGGCCTGCTCACCAACTGGGTGACGGTGCAGAAATCGGTGAAGCGCCTTCAGGAACTCGACGAGATGGCCACTGACGGCCGCTATGAGCTGCTGACCAAGAAGGAAGTTATCAAGCTGGAGCGGGAGCGCAAGCACCTGCAAGCCAACCTGGCAGGCATCAAGGCCATGAAGCGCCTGCCGGACGCGCTGTTTATCGTCGACTCGAACAACGAAGCGATTGCCGTGAAGGAAGCCCGCAAGCTGGGCATCCCGGTGGTAGCGGTGGTGGACACCAACTGCGATCCCACGGTAGTGGACTACGTGATTCCGGGCAACGACGACGCACTGCGCGCCATTCGCCTCTTCACCTCGAAGATCGCCGATTCGGCATCCGAGGGCGTGAACCTGGTGGGCGACAAGGCCTTCCAGGAGGAGCAGCAGCCTGTTGCTGTGGCCATTGAGGCCGCTGCCGAAGCAGCCCCTGCAGAGGCTGAAGTAGTGGACCTCGAAGCGGCTCTGGGCGGCGGCATTCGCAAGGCGCCTGCCGCAGTGGCGGCGCTGGACGAGGCCGAGGTGGCCGAGGGCGCTCTTTAATCTTTCCTGCGCGCGATGCGCAGAATGAGAAAAGCGTGGCCGCCTCGGTTGAGCGCCACGCTTTTCTTTTGCCGGAACACTTCCGGCCACAAAACTCCGGGGGCCCCGTCCTCGCCGCGTCTCAAGTTTTTGCGGCTAGGATGGGAGACCACAAATTCCGGTCATGGCAAGATCGAAAGACAGAAGGCTCCTGATGGGGCCATGATTTTTCAGAAAAGAGAGACAAAACTGTGAGCGAAAAGATTGATGCCAAGTTGGTAAAAGAGCTTCGGGAAAAGTCCGGCGCGCCCATGGGCGACTGCTTGAAGGCGTTGCAAGAGACCAAGGGAAACATTGAGGATGCCTTTGTGGTGTTGCGCAAGCGGGGCATGGCCTCGGCGCAGAAAAAGGCCGCCCGCACCACCAACGAGGGTGCCGTGGGCACCTACATTCACGCCGGCGGCAAGATCGGTGTGCTGCTCGAACTCAATTGCGAGAGCGATTTCGTGGCACGCACTGAGGACTTCCAGGAACTGCTCAAGGACGTCGCGATGCACATCGCTGCTTCTGATCCGCGCTACGTGCGGAGCGAGGACGTAACCGCTGCCGACATGGAACGCGAGAAGGAGATTTATCGCGCCCAGGCCGCCGCCACAGGCAAGCCGGCCCCGGTGATCGAGAAGATCGTCGAAGGCAAGATGGCCAAGTTCTACGAGGAGGTCTGCCTGTTGGAGCAGCCCTTCATCAAGGAGCAAACCGTCAGCATCAAGGAATTGATTGCGACCAAGGTGGGCAAGCTGGGCGAAAACATCACCGTGCGGCGCTTTGCGCGCTTCAAGGTCGGCGCGCCCGACTGGACCGTGGCCACAACAAAGCCCGCGGAACCCGCAGCTGCCGAGTAACTCCAACCCGCATCAAAGAAATCCAAAAGGCCCAGGGCAACCGCTCTGGGCCTTTTTTTGCGCGTGTGATTGTCCTGCCGCTAAACATGAAAGGCAGACACGGGATTCAACCCGCATCTGCCTTTTCGATTCCGATCTTGAAGGCGCACGTCTTACGCGCTTCGTGCGCAAAGGGGGTGCCATGCTACGTTCTGTGCATGACCTTAACTTACATTACCAAGTGATGGGCCTAGTATCTCTCATCGGGTTCCACTCCTTTGCATTGCCTAACGTCTCGATGATAGCCTCGTGGCGGCAGATTGTCAACCATCCAGCGGCTAATTCTGCTCTATAACCCTCTTAATTTCAGTGTCTTGACGGATGGGAGCCAGGTCTTCATCAACCTTCGCATCTTGCCGCAGGCCAGGATTGAGGCGAAAAGCGGATTCGAGATTTGCGAGTATCTCGCTCTTCAGTCCATTCAGATCGAGCAGAGCCTGATAACAGGCTTTGTTGTAGAACGGCTCGCCTTTGTTCGGCAGCAGGGCGATGGCTTGGCCGGAGCGCGCAATTGCCTCTTTCAGTTTCTCCTTGTCGGGCGGCTGGGACTTGAATGCCTGTCGCTTGAGAATTCGGGCCTTGGTCATCAAGGCAAAGCCGTTTTGAGGATCGTTCCTGAGCACCTCGTCAATGGTGGCCATCGCCTCGTCGAGCTTGTTCGCGTTGAGAGATGCTTCAGCCCGCAGGATGACAGCAACTTTAGGCGGCATGATGTCTTTGACGTCTCGCTGGAACCGCTGCAACTCCTTCTTCGTCCGTATTAGACCTTGCAGACCCATCTTGAGATAGATCATCGTCCACACGTAGCCAAGCAAGAATCCCAGCGTGAAGTAAAAGACGAGGATCGCGAGTCCTGTCACCTGGCCCTCGGCGAGAGTTCCCGCACCGGAGCCACCTCCGGCGCTTGAAACCGGCTGCAACCCAAGCGCCAGATAATACGACAGTGTTCCCAGCCTGCGAGGAATGGAATGCAATTCGACCAATCCCACGCCCACGATGATCTTGGTCAGCCAGTCGGAAATCTGTACCAGGTTGTCGTTGAACTGGATTGGGTTAGGTTGCGAGACGAACTCAGCCGTCGGGGAGTCATTCGGCTGGGCGGTTGCGGCTTTCGCCTTTTGCTCTCCAAGGCGCGGAATGGCGAAGATAAATCCCAGCAGGAATCCGCTCAGCAGAGCCGCTCCCGCCAGCAGCATTCCCATGCCCAAGATGCGGAGTAGCTGGGTGGGCTCACGAAAGTGCCATGAATAGAGGAGGATCAGCAAGCAGCCGATCGCAGCCAAACTCCACATCCCGATTAGAAAATTGCGGATGGGGTCATCTTCGTCGCAGCTTTCGTCAGGATCGTTGCGGCTCTCGTCAGGATCGTTGTGGCCCCCTACCTTTCCACTTCGATCTTTTCTTTTTCCAAAGAGATTGAACAACATACCTGATTCCTCACCGGAGCTTTCAGGAAGTACTATAGCACTCCGCGATTCTGCATCCCACGTTGATTTATCAGCTCAAAAGGCCTGGGCGCAACCCCTGGGTCTTTGATTTCAGGGGAGCTTGGCAGCAACCTGCACGCCGCTCTCTGAGATTTCCAAAGCCCGTTCGGCGGCGATTGCCTCCTCGGGACGCGGAGAGTGGATTTTGCTTCGAAGCGCCCGGAAGACGGGGTCGTCGAGGAGCGGCAGCAGGTCTGGATCATCGCGCAGATAGATAAAATCCGGCCGGTGGCGCTCATCCTCGCGGCGCACCCATAACAGAGCTTCGTCCTTCCTGCCCATGCGCATAGCGGTCTTGGCCAGCGGGATGCCTGCCAGGCTTCCGGCGGCATAGAACCGCTCCTGGGCAGCGTAGAGGTTTTCGAGCAGGCCGCGTTCGCCATGGCGCTGGAAGCCTGCCTGGGCGGTCGCCGTCATCTCCCGCAGGCTGCTGTCATGGCTCAGTTCGGCTACCTTTTCATTCTCCCGCAGGTAGCTGGGATAGTCGCGCAGATCCCATGCCATGCGGGCGAGGTAGCGATGGGGCGAGAGAAGCTGCGGCTCCAGGCGCGCGACCTGGTGCTCCATCTCAAGGCCGGCCTCGCGTTCTCCCAGGGCGAAGAGCAGCGAGCCTTTGTCGGAAAGAATGGCGGGAGAGGCGGGGTCAAGCTCCTGCGCCAGATTCATCTCGCGCAGGCAGAGAGGATACCAGCCCGGTCCTTGAAAAGCATTGGCAAACCAGAGATGCGCGATCGGGTCGCGGGGATTGATTTCGATGGCGCGCTCGAACTCCTTCAGGCCTTTGTCGAAATCCCCGTTACCCCAGATCTCGCCAAAGGCCAGGGAGCGGTGGGCCTCGGCGAGGGAATCATCAATTTCAACGGCCTTTTTCGACGCCGCAATCGCACGGCTGAAAGCCTCGCTTTGCGGCATCAACGAGTACTCGCGCAGCAGGTTATATGTGTCTGCCAAGCCGACATAGTTCTGCGCATCGGTGGGGTCGTGCACGATGGCCTGGGTGAAATCGTCCAGCGCCCGGTTGAGGCTTTCGGGAGTCCGCTCGCTCCACTCGAAGCGGCCCCGGAGGTAAAGCTCGTGAGCGAGTTGCTTCTCCGCGTCGGAGGACGCGGGCGTTGGCTTGGCCTGCGACCAGCGCAGGGCGGAGAATGCGTGTGCGCCGGTAGCGCGCAGGTGGAAGAGCAAATCGGCTGCAAGAGCAAGGCCAACCAGCAGCAGCCCGAAGACCAGAAGGTGCCTGGACCAACCATGCGCCTTCATGGCGGCAGAGAACGAGGTCAAGCTCATTCTCGCTGGTTGAACTGCGTCCTGAGGCGAGCCAACCGCTGACTCGCGAGCCTCCGCTTCCCTTTGGTCTTCTATCGCTTCGTTTGCCTCATCGTCCAAATCCAGCTTGTCCGCGTTTGCTGAAATCAGCCATTCATCCAGCTCCGCGGTAAAGGCATAGACGCTTCCCCTACCGCCCCCGGGCAGACGATGAACCGGTAGCGCGCGCTCCGCCTCCCACCGTTTCGCCGTCCGTTCCCCCCTGTTCAGATAGGCAGCGATCTCCTTCCAGGAGTCCAGGCGGACAGTCGAGGCTTCCTTTTGCGGGCTGGATAGGCCCGAGGGAACTATTGGCATGAGATGGCCTCCAAAAGCATGACATGGCACTTGCCCAGGGGGAGTAATTGAAAAGATTATAGTGCTCAGCAAGTTAGGCGTTTACTAATTTGCACTGTAATTGTAGTTTTTGGGGGACGAACGGCAACATTTATCCGCATTTTCTGAGTTTTCCATTTTGTTTGACGCATTTTCCGCAGCTTTTGCGCCACTCATCAGTAGGTTTTCACCAAACCCGGCCTCGCGGGAGGCCGGCCGTCGAAATCAGCATTCGCATCACGCGGCTTCCCCTCAGCTCTGAAATCCGGCGTTCGCCTCGCAGGAAGCAGAAGAAGGCACACGAAGGATCGAAGACAACTGGATACGAACTCTAACACGATGAACGCTTTGGAGATTTGCGCATGAAAATCAATGTCGGATTTCTTGCAGTTTTGTGCCTTGCCTTGGCTGGCGCGACTGCACAAGCCAGCAATATTACCTACACTGTCAACGAAACCATCACCGGCCCGGTGAATGGAGTTGCCGGAAACCCCATCCAGACCGATTCGGTGGTGGGCACCGTCACGACGGACGGCACGATCGGGGTATTGCAAACAAGTAACGTTGTCAGCTGGAACCTCGATTTAATCGACGTCACCAATCCACAGTACAGTGACCTTCTCACGACTAGTAATTCGTCGTTCTCTGCGAATGGCAATGTGCTCTCGGCTACCGCCGCGGGTCTCTACTTCAATTTCAGCGGCAGCGGCATAGCTGCCTTTCAAGACGACATCCCCGGACCGAGCAGCGGTTATCACTATTGGTGTCTGAACGCGACCAATTACGCTTGCGCCCTCGGCAATACGATCGCGCCGGATAATGTCTTCTCATGGGACCTGGGCTCCGGCGACGATTTGGTCATCGCAGCCAGCGGCACCCAGGGCCAAGTGGGCAATTCTCCCTTAGATCAGGGGGGAGAAGCTGCGGAAACTCCCGAACCCTCCAGCCTCCTTCTTCTCGGCAGCGGCCTGGTGGGTTTGGCCGGTATGGTGCGCCGCCGCATTGCCACGCGCGCTTGAGTCTTCTGTGGTTTCCCTAAAAAGGCCCAGGGCGCAAACCCTGGGCCTTTTTCAGGTGGCTGATCTACCGATCCGGTGAAGTTCAGGCGTCTTTCACGTTGCCGCCGCATTCCGGGTGGCCGCAGAGGCAGACGATTTCCATCTTCTTCCCTATTCCCTCGCAATGAGGGCTGCAATACTTGGCGTTTGCGGGTGGAACGCACGTGCAAGCCAGATTTCCGCATTTCTTGGGGTTCGCCATAGTGCTCCTTCCTCCTCTTTCCTTCCTTGCGCCGTTCCGGTGTGATGCCTTGCGGCAACACAGCACTATTAAAGGCCACATCGAGGCAAAAAGAAAGCAATAAAAGCCCCAATTTCTCGCGATGTCCGGACATGTTTTGCCGGATGCCGGGTGCCCCAAGTGCCTCGCTTTTGGGCGCCTGGGAGGGACCACCGATGTATGCTCATGTTCATGACGGAGAGACTTGTTCGTTAACAGCGCCGACAGAAGTAGGCCGCCTCCGCGCGAACCTGCTTGGCCATTACAGATGGTGATTGCGGCTGTCGCCTTCTATGCGATACTCGAAAAGGAATGTATAAACGAATTGTTCTCAAGCTTTCGGGTGAAGTGCTGGCCGGCCCGCGCGGCTTCGGCCTGGATGCCGACAAGGTCTCCGAGATTACCGGCGAGATCGTCGATGTGCATGCGCTGGGCGTGGAGATTGGCGTGGTCGTCGGCGGCGGCAACTTTTTCCGCGGCGCAGCCGCGCAGGCTAAAGCGATGGACCGCGTGGCCGCCGACAACATGGGTATGCTCGGCACCGTCATCAACGCCATCGCCATGCAGGACGCCATCGAAAAGCGCGGCGTGCAGTGCCGCGTGATGAGCGCCGTTTCCATGAACCAGGTGGCCGAGCCCTACATTCGCCGCCGCGCCGTGCGCCATTTGGAAAAGGGCCGCGTGGTGATTTTCGCCGCCGGCATCGGCAATCCCTTCTTTTCCACGGATACGGCGGCCAGCCTGCGCGCCATGGAAATCAAAGCCGATGTGCTGCTGAAGGCCACCAAGGTGGAAGGCATTTACAACGCCGACCCGGTGCTGGTGAAGGACGCCGTCAAGTACGACGAGATCACTTACATGGAGATCTTGCGCCAGGGGCTGAAAGTGATGGACCTGACCGCCGTAAGCCTCTGCAAGGACAATAACCTTCCCATGATCGTCTTCAACATGAACCAGCCGGGAAATATCCGGCGGGTGGTGCTGGGGGAGAAGGTCGGCTCGCTGGTGACGGCGTAAAAACAGTGAACAGTGAACAGCGGACAGTGAACAATAAAAGCCCGGGGGTTGTGACTGATCGCCGTTCACTGACCACTGACCAACGGGCGGAAACGCGCAAGCCAGATCGGCTGAATGCACTGACGGGGTTGCGCTGTTTTGCGGCTATCAACATCGTTTTCTTCCATTTTTCAAATCCCCACTGGTTTGGCTGGCTGGCGCCTGTAGTCGATGCCGGCTTTGTCTCCGTAAGCTACTTCATTCTGCTTTCGGGGTTTGTGCTCGGCTATAACTACAATGCTCGTGCGCGGGCCGGGGAACTGAACCTGACGCGCTTCTGGAAGGCGCGGTTCACGCGCATCTATCCCATCTATCTGCTCAGCCTGCTGCTGAGCCTGGGAACGCTGGGCCAGGAGTACCGCAGTCACACCCACGGCATGTTCTGGGCCGGCGTGGTGCTCACGCCGCTTCTGCTGCAGGGGTTCATCCCGGCTATCTCCACCTTCCTGAATACGCCCGCCTGGACCATGTCGGCGGAGGCCTGCTACTACGTGATCTTTCCCTGGCTGGCCCGATGGAAGCGTCCGGAGCGCGCGGGACCCTATCTTTGGAAGATGGCCGGCGTCTGGATGCTGGGCCTGGTTCCCGGCGCGCTCTATATTGCGTTCAACCCGGACGGCATTGCGCATCCCGACCGCTGGAGCTACGGTCCCTGGCTCTGGGCCCTCAAATATACTCCTTACGCGCACGTGGCCAGCTTTATATTCGGCGTGATGCTTGCGGAGCTGGACGAGCTGATAGCGCGCGACAGCCGTCTGCGCCTATGGCTGGGACTGGGCGGCTTTGCCGGCATCTACGGCCTGCTGACGCTGGGGCCGCTGATGCCGTATGCCGTCATGCACGACGGCCTGCTGATGCCGCTCTTCGGCTGCATCGTCCTGGGACTGGCCGGGAAGAATCCGCTGGCGTCTCTGCTGGGGATCCGCCCGCTGGTTTTTGTGGGCGAGGCCAGCTACTGCCTTTATCTGCTCCACTTCAACCTGTGGAACATGATCCATCACTCGCACGTCCTCGACTGGCTGCACCTCACTCGCTTTGACCCCTGGCTCAGCTATGCGCTGCTGATTGCAATGGCCGTGGCGACGCTGCACCTGGTCGAAAAGCCGGCGCAGCGGCAATTGCGCAAGTGGATGGGCGCGAAATAGAGCGAAAACAGAGTAAGCGTCCCCATGCGAAGGCCGCAAAAGGTGGCCTTTCCTTAGAGCCTGTATAAGAACTATGTCTTGAAGGGTACGGGCTTCAGCCCGTACGTTAAGAGCCCATTCTTGATTTCGGCTTCAGCCGCTGAGGGAATGCAAGCTGCCGCAAAAGCATGAACTTAACCAGGGCCTCCTTAAGGCACGGCTCGGCCATGTGGCAGGGAAAGCCAGGAGATCCGCCAAGGCCTCTACCCGCGGGTAGAGGCCTTGATGGTATTGCGCTGTCGTTGGGATGCGTCAGTACACCGTGAGCGTGAAGGTCGTGGTGTGCGTCAGGGATCCCGAAGTCGCGGTAACGGTCACCGTGGATGAAACTGGCGGAGGGGTAGACACCGTATTAGAAGCCCCGCCACAGCCGTTGAGCGCGGTCAGACTGGCGACGCTGATCGCCGCCAGCAGCAACAGCATCGGCAAGCCGCGCCGTTTCTTCCAGCCAAAGCAACAGAACGCCACGGCCAGCACCGAGCCGGGAAAGAGCGGGCTGGAGTCGCGGTGCAGAGCAGCGGCGGTTGCGGCAGTGGTCACAGTCAGAGTGGAGTACGAGGTGCCTGCGGGCGTGGGCACGGTCAGCGTTGAGAAGCTGCACACGGCTCCCGCGGGCAACCCTGTGCAAGCGAAGGTGACTGGGGAATTGAAGCCACTGAAGCCACCCACTTCAGTTGCGGTGATCGTGGCCGCGCCACGCTGTCCACCCTGGACGGAGATGGCCGTTGGATTAATGGCGAGGGCGAAGTCGGGCGGAATGGTGTAGGTCGCGGTTGCGTAGGCGCTGTTGTTAAAGCCGATGGCCGTGGCTATCGCGGTCAACGTTTCCGTCGTACTGATTTCAACCGGCCCACTATAACTTCGCATATACAGGTTAGTATCCCCTGGCTGATTCAGGCTGTACTCGATGTTTGCGTTCGGTGTCGCATCGGAGATAGTGACCATCTGAATGGTGGTGTAGGTGCCAGACAAAAGGGAAAGAGTCGGCGTCTCTGTAGTCGGCTCCTGCGTAAAAGTTGCCATAGCCACTCCACTGTTCGGATAGCCGTTGGCGACCGCGATAACCTTGACCGTCGCCAGGGAGGAAAGAGTTATCGGACCGGTCGTCTCAAGTGAATTGGTTGTCGGAGTGGTTCCGTCCGTTGTGTAATAAAAGACAGAGTAGGACATTCCGTTATAAACAGTAAAAGAAAAGGGAAAGTCATATCCTGCAGACGCCACGTTAAATGTTGGAGTAATTGCAGGCGGAAGAGTATTTGCGGATGGCTGATATTCCCAGAGGTCATTTAATTCGCCGGAATTTCCCGTCGGATCATAGACGTGCCCTCCAAAGAGCCAGAAATTACCCTGGCTGTCAGTCCAACCGACCGAGTCAGCCCGCCCACCGGGAATGTTTCCCGCGTCAGGAATACCCTCTGTTCCATACGCGCCCAGAAAAGAGCAGGACCCTCCCATCCACGCCCATTCACTTGTGGAAGGATTGAAGTCCATAAGATTGTTACATTCGGTATAAAAGTAGGAACTTGGGCTAAACACCCAGACAATGCCGCTTTTATCGGTGTAGGCAATCGAGCCAACTCCAGCAGATGGTCCGTTAGCCGCAGAAGGAACACCTAATGTGCCAGGCACGTTGTTGAGGGCATCCAATGAGACCAGGACCCATTCTTTCGCTGCAATATCAAATTCCCAGAGATCGCCATATTGAATTGGTGGATTGTTCGTGAAGATGATCTCAAGAGGATGTGTACTAGGAACCAATGAAGGAGTTCGCTGCGATGTAGAGCTATAACCCTCCCCACCCATGAGCCAGAAATTGCCGCTGTCATCCGTCCAGCTAACCGCGCCACTTCTGCTGTTCGGTGTGTCTCCTGCTGCGGGTGTTCCGATTGTGCCGTAGGTTCCGTTCTGGCCGACCGCACTGCTGCCGTTCATCCATGTCCATTGACTCGTAGAAGTATTAAAGGACCAGAGGTCATTGAGGTCGCCCGTGCCTCCAGTGCCTCCATAGAGCCAGAGGCTGCCGCTGCCATCAATCCAACTGTTTGCTTCGTATCTAGCTCCAGGCACATTTCCTGTTGCTGGCTTGCCTAGGCTGCCGTAGACGCCGGGTTGATTGACCACACTGCTTCCGCTGATCCACGTCCAGGTATGTGTGGAAGGGGTGAATTCCCAAAGGTCGTTGAGATAACCAAAAGCGCCTGTCGAATCGAAACCGCTGCCGCCAAAGAGCCAGAAATTGCCGCTGCCGTCTGTCCAGCTAACTGCGCCGTATCGCCCTCCGGGAATGTTCCCGGCATCAGGCTTACCCAAGGCTCCGTAGATGCCAGGCTGACCACAGTATGTCGTTGAGGTTCCGTTGATTGGGTTGTTTACAGTTACACAGTTGCCGCCTACATTGCTGTTCCCGCCGATCCATGTCCATTCATTCGTAGAGGGGCTGAACTCCCATAGGTCGTTGAGTTCGCCACTGTTTCCTTTGGCGTCGTAGCCGATGCCGCCAAAGAGCCAGAAATTTCCGCTGTTATCGGTCCAGTTCACGGCCGAATCGCGGCCTCCGGGGATGTTTCCCGCAGCGGCCGTTCCTAATTGGCCGTAAACTCCGGACTGGTTCACTGCGTTCCCTCCGCCCACCCAGGTCCATTCGTTGGGGGCGGTTGTTTGCGCCGTGGCGGGAAGTGAAATGACGGGGAATCCAAGCAGGCACACAAACAAATAACCAAACACGAAACGCTGCATCCTCATTGAACTTACCCTCACAAGAAAAGTGCAAATCCAAAGCTCGAAAAAGCCCCACCTTTTACGCCGCGCTCGATTGACCTAGATTGAATTCAGAAGAATTCTATCAGAATGAAGGTTTTAGCAAACATTGAGATACTCTTTTCATGCAGTCCATAATGCTGCCAGGGTGGAATGTTAATGGGGGCGCAGGTGGAAAAGCTTCGCGAGACTCCCGGGGACGAAAGCGTAGGGTCGGCTCCCTGCCTAAGCCGAGAGCGGGCGCGCGTTCTGGCGCTGGAGGCGGGGTTTGCCGAGGCCGGTCTGGTTGCTCTTCCGCACGCCAATGAAAAACGCGATGCGGCGCGGTACGAAGAGTGGGTGCGGGCGGGTCGCGCAGGAACGATGGGCTACCTCAAGCGGACGGAACTGGCGCCGGAGAATGAAGCGGCGCGGCTGCTGCGGTCACGGGTTGCGATTCCGTTCCCCTGGGCGCGGTCGGTGCTGGTTTGCCTGGCGAACTACAACAGCCAACAGCCGCGCTCGACTGAGCCAACTGCCGAAGGAGCGGGTTGGATTGCGCGCTACGCATGGTCAAGCAAGGTGGATGCAAACGGCGCAATGCGGCCAAGCGATTACCACAAGGTGCTGCTCAAGCGGATGAAAGCACTGGAAGCGCGGCTGCATGAGCGGTTTGGCGGCTTCGAGGCGCGCTGCTTTGTGGACACCGGGCCGGTGGTGGAGCGGGCGCTGGCAGCGGCGGCTGGAGTGGGCTGGACGGGCAAGAATACCTGCCTGATTCATCCCAAGCTGGGGTCGTTTGGATTTCTGGCGGTTCTGGTGACTTCTCTGAAAGCGCGTGCAGCGGAAGCTACCAAAGGCCACGCCGAATTTGCAGGATCTATGTACGGTCTAAATCTTGTACCCTTCAACGAGACAAGCAATTATGCAGACTTAGCAAGTCTGCCGCTTGTGGCGCCCGACCGCTGCGGAAGCTGCCGCCGCTGCCTGGAGGCCTGCCCGACTGGAGCGCTGTTTGCTCCCTACCAGATGGATGCGACCAAATGCATCTCCTACCTGACCATCGAGCACCGCGGGCCCATTGCGCCGGAATTGATGGAAGGGATGGGGCGGCAGGTCTTCGGCTGCGATATCTGCCAGGATGTTTGCCCCTGGAATCGCAAGGCTCCCATAAGCGCCGACCCGGAATTGGCGGCGCGCGCGGAGTTGGTGAACCCGGCGCTGGAGGGTCTGGCGACGATGGATGAGGCGGAGTTTGAGGGCGAGTTCAGCGGCTCCCCGGTGCGCAGGGCGGGATTCCTGGGGCTCAAGCGCAATGTTGCCATCGCGATAGGCAACAGCGGGTTGCGCCGATTGACGCCGTGGCTGGAGAAATGGAGCGAGGCCGCGGACGAGGGATTGCGGAGCGCAGCGCATTGGGCGCTCGCAAAGCTGAAGGCTTCCTGATGAATGGTGGTCGAGCTTCGTGACATCCCACCCTTGCGACACAAAAAAGTCGCAAGGATGGGGCACCCAGCTTTTGTGGACACAGGAAAAGCCCCGCAGCGCTTAGCTCCAGCGGCTATCCTTGAAGTAAGAACCGTGCGGCAGTTTTGCTTTGCTCACACTTTTACCAGGAAGAGTTTTCTTGTTTTGGAAAGGGAGTAGAACGTGGCTGATAGTTTAAATTCGGATGCGCAGAAGGATGCGGCAATCGAGGTTCCCAGAGCCGTTGACGTGGTGGAGCCGGCAACCCAGTCCAAGTGGTACCAATGGCGCAAGGATGGCACGGCGCTGGTGCACTACCTGCTCGACAGCGAAGTGCATACCTTTGCTTTCAGCGTTGCGGCCAACGTGATTCTGTCGTTTATTCCTTTTATAGTGCTGCTCTACGTCTTAGCAGACACAGTCTTTCACCACTCGGTGATGATGCAACTCGTGATCAAAGACATGGTCGCTTACTTCTTGCCCTCGAATCAGAGTTTTATCGCTGAGAATCTGGCTGGCGTGGCGGAAGCGTCCTCGAAGCATGGTGTGCAGGTCTTTTCGTTGATTGTAATTCTGGTTGCCTGCACGGGCATCTTTCTTCCGTTGGAGGTGGCGCTCAACCAGGCCTGGGGCGTGACCAAAAGCCGCAACTATCTACACAATCAGGTCATTGCTTTTGGCCTAGCGTTCCTGATGATGGTGCTGGGTATAACCAGCATCCTGGTGAACGCGCTGGCGCGCGACGTGCTAACCGTAATCTTCGTTCACCAGACAAATATCAATTGGTTTGATTTTGTGCTCAAGTTCACTTATCAAGGAACGAGTTTCATCTTATTAGCTGCAACTACCGGAGTAGCTTCAATACTTTTTTTCTTTTCGATTTACTGGCTGCTGCCCAACCGCAAGGTTCCCTGGAGACACGTGCTGCGCACGTCCATCTATACGGGAATCATCTGGCTGGTAGCAAAGTATATCTTCGAGGCGGTGCTGCCGCATATGCATCTGAAAGAGCTCTACGGCCAGTTCTACGTGTCGGTCGGCTTGATCTTCTGGGCCTATGTTTCGGGGCTGATTCTCTTTGCCGGGGCGCAGTTTAGCGTGGCGCGGCTGGGGAACGGAAAGTAATAGAGGCGCGCAGACACGCTGCAAGAATTGCTAGCGCTTTTTTGCGGGCTTGCGAATGCGCGGTTTCGCCTGCAACTCAGCCTGGCACCTTCGTAGGGCTTCCTCTGTCTGTTTTTGTTCCTGTATGTCTTCAAGGCCGCCGTACCAGGAAATGATTTTTCCGGAGGAATCAAAGCGCGGATAGCCGCGGGACCGCAACCATCTCCATTCGCCATCGTGGCACCTGACCCGATACTCAATATCCGTGGATTGTCCACTCGCGATGGCCTCTTTGATAGTTTGGTTGACCGGCCCCACGTCGTCCGGATGGAGCGCATCCATCCATCCGGGACCCAGCGTCTGCTCTCTTGTCATGCCCGTGAGCTTTTCCCACCGCGGGCTCACCTCGACCGCTCTGCCTTCCGCATCCATGATCCAGGGCATCTGCGGATTCAATTCCACCATGCTCCGGTAGTGCTCTTCGCTTTCGCGCAGGGCCTGTTCGACGCGTTTTCGGTCTGAGATGTCATTGACGACGATGGAGACGCCTATCACTTCTCCAGCTTCATCCCGGACCGGTTGATACGACAGCATAAGCGTGCGATAGCCGCTTCCCGCCTCGAAGTTCGGCCTTTCCACCTCAAAGTTCAGGATCGATTCTCCCTGCAGCGCGCGGTGAAGAAGGTCTTCAAACTGCGGGTACAAATCGGGGACAATCTCGGCAATCGGCCTGCCAAGATGCGCCGCAAGGGGTACGCCGTTCATTATCGCCAGCCGCCGGTTGAGGCTCACATAGCGAAGATTCCGGTCGAGTAAACATAAACCCACGGGGACGCTATCGTAGATGGCCTGCAGTTGCGCGAACCTCTGCCCCGGCAGCGCCTCCAGGCTGGTGATCGGACCCGCATCCAGATGCTCCGGCAAGCAGGAGGCGTAAGCCTGTGGCTTGCGGGCAACAAGCGCCGGAAGTTCTTCAACCGGAACCGGCCGGCTATAAAGATAACCCTGGCCGAAGTCGCATCCGAGCCAGAGCAGCATATTGGCCTGTTCCTGAGCCTCTATTCCTTCAGCGACGGTGATCAGCCCGAGGCTGCGTCCCAGGCCGACAACAGCCGCGACAATTTTTCTACTTTCCCGCGATTGCGTCATGGAGCTAACAAAACTCTTGTCAACCTTCAGCTCATCGAAGGGCAATGCCTGCAAATGTTTCAAGCTCGAATACCCGGTGCCAAAGTCGTCGAGCGCCAGCTTGCAATGCAAAGCTTTCAACTCATGGGCGACGGATTGGGCGCGCGGCAGATCAGCCAGCAGCGCGCTCTCGGTAATCTCGATGGTCAAACGGTCGAGGGGAAAGCCACCCGTTGCCGCAATCGCCTCGAGCTCGGCGGGCAGCGTGAGATCGAGCAGTTGAAGCGGTGAAAGGTTGACGGCCAACATCACGGAGCCAGGCAACATGGGGCCGGCGGTGAAGGCTTTTTTCAATATCTGGCGGGTCAACTGATTAATGAAGCCGCTCTTCTCCACAGCGGGGATGAAATCGTCCGGAGGAACGATGCCGAGCCGCGGATGTCTCCATCGTGCAAGCAGTTCAAAGCCAGCCAGTTGGCCGGTCCTGAGTTCAATCAGAGGCTGGAAGTAGGGATAGAACTCGTCTTTGTCGAAGGCCCGATGAAGGTCGATTTCATCGAAGATCATGGCTTACCTCGCGGCAAGGAGACAGGAAGTCTTGTGCTCTGTGTAGAGACTTTTCGGGAGGAAGCGCATGCCCGGGAGATGGCAGGAGAGGCGAATCTCCCGGGTTCGCGGTTATATGTCGAGGTTGCGTACGTTCAGCGCATTGTCCTCGATAAACTTGCGGCGCTTCTCAACGTCTTCGCCCATGAGAGTGGCGAAGATTTCTTCGGCCTCCACAAAATCTTCCAGCTTGACCTGAAGCAGCGTGCGCCGCTCGGGGTCCATGGTGGTATCCCAAAGCTGCGTGGAGGTCATTTCGCCCAGGCCCTTGTAGCGCTGCACCTGGTAGTCTTTTTTGCCCTGCTCGACGATGTAGGTGAAGAGTTCGCGGGCGGTCTGTTTCTCCACCGGCTCGCGCAACAGACGAGCGGTGCGGCGGGCCTGTTTGGCCTCCGCCTGCACTTCCGCGCTGTCGGGTGCGGCATCCTCAGTTTCGGCTTCAGCATCGGGACTGGTCTCGACGGCAGCAGCCTTCGGAGCGTACTCGATGAGGAACGGCGGCTCAAGGAATTCCTTGATGAGCGTGTATTTCGCCATCATCTGGCGGAACTCGGGGCTGGAAGCCAGCGTCCAGTCAATGCAGCGCGAGGCGCCCTGCGCATCAGTAAAGCAGATGGACCAGGTGTGGTGCTCCTCGTCTTCGACCGCCTCGCTGAGCGCCTTGAAACCAAACTCCTCGGCTCGCTCGGCCAATTCGGCGCGCAGCGTGGCCAGCTTGGGCGGAATCTCGCTTTCGGACTTGGAAGCAAAATCCGCGCGATGGATCAGCTCGGCGCGGGCCAGCAGTTCCGTCAATTTTTCATTGCGGATGCGCTTGTCCACTTTTTCTACGAAGTCCAGGTACTCGCTGAGGGTGCCCATGAAACGGGTAAGGTTGGCGCCCTCGATGCGGTTGGCCGCCTCGCCGTGGCGAACGATCATGCCCTCCGACGCGCGGTTGACCATCACCTTGACAAACTCGCGCTCATCCTTGATGTACTGCTCGAAGCGGCCCTTCTTGATCTTGAACAGCGGCGGCTGCGCGATGTAGATGTTGTCGCGCTTGATCAGCTCCGTCATGTGGCGGAAGAAGAAGGTCAGCAGCAGCGTGCGAATGTGCGAACCGTCAACGTCGGCGTCCGTCATCAGGATGATCTTGCCGTAGCGGAGCTTGGAGACGTCGAAATCATCCTTGCCGATCCCGCAACCGAAGGCGGTAATCATGGCGCGGATTTCCTCATGGCCCAGCATCTTGTCATAGCGGGCCTTCTCGACGTTGAGGATTTTTCCTCTCAAGGGGAGAATGGCCTGGAAACGGCGATCCCGGCCCTGCTTGGCGGTGCCTCCGGCGCTCTCGCCCTCGACCAGGTACACTTCACAGCGGTCGGGATTGCGCTCCGAGCAGTCGGCTAGCTTGCCGGGCAATCCGCCGCCGTCGAGCGCGCCTTTGCGGCGGGTCAGGTCGCGGGCCTTGCGAGCGGCTTCGCGCGCGCGTGAGGCCTCAATGGCCTTGTTGATGATGCGCTTGGCGATGGGCGGATTTTGCTCGAGGAACGCGCCCAGCCGCTCGTTGACGAATGCCTGAACGGTGCCGGCGATATCGGAGTTGAGCTTGCCTTTGGTCTGACCCTCGAACTGCGGTTGCGAGAGCTTGACGCTGACCACGGCAACCAGGCCTTCACGCACATCGTCGCCGCTCAGGTTCTCCTTCATATCCTTGAAGAGTCCGAGCGACTGGCCGATGGCATTGATCGTCCGAGTTAGAGATGTCCTGAAGCCGGAGAGATGCGAGCCACCGTCAACAGTGTTGATGTTGTTGGCGAAGCTGAAGACGGTTTCCGAATAGCTGTCGTTGTACTGGAGCGCGATCTCGATCTCAACATTGTCGCGCATGGCCTCCATCATGATTGGCTTGTCATGCAGCACGGTCTTCCCGCGGTTGAGGTACTTCACAAACTCGGCGATGCCGCCGGCATAGTGAAATTCGGCGTGGCGGGCTTCGCCGGTTTTAGCGTCGGCGGTGCGCTCGTCGGTGAGCGAAATCGTGAGGCCCTTGTTGAGGAAGGCCATCTCGCGCAATCTCTGAGCCAGGGTGTCGTAGTTGAACTCTGTGGCTTGAAAGATGGTCTTGTCCGGCAGGAAATGTACTTTGGTGCCGCGGCGTTTGCTGATCCCCGCCTGGCGCAACTCGCTGACGGGCTCGCCGCAACTGAAGTCCATCTCCCATGTGTGGCCGTCGCGCCAGATCTCGACGTTGAACTCCTGCGAGAGCGCATTGACGCAACTGACGCCCACGCCGTGCAGGCCGCCGGAAACTTTGTAGGTGGAGGCGTCGAATTTTCCGCCGGCATGGAGCTTGGTGAGCACCACCTGCACGGCAGGCATCATCTTGCCATTGGAAAGCGGCATCATGTCGACGGGGATGCCGCGGCCATCATCGACCACGGTGATGGAGTTGTCCACGTGGATGATGACGTCGATTTTTTTGCAGTAGCCGGCCAGCGCCTCATCCACGGAGTTGTCCACCACTTCGTAGACCAGATGGTGCAAACCCATTTCACCTGTCGAACCGATGTACATGGCCGGACGCAGGCGCACTGCCTCCAGGCCCTCAAGAATTTTGATGTTCTCGCCGGTATAGCTGCCGTTATCTGCGGGGATCGGAGTGGTGCTCAGGGGTTCAGTCGCCATAGTGTTCCATTCGTAATGCCTTCGCTTCAAGCTCCACGGGGGAAGGCGCGGTATACGGGGGAGCTTCCGGGCCGCTGATTCGGGGTCTAACCGATTGAAAGACCGAGGCTTTCAATCACACTTATCTGTGCTCATTTTATCATGCGGGGAGGGTCTGAATGAAGGAGAAAAGGGGGCGGGAATGCAGGTGTCAGAGCCAGATCCGGGACGAAGCGAGGTACTATGGTAATTTCATTTCGAACCATAATCAGTTACCTATTATGGTTACTTCTGAATAATTATTCAGAATTTACTGGACTTAGTCGGTAATATTACCTACGATTTTATTGAGCAGAAGATGCGTCTTCTGTCAATCAAAATCTATCAGAGGTTACTAACGATGAAATTCGCTATCCGTATCTTCGCTCTGTCCGTTGTCGTCGCTGGCGCTGCCGCCGCTTCCGTTACGCCCAAGACCACGCCCGCCATTCCCAGCCATCAGTCGGCCACCGCGAGCATGCCAGTTCCTGGATGCGGACCTTATATGTGTCCCACCGGCCCCGATGGCAACTAAAAGAGGGCAATCGGGCGGCAAAGGTAACCTGATTAGTACACTTTTTTATTGATTGGAAGGGCATTTGGCGTTATTCTGTGAGAGTTCTCAGAATAGCCAGGGGCCCTTATGTCTTCACAGACCGCCATGTCGCTGATGAGCGTTGCCGAGTTTGTTCTTTGGGCTGCGCTCGGTTTCCTTTTTTTGGCGAAGAAGCTGCACCGCCGCTTCCCCGCAATGGGGGGCTATTTGGCGCTGCGAGTGGCATCAATGCCGCTGTTGATGTTTTTCTTTCACGGTCAGGCGGTGCATTGGTTCAACAACCTCTGCTTCCCGATCTATTTTTATCTCTATTGGACGGTTTATACCGCCAGTGCGATATTCCTTTTCTTCGTCTGCATAGAGGTCTTCCGCTCCGCACTCTCGGCGTTCCCAGGGTTAATGAAATTCGGCCTCGTGATCTTTCGCTGGGCGGTTTTGGCCTCGGTCATCGTGAGCTTCTCTGCGGTTAGCTTCACGCATCGTGGCGTTCTCCTCATTCCTGAAATTGCGCTTCGGCTGATGCGGTCTGTCAGTGTCGTTGAGTTGTGCCTCCTGGGCTTCCTCTGCCTGAGCATGAATGCATTGCGCCTCTCGGCTCGCGATATGGCCTTCGGAATTGCTCTTGGCTTTGGGGTGATGTCCTCCGGCGACTTCATCCTCGCTTCATTCTGGTCCCGTAGCACTTCGTTGACTGATCCGGTGCAATTCATCTACGAAGCGGCGATTCTGGCTACGCTGGGGATGTGGGTTACCTACTGCGCCCTGCCTGAGCGGGCCCGCAAGCCCATCATCGTGCCTGCCAACTCCACCATCCTTCGCTGGAACGAGATTGCCACCGCGCTGGGCCACACCGGAACTCAGGTCGCCTTGCAGCCGGTCAGCGGCTTCTTCCTGAGCGATGTGGAGAAGGTTGTTGAAGAGGCGCTCACCCGGAACCTGAAGAGTCGCGAATCGGCAGCCTAGGCGCAAGACTTAGGATTAGAACGCAAGAAGGGCCACGGCAACGCCGTGGCCCTTCTTGCGTGAAATGGAGCTGAGCTTACTCGGCTGGTACCGGCTCGACGGAGGCGAACCGTCCGCGGTTGCCGTGATCGCTAAACTTCACCCGGCCCGTAACCTTGGCGAAGAGAGTATCGTCAGAGCCGATGCCCACGTTGACGCCCGGCTTGATGCGGGTGCCGCGCTGGCGCATGATGATGGAGCCGCCAGTAATCAATTCTCCGGCAAAGGCCTTTACGCCCAGCCGTTGCGCATTGGAATCCCGTCCGTTTGTGGAGCTGCCTCCACCCTTCTTATGTGCCATTGTCGAATCCCCCTCTGAATTTCGATTCCGCGCCTAGCTGGCTGCGGTGTAGGTCACGCCGTCGGCCTCGATCGCCTTGATGCGCACCTCGGTAAAGTTCTGCCGGTGCCCCTGCAGCTTTTTGTACTGCTTCTTGCGTTTCAGGTGGAAGACCAGGATCTTCTCGCCCCGGCCCTCGCCCAGCACTTCGGCGATTACCTTGGCGGTGGACGGCTTGGCCACAACTCCCGGCTCGCCGCTGACGGCCAGCACATCGCTGAACTCGACCGTCTGATTCTCGGAAGCCACGCTCTCAATCTTGACGACGTCGCCTGGTGCGACGCGATACTGCTTACCACCGGTGCGAATAACCGCGTACATAAACCCTCCAGCGCAAGTCCGGCTTGGCCGGTGCGCACCTAAAAGAACTAGCTCGGGCGGAAACTTCTGTGCCGCGGTACGCTCAAGCCCTTCAATGTTCGGGCGAGCGTCTGGCTCCACGGCCACAGGCAGGAATCGCCAAACTAGTGTAGTGTACCGGTTTTGCGGGGTAAAGGTCAATTTGCACTCGAAATTGTGCAGTCATAACGCCTATAAATTGTAGAAGCGGGTCTCAATTTCAGCTGCGGCCTGGCAGGCTGATTTGGGGCTGGATCAGGGCCGTGCCGGAACCACGTAGAACAGAATGGCGAAGTAGTGGGCGACGCTGCCGGCCAGCACAAACAGGTGCCAGAGGGCGTGGAAGTAACGCAGCCTGTCGAGCGCGAAAAAGACGATGCCCAGCGTGTAAGCCAGGCCGCCGGCGCCCAGCCACATCAGCCCGTGCCAGCCCAGAGAATGAATCAGCGGCCCCACGGCGACCACGATAAACCAGCCCTGCCCCAGGTACACCAGCGCCGAGGCCACCTCGAAGCGGCCAACGGCGAAGCTCTTGAAGACCACCCCGCAAACAGCCAGCGCCCACTCGCATCCGAAGAGGGTCCAGCCCACCGGCCCGCGCAGCGTAACCAGGCAAAACGGCGTGTAAGTGCCGGCAATGAGCAGATAAATGGCCGAGTGGTCGAGGATGTGAAAGACATGGCGTGCCCGCGTTCGCACCAGCGAGTGGTAGAGCGTGGAGCAGATGTAGACCAACACCAGCGTAACGGAAAAGATGGAACAACTGACCACGCACCACGCGGTGCCGCGCGTCGAGGCGGCAATCAGCACCACAGCGCCGGCGATGGCGAACATAGCGCCGATGCCATGCGTGATGGCGTTGGCCAGGATGTCGCCCAGATGGTAGATTGCTTTCTCGGGTTGCACAGATTCATGATAGCGCGCGTCCGGGGAGGCGTTCCGTTTCGCGCGATGCGGAGTGCGCGTGAGGCTGCGGGTGAAGAAGATTTCGTGAGGTGATTCAATCCCGCATTTCAAGATCGAGATGTGGGGTACACGACAGCCATTTCGCAGATGCTAAAGACTGTGCCCATTTGCCATTTTGCGGTACGGCTGAAGTCGCGCCTTTTCAAAAGGGCTCCACAAAAAATGGGGAACTGCCTTAATGTAATCCAATAACCAATAAAAGGATAAGGAACAGCGCAATCGAGAGACACCCACCTATGAAGGAGATCCATCCAGAGATAGCAAGCATTCGCGCGACAAATCTACTCTTCTTCCCCGAACTAAAGAAACTGACCATGCCTTGAGAACGAGAGACCAGAAGCCAGCCAAATCCAATCTCCCCGATGGCCAACAGGAAGAGGACATAAACGTGTAACGCCAGTTCCATACGTGAAGGTTACCGTGTGGGTCCATGACCCGGTGCGACACCGGACATTCTGCCCCTAGTACACTAAAGCAGTCCCTACTTTTTCTGTACCCGCGCAGGAGGCCCCTCATGGCATCGATTACTTTTCCGGCAGTTCCATCCGAATCGCGCGCCGGGCGCTTTGGCGTTTATGGCGGGCGGTATGTGCCAGAGACGCTCGTGGCGGCGCTGGTTGAGTTGGAGCGCGAGTACGATTTGGCCAAGAATGACGCGGCCTTTCAAGCGGAGTTGGCCGATCTGCTGAAGAACTACGCGGGCCGGCCCACGCCACTCTACTTTTGCAAACGGCTGACGGAACAGTTGGGCGGGGCCAAAATTTATCTCAAGCGCGAAGACCTGCTGCACACCGGCGCGCACAAGATCAATAACGCCCTGGGCCAGGGATTGCTGGCCAGGCGCATGGGCAAGAAGCGCGTCATTGCCGAGACTGGCGCGGGCCAGCATGGCGTGGCTACTGCAACGGTTTGCGCGCTGCTGGGCCTGGAATGCGTGGTCTACATGGGCGATGTGGACATGGAGCGGCAGGAGCTGAACGTGCTTCGCATGCGCCTTCTTGGCGCCGAGGTGCGCGGAGTTTCGTCGGGATCGAAGACGCTGAAAGACGCTATAAGCGAGGCGATGCGCGACTGGGTTACCAACGTCCGTACGACTTACTATTTGCTCGGCAGCGCGCTGGGAGCGCATCCGTATCCCACCATGGTGCGCGACTTCCAGCGCTGCATCGGGCACGAAATCAAGGAACAGATTCTCGAAAAGGAAGGCCGGTTGCCGACAGCCATCATTGCCTGTGTGGGCGGAGGATCGAATTCCATCGGCGCATTTTACGAGTTCATCCCCGATAAAAACGTTCGACTCATCGGCGTGGAGGCCGGCGGACGCGGCACGGCGCTGGGCGACCATGCGGCGCGCTTCCGCGGCGGAGCGCCTGGAGTTTTGCAGGGAACATATTCTTACGTCTTGCAGGACGAGAACGGCCAGATTGCGCTCACTCATTCGGTTTCCGCTGGCCTTGACTACGCCTCCATCGGCCCGGAGCACGCCATGCTGCACGATTCGGGACGCGCGGAGTACGTTTCGCAAGACGACGCAGCCACGCTCGATGCGGTGGTGCGGCTGGCGCGTACGGAGGGAATTTTGCCGGCGCTCGAAAGTGCGCACGCCGTGGCCGAGGCGCTGCGAATTGCTCCCACGATGGCGGCGCGTGACATACTAGTGGTGAACCTCTCAGGACGCGGCGACAAGGATATGGGAATTCTGGCGCGCGAGTTGAATCTCCAGGGGGCGTGACAGTAATTTCGATGGCAATTCGTTTCGATCACAAACCGGGATTAGTTGTGTATCTGACGGCGGGAGATCCCTCGCTCGATGCCACGCGCGAAATCGCGCTTGCGGCCATCGACGCGGGTGCCGATGTGATCGAGCTGGGCGTGCCGTTCAGCGATCCGCTGGCCGACGGGCCGGTGATTCAGCGCGCCAGCGAGCGAGCTGTGGCCAGGGGAACGCGACTCCAGGATGTTCTCAAGCTAGCCAAAGAGATTCGTGTGATGAGGTCGGCTGCGGGTCTGGTGATCTTCAGCTATCTGAATCCGATTTTGCGTTACGGCCTCCATCAATTTGCGGATGCGGCGGCTGTCGCCGGCGTGGACGGCGTGCTGGTGACAGACCTGATTGTCGAAGAGGCGGACGAATACCTCGGCGAGATGGCACGAGTGGGACTTGCGCCGATTTTTCTGGCCGCGCCCACCAGCCCCGACGAACGGCTGCAAGCTATCGCGACACATTCCAAGGGTTTCGTTTACGCCATATCTCGCGTGGGCATTACCGGCACGCAGCAAAGCCTGACCTCCGACGCAGCCTCGCTCGTCGAGCGAATACGGCGATACGCAAAGCTGCCGGTGGCCGTGGGTTTTGGCATCAGCAACGCGGAACATGTTGCGCAGGTGGCCGAGTTCGCTGATGCCGCGGTGGTCGGCAGCGCGATTGTGGAGTTGATCGAGCGCTCAACTGCGGAAACAGCACCTGGCGCGGTCGCTCGATTTATCAAGGGCCTCCGCTTGCCGCACGCGGCGTTGGCCCGGTAACTTCCCGCAAGCGGCGCACGCGCCGCAAGCATCTGTTCAACTTTTAATCCTAAGCAACGGTGTACCCGGTCCCTATTCAACGGACCGGCCACTGGCGCAACACGAGGATGGAATGACGCTGGAAGAACTGCGAAAACAAATTGATGTTCTGGACCGCCAGCTTGTGGAATTGCTCAGTGAGCGAGCACGCGCCGCGCAGATGGTGGGCCACTTGAAGGCCGCCACATCGCTACCGGTCTACGAGCAGGAGCGCGAAAAAGTGGTCTACGCCAATGTGCGCGCGGCCAACAAAGGACCCTTGCCGGACATCGAACTGACGCATATCTACGAGCGGATCATCGACGTGATGCGGGCATTGCAAAGGAACGAGTTGGCATCGGAGAAGAACGCCCAGGCAGCTAAATCGGTGTCCCCAGTGACAGGACTTGGTCGCGGGGATGAAGATGCGCCGGGCCACGGCACCAGCGCTGAAGCGCGCGAGACAGGAAACAGACAATGATCGTATCCATGCAGGAAAAAGCGACCGAAGAACAAATCTACGCCGTCATCGAAACGATGGAAGAGGCGGGGGTCAACGTACACCGCACCACAGGCGCCACACAGACCATTCTGGCCGGCGTCGGGCCCACAGCCAATGTGGACCTAAGCAAATTTGAAGTGCTGCCGGGCGTACTCAACGTGCTGCGCATCAGTGCGCCGTATAAGCTGGCCGGCCGCGCCTTTCGCCCCGAAGGTACGGTGGTGGAGTTTGCCAACGGTGCCAGCATCGGCGGCACGCAGGTTGCGATAATTGCCGGACCATGCGCGATAGAAAACCGCGAGCAGATCTTCGCGACCGCCGCACGCGTCAAGGCTGCCGGCGCTGGCTTTCTGAGAGGCGGCGCGTTCAAACCGCGCAGCTCGCCTTACGCATTTCAAGGGCTGGGCATTCCGGGGCTTCAAATAATGCACGAGGCCGCGCAGGAACACGGTCTGCTCACGGTCAGCGAGGTCATGGAGATTTCGCAGATTGAACCCATGCTGCCCTATGTGGATCTCTTCCAGGTAGGCGCGCGCAATATGCAGAACTTCAATCTGCTGCGCGAGCTGGGCCAGGCGCGCAAGCCGGTGCTGTTGAAACGCGGCATCGCCGCCACTATCGAAGAACTGCTTCTGTCAGCCGAGTACGTCATGGCCGGCGGCAACTACGACGTGATCCTGTGCGAGCGCGGCATTCGCACGTATGAAACAGCCACGCGCAACACCATGGACATTTCGGCGATTCCGGTGATTCACAAGCTCTCCCATCTGCCGATTGTCGGCGATCCCTCGCATGGCACGGGCCGGCGGGATATGGTGGCTCCGATGGCGCGTGCCGCTGTGGCCGCGGGCGCGGACGCGATTCTGGTCGAGGTTCACCCCAACGCCGACAAAGCCGCATCCGATGCCGCGCAGACGCTCTACCTCGACCAGTTCGATGAGCTGATGGGCCAGTTGCGGGTGATTGCCACGGCAGTCGGACGGACCATATAAGAACCCGTACGGAACGCTGCAAAGTGTGAAGCGGCTGGGTTGAATTCGGAGCGAGGATGAAAACCATTGGTTTAATCGGCGGCATGAGCTGGGAGTCAACGGTCCCATATTATCGGATCATCAATGAGACAGTCAGAGATCGCCTTGGCGGACTGCATTCCGCCAAGCTGGTCCTTTTGAGCGTTGACTTTTACGAAGTGGAACGCCTCCAAAGCACCGGCGATTGGGCCGGGGTCGGGAGGATGCTTGCTCAAGCCGGCCGTTCCCTCGAATTGGCCGGGGCTGATTTTCTTGTCCTGTGTACAAACACAATGCACAAAGTCGCATCGACAATCGAAAAGTCAGTAACAATTCCACTCCTCCACATCACTGATCCGACAGCCGCGGAGATCAAGCGCTCCGGCTTCACAAAGGTTGGCCTGCTAGGTACTCGCTTTACCATGGAACAGGACTTCTACCGTTCCCGTCTGCAGTCGCATTACGGAATCAGCGTCTTGGTGCCGGAAAAGAAAGATCGAGAGATCATTCATCGTGTCATTTTTGAAGAACTCTGTTTGGGAAAAGTAGTCGATGCATCGCGTATCCAGTTTCGAAGGGTCATCGAAGATCTCGTTGATTGTGGCGCTGAAGCGATCATCCTCGGCTGCACTGAAATTTCTACGCTTGTTCAACGAAGCGATTCTTCAGTCCCTCTCTTTGACACCACAAGTATTCATGCATGCAAAGCGGCTGAGTGGGCAATGGCGCCAGGCGAAGCCTAGCCGGTTACTATTGTCAAGCCGCGTCTTTTCAAAAATCGTCGGAGCGAAGAAGTCTGCATGATCGAGCGTATCGCCATACTGGGCACGGGTTTACTTGGCACGTCAGTTGGGTTGGCGTTGCGCGCGGCTGGCTTTCACGGCTCCATTACCGGCTGGAACCGAAGCCCCGAAGGCGCGCAGACTGCGCTCTCCATGGGCGCGCTGGATTCAATTGCGACAGACCCGTTGCAGGCAGCGCGGGAGAGTCAGGTGGTTCTGCTGGCCGTGCCCATCTACGCAACGCTTGATTGGATGGAGAAGCTCTCTTGCGTGCTCGGCTCCGAGCATCTGGTCACCGACGTGGGCAGCACAAAGGCGCAGATCACCGCAGCCGCGGGACGCCTCTTCAACACGCCGACGCAGGCGGCATTTTTGCCAGGGCATCCCATGGCGGGCAAGGAGCGCGGCGGCGCGGCGCTGGGCGATGCGAATCTATTTCGCGGCGCGGTGTGGCTTTTCACAGACGACCCGGCCTGGCAGCGCTCGCCACATTCGGCTGAGTTAGTCAAAGGCTGGCGGGAGTGGGTCGCGGCGATGGGATCAAAGACTCTCGATCTGGAACCCGCGCGTCACGATGAGTTAGTCGCCTGGGTCAGTCATCTGCCGCAGTTTCTGGCCACGGCACTGAGCGCGCTTTTGCAAGAAGAGATCGGCGACGCGCCGGAGCTGAAAGACGTGGGTGGTCGTGCTCTCAGCGAAATGACGCGGCTCGGGTCCAGCCCTTACTCCATGTGGCGCGACATTGCCCTCACCAATACGGAAGCGGTTCAGGCCGCATTGCTCGCGCTGGAGCAAAGGCTGGCGCATCTGCGCGAAAATCTACGCACGCCAGAGTTACGCGATGAATTCGAGCAGGCCAATAAGTTTCGGCGCGAGTAAGGTGCTGCAAGGAGCCAGATGAGCACAATCGAAATATCGAAACAGGCTCGTGCGGATGCGATTGCTTCGATCCAACGCTATTTTGAAGAGAACATGACAGAACCAATCGGCGAAATGCCAGCGGGTCTACTGCTCAATTTCTTCTTGGAAGAGATAGGACCAGCTATTTACAACCAAGCGATTCGCGACGCGCAGGCACGGATTCAGCAGCGGGTTTCTGATCTTGACGGCGAACTCTACTCCGATGCATTCCAGTATTGGACAAGGATCGACGCCAAACGGAAAAACCGCCGTTAGGTAAGAATTCCAGAGATTGGTTTTCCCACATCTCGCTTCCGAGATGTGGGTTTCACTCACTCTTGATCCGCTTCTTTTGCCAGCTCGACCACTTCCTTCACCGGCTCTGCCGCCTCCTTGGACGGGTCGATAGTGTGAAAGCCTTCGGTTTTGGCGGTTTCAAGCAACTGCGCTGAGGCGGAAACGAAGATGATCTCCGTGTCCTGAAACATCTCGCGGGCAACGAGTGCTGCCGCCAGTTGCAGAGTGTCCGGCCAGCGCAGCGTGGTGCGGTCAAGTAGCTGGCGCGCAGCTTCGAGCACCGCCGGATTCAGCGGCTCCTGAACCATGCGCGCGGCTTCCATGCGCAGGCTATCGAGCGCGGATGTGGCGTCTTCTGCCGAGATGGCGCCGGCCCGCTCGCGCCGCCGTATGGCCCCGTAGACCTCAAGCGGCGTGGAGGCGGAGATCAGCTTGCGGTTGTCCTCGACGGCCTCCATCAGGCTGATCAAGGCGCTGGTGCCCTGCTCCTGCACAAACAGCTTGGCGAAGGCAGTGGCTTCAAGAAAGTAGCAGCTCACTGATTCCCCCGTTCTTCCTCGATGGCCTCGGCGATGGAGTCACCGTGAGATGTGACGGGATGGAAGCGCTGCGCCTCCTCGGGCATTCCGGCCTCTGCGCGGTTGAGGCGAATGGTTGTAGTGGGATAGGCCGGCGTCTTGGGGTTGGCGATCTTGCTGGTGATGACGACGCCGCGCTGGATGGCTTCGGCCAGCACAGTCTGGCGCGACTCGGGATGCTGATTCCAGCGGAAGGCCTTGCGCGGCAAGAAGGAGTCGCGGAACCACTTGAGGGCGATGAAGGCGTGTCCGCCCCGCTCAGCCTCAGCCAGCGCGGCGCACAGCTCTTTGACGCGGGCGTCGATGTCGGCGGGAATCACCGCCTCCTGGCCGTCTTCGTCGTCGTAGAAAGCTGGCTCGGCGGCGGCACGCGGCGCGCGGATGGGATGCGGCGTCATCTCGGCTCCGTCGATGCGCTCAAAGTAGATGCGCACCTCGTCCTCTTCCGGCGTCCATGAGTCCGCCATGGCATTGCGGCGCTTGCTGCGGCCGTTTTCGCCGCACAGCTCGACAATTGCCTGATAGCCCGGAGGCGCCAGAAACTGCAAAGCGCGCGCCATGCCGGGGTCTGTGGAGGACGCCAGCTCGTTAAGAGCTTCTTCAATAATTTCTTCCGCATCGGGGATGCTCAAGTTGCTTGCTTCTACGCTGCTCGGGGCAGCTTTTGTCGATTTCATTCTTTCTTCTCCGTATGCGCTGCCTGCGCCCGTCAATGCGACCCGTCTCCGGAAGGCCTCATGGCCTAATTCCAGAACTCGTCCGCACGCGGACAAAAAGCAGCATTAGTCCTATACTTCACTCGTTACCGCTGGTCTCTTTCACCACGCGGAAATTCAAGGAATACTTGGGGGACCTCAAGAAAAAGTTCTTTTTGTGAAGGAGACATTTCCTCAGGGGCTCAAGCCCCATTCATATTACTGGGATTATGCAATGACTAAAGCCCGCATCCTTCAAAATAAAGCCGTACCCTCCAAAATTAAAGCCAGTATCGGTCACAACGTCGGCGTATGCAGAGATGATTTAACTAGATCCTCAGTTTGAAGCTATTCATCCCTCAGTCTAACCGAATCAAGCGGGACGGTGGATGGTTGTCTAAAAAGCCGAACGCCCCGTAAATAAACCGTAAACCCCGCCGCCCGGAAAAAGTTGCGGCATCACCGCAATTTTATTTGGACGGCCTGCTTCGTACAATAGAAGATATGCGCCATTATTTGCAACTGCTTTTATTCTGCTTTTTGGCTACCGTCGGGCTGTATGCCGATGGCCCGGCTTTCGATCTGGCTGGCCCCAAGGTGGACGTGCGCGTCAAGCGGGGCGAGGTGACGCTGCCGATTGGCGAGACCCCCAATCTGCTGGCAGGAGACCGGCTCTGGATTCATCCCGACTTTCCCGAGAGCCAAACCGCGCACTATGTGCTGATCGTCGCATTCCTGCGCGGAGCCACCAACCCGCCGCCGCCGGAGTGGTTCACACGCGTGGAGACCTGGACCCGCGAAGCGCGCGAAGAAGGCGTATTCGTGACCGTGCCTGAAGAAGCGCAGCAGGCGCTGATCTTTCTGGCGCCGGAGACGGGCGGCGACTTCAGCACCCTGCGCAAGGCGGTGAGGAACCGCCCCGGCACATTTGTCCGCGCTGTTCAGGATTTGCAGTCGGCGAGTTGGGATCGCATGCGCCTGGACTCCTATCTTGCCGAGGTCAAGGAGACGTCGCAAACCGACCCCGCGCTGCTCAAGGAGCGCGCCGAGAAAGCTGCCCGCAGTCTGGGCATCAAGCTCGACCAACAGTGCTTTGACAAGCCCACCGATCAGCAAGCGCCCTGCCTGGTGCAGCACACCGACGCGCTGGTGCTCGACGACGCCAATGCCCAATCGCGGGTGGCGCAACTGACCAGCGGCTCCAGCGCGGACCTGATGAACCAGATCAGCTACTCGAACATGGCCGGCGGGGGCGTATACAGCCCCTACGTCGGCGCCATCGTGGACACGGCCAAGATCCTCTCGTCGTTGCACACGGCGCATTTCCAATACATTCCCGCGCTGGCCCTGCCGGCCAGGGATACGCTGAATCTGCGGCTAAGCGTGCCGCCTTCCTTCAAGGACCCCAAATCAGTGGTGGTGGTGGCCTTGCCCCCTGTGGGCGCCACCAGGCAGCCGCCGCTGCATCCGGTGAATCTGGCGGAGAGCTATTGCGCCCAGAAGCCGGGCCTGGTGTTGCCGGCCGAGGGAGCGCCGCTGGTTTTTGCCACGCAACTCGCCTACGGCCTCACCCTTCACATTGTGGACAAACCGAGCATCAAGAATAGCGCCAGCCCGGTGAATCTGCCGTTGAAGGTCGATCCGTCGCTGGGCGGGTTGGTGCTGGAGCATCCGGCTCCGGCCCTGCTGAATGGCGATCTGACCCCGGATGGCGAGCTGACCGGCGTGGTGCTCGGCAAATGGGGCTTTGACGACTGGGAGGGCCCGCGCTTCCACCTGCGCGCGGCGCTCTCCGGCAAGTGGACCGTGACGCCAGCCGACGAGACCGCGCTCGTGGTGGGCCGCGAGGACAAGCTGCACATCGAAGGGGAAAATTCGCTGTGCGTCGAGCGCATCGAAGAGCAAACGGCGACGGGCAGTTCGATCAAGCTGGTTTGGAAGCCGGTGAAGGCGGAGCAGTTGGAAGTGTCCGTGCCCATGAAAGACGCTTCCCCGGGGATGGTCAACCTGAATATTTACCAATCCGGGCTGGAAAAGCCGGACCAGTTGCAACTGAAGGCCTATGCCGAGCCAGCGGCGCTGGATCGCCTTACGCTGTGCGCGGGCGACACAGACGCGACTCTGAAAGGCAACCGCCTGGACGAGGTAGCCAAAATCAGCTTGGACTCCATCACCTGGACCCCGGCCACACTCACCCGCGTGCAGGACTCTGACCAGTTGCAGTTGACCACCAGCGGCTCGACGGCCGCCCTGGTGCCTGGAAAGCCGGCTTTTGCTAGTGTGCAGTTGCAGGACGGCCGGCTGCTGAAGGTTCCGGTGACGGTTGAACCGCCCCGCCCGCAGGTTACTCTGCTGAGCAAGGGCACACAGAACGATGTCTCCACGGCGCCCTCGCCCGTGCATCTGGGTAGCGACGACGATCTGCCCGTTGACGAGCGGCTGGTCTTCTTTATCCGCTCCAGAGAACCGGAAAACTTTCCTCGCGATGAGAAGGTCGAGGTGGCCGCGGCTGACGGCAGTTTCCGCACCGTGCTGGCGCTGGCCGACGGCAGCCTGATGCTCGAGGATGCAAAGACCGCATTGGGAGTTGTGGAACCGCTGCTGCGCTTCGGCTCCTCGGCTTTTGGGCCGCTGCGGGCGCGCGCGCTGTCGGCTAATGGGATTGCCGGCAATTGGATGCCGCTGGGAACGCTGGTGCGGCTGCCCGGATTCAAAGAGCTTCACTGCCCGCGCACCGCGGCCAGGCCCTGTGTGCTGATCGGAACCAATCTCTTCCTGATTGCGTCTATTTCCGCTTCATCGGAGTTCGGGAAGCCAGCCGATGTGCCCCCGGACTTTACGGGAACCCAGTTGAGCGTCCCCCATCCGGCCAACGGCGTGCTCTACCTGAAGCTGCGCGACGACATGAATACGGTGCAGACGCTCACTCTGCCGGTGATGCCCATGAGTGCGCTGACGCAAACCACGGCGTCGCAAAAGACCGCAATCCCATCTGAAGAGGCGCCATCCGTTCCGGCGCAAACTCAGGCTCCGGATGCGCCGGAACCTGCTGCAGAGCCTGCCCCTGCGCAGGCCCAACCCAAGACAACTCCAGCCACACCTCCGCCATCGCCCGACAAACCAAAGCCGTGACAAATGGTGGGGTTTCACTGCGATTTCAGAAGAGGTTTTCAGAGGCGCGAGGGCAAACCCCGCGCCTCTCTGTTCTTGCAGAAGGACCGTCAGCGCCTTAGAGTTTATCCGCAAATTGGTAGCGCCGTGTATGACAGCGTCGGCATTGTCAAGGCTCTTTTTCCGGGTGTTTTTTGAAAAACACCGCAGGGATCTCCGATGGTGAGGATTTGGGTGTCAAGGGCGCCGTTTTTTGGCGTTCATCTTGACCCTT
>Ga0302197_10000286_pt1 | contig 50957 bp, 44 predicted proteins | sample II_Bog_N2_1_FD_193526 | JGI IMG/M metagenome (GOLD analysis project Ga0302197, IMG submission 193526) | Peat permafrost microbial communities from Stordalen Mire near Abisko, Sweden - II_Bog_N2_1 | ecosystem: Environmental > Terrestrial > Soil > Wetlands > Peat | place: Sweden: Abisko... | reverse complement strand
CACCCACTCCATATCCCCTGCTGATGATCGGGATCGTATCGCCCGGGGAATACGCATTCAGCGCGCTCCGCCAGTCGTAAATGATACCCGGCGTATTCGACTCAATCATCGTATTCAGGTTCGTTTGATCCACTTCATCCAGATACGAGTCCCTCCCTCCTGAGAACACGTGCGTAAACACGCTCAGGCCCTGCGGTGTCGATGGGCTGAATCCGCTGCCAACTGTCGTGACGTTCTGATCGAAAATCGCCGACGAACCCAAATAACGGCTTGACGCCCCGCCGCTCAATGCCTGCCCCTGGTTGCAAATCACCTGCGGAGGACCCAACCGATAGTCCGTCACGCAGCCGAGTGGGTCCGTCGCCTTCGGCCCGTATTCCTGGCTCGGCGTCATCTCCAGCGTGTTCCCCGAGCCCCACGGCTGCGCTTCTACCTGCGCGTAGAGCGCCGGAGCAACAATCGAGCAGACATAAGCCTGCTGTGCACATTGCGCCATCGACATCGCAATCCCGTTGTTCCCCGCACCCGCCGGCGACTGCCACTGATCTGCCTGCAACTGCCCTTCAACGCTCTGCGCGTTCACTGGCCCGGTGAACGTAGCACCCGCCAAAGCCGCCGCGCCAAGATTTGTCAATGCGCTCGCTGCCGTCGCGGCTCCCGTACCGCCCGAGGCTACCGGCACCTGGCTAATCCCGCTCACCGCTGTGCCCGTCGCGGCGTAGATAGCAATCTGTCCCGTGTTGCCCGAGTTCACCGTCCCATTCGTGCTTCCCGAGCCCGATCCGCAAGCCGATCCCGTATTCGTCAAGAAGCCCGCATTGTCGATTTGCAGGCAATCATGTCCGCTCGCCGCCGCAAGCCCCGGAAACTTGATGCTGTTCGTCCCTTGAAACGCCGCCACCAGGTTCGCGTTTCCGCCAGAGTAGATATCCGTCTCCGCGCCCGCCCCGGTCTCGTAGTTCAGTCGCACATGCCCGGTCGCATTCGACGCGTTTACATACGTATCGCCGCTGTTCGTGCTCTGGTACGCCTTCAGGCTGTCCAATCCCCCTGTTGCCGAGTTCAACGCCCAGTTGTTGCTCGCGTCCTTCACCATGTACCACTGGCTGTTCCCGTTCCAGTCCTTGTAGGTAAACGAGCCCTTCTGGCTCGTCGTCAGTCCCGGCGTAAGATAGTAGTCCACCTCGGCGTCCGCGTTGTTGCGAACGGTCATCGTCCCCGTCGATTGCGAGGTGCCGCCCACCAGAAGCGTCCCGTTGAACTGCGCATTGCCAGCATTGCTGATCGTCGCAACCGTCGTCTCCGTTGCACCTCCGGAGCCCACCACCACGCCACCGGTTCCCGCGTTGTTCGATCCATTCAGAACCACCGCGCCGGTTCCAGCCGAATTCACTACCGTCTGATTGTTAGTCGAGCTTCCATCGCTGTACTGCCCAACCGAAAAGCGATTCACATGATTCAGCAGATCTTCAATCTGGTAGAACTGCACTCCCGTCGTCCCATCCGTCAGCCCTTCAATCCACGCATTCTGGTAGCTGCCCGCGGTCCCAGGCACGTCGGTCTGATACTCCGTCATCTTGCCGCGAACATTCCCCAGCCCGATTCCCGTGTAAACGTGATCGGTAATCGTCGCATCCGACTGGCTCCGCCATAAATCTCCATTCAGATTGTTGAACGAACGATGGAATGCATCCCAGAAGCTGTTGTGCGTGCCGCTGTCCACCAGCTTCCCGGTAAACATCGCTCCGCCCGTCACCCAGCTGTTGTACTGGCTCCCTGCATCCGCCACAATCTGATTCCCCGAGTTTTCGTTCCGCAGCCCCACAATCGTGTTGTTCACGGCACTCGGGCCAAGGTGCAGCGCTGTCGAGCATCCTTCCACGTCGCCGCCTGTGATTGTGTTTCCATCGCCCGCCGCCAGGTTGATGCCAGCTGTCCCGATGATTGGACTTCCATTGTTCGTCGGGCAGTCGATATGCAACCGCACAAACGTGCTCGCATTCAGCCAGTCCGTCGTCGCCGGATTCGCCGCCTGATGACCAATCCCATTTACCGCCGTCAGGAAACCGTTGAACGCGTTGTCAAAGAACGTGCCGCCCGTGTAGTTCCCGGTTCCGTCAAGCGTCATGCCCGTCTGATTCGCATTACCCAGCAGGTAAAGGCTCTCCAGATCCAGCTCCTGCGTGCGATAGGCCACCACTCCCTGTGCTGTCGCATTCGACGCTGCTGTGGTGTTGATCACCACGTTGTCCATGTGGAAGCCCTGCGTATCAGCCGCATACGTCGGATCTCCCACCTGCACCATCGCGGCTGCCCCCGAGTAAGCAAACGCCGTTCCGCCCAGGCTTCCGCTCAATGAGCCGCCGCCACGCAATGCGCATCCTCGCAGCGAAACATTCCGTGTTCCCGCCGTCACAATCACCTGGTTCGCCGTCGAAATCGTCGCGCACGGCAAAAGCACCGTCGCATTCCCCGTCGAAATCGTAAGGTTCGAACCCATCGCAAGCGTCCCGCTGAAGTTGCGCGCATCGCACGTCCCGCCATACGACGAGCTCAACATCCCTATGCACGATTGCAGCTTCGCCCCAAAGTCAGCCCCCGGTAGCTGTTCCACCTGAATTGCCGATCCCAGAGAACTCGTCGCTACCACCCCCGGATAGGTTCCGCCACCAGGCAGGCTTCCGCCACCACCGTTCAGTTGCGTTCCATTGGCTGAAGAGTTCGCCGCATTCCAAACCGTGTAGCCGCCATTACCATTCAACAGGTTCCCCGCAAGCACGGTAATGTTCTGCCCGCCAATCAGGTTCACAGGCGCGGCTGTATCCCAGATCCCCGCCACATTCACGCTTGCCGTCGTCGTTGCCGGGCAGCCCACGCCGCCCTGCGTTACCGTCACCGCGCCAAGTGATCCGTTTGTTCCATTTGCCCCATTTGCTCCGTTGTTGTTCACCGCAGCCGTCGCCTGCGCTGTGCAACTCCCGCTGAACTTCAGTGGAACCGTTGCCCCATAGGGATCAAATCCCAGCCCGTGTTCCGCCCCCACGGTGACTGCGGTCACCGCGCCTCCCGCAGCCGTCACCGTTAACTGAGGCTGCACCGCAATCCACGTCGGCTGCACCACGGTGTTCCTCACCGCCCAGCCATTCTGTTGACCAGGAAAATCCAGCACCAGCCCAGTCGGTGGTTCCCCAGTCGCCGCGGAATTCCCCACCGTCGCCACCACGTTGTCCAGAACGTTGCCCGAACCCGCTGCCGCAACAAATCCATGCGTCGCCTGAATCGTAATGTTTTCCCAGCGATTCGAATCCGCTGCAAGTCCCGCTGGCACAGCCCCCGGCAAAGCCGGCAGCGCGATCCCTGTATTCACTCCGCGAATATCAATATTCCTGAACTCACTCCACTGTGGCCACATCGCAAGATAAAGCCCGCAAGTGTGCGTCGAGTGCGCCCCCGGATACTGCGCCGCCATCGGGTCCACCCCCGTCGCCGCGATCTCCACGTTCTCAATCTCCGCCACTCGCAGACCGTTGCCTCCATTCCCCGTTGCTGCTGACATCGCGATAGCGCAGTTCCCCACCGACCATCCCGCTCCCGTTCCTTTGGTGCCGGTCAGCCCGTTCCCTCCGGGCGAAAAGATCGAATTACTCTCAATCGCCCGTCCAAAACCGCAGCTCCCCGCAGGCGCGCGTCCCTCTGCCGGCGAACACGAAGTGTCCAGGCTCTGATCCACATAAAATGTCAGGTCGTGAATCCGCGTATACGCCAACAGGTTCGGATTGTCCGTCATCGTTGCCAGAACATCCTGCCCCGGATATCCCATCAGTGCCGACACTTGCTTGCCGAGCCCGCCAATCGACTCCCCGTGCCAATTCAGCGAATGGGTCTTGCATGTACCCTGCGGAATCGTCAGCGCCACTCCATGCGTCTGCGCATAATTCAATGCAGCCTGCAGCGCATTCGTGTCATCCGTCGATCCATCGCAAACCGCGCCAAACTCCTTCACGCTCCGCTCGGTTTGCTGCGCGCCCGACGTCCTCAGGTCGGTCACCCGCACTCCATTCGGATTCGTGAACCCATCCGTCCCCGCATAGTTCGGCGGAATCACCATCGCTCCTGTCGCGCCCGCGGCGCTGATCGCCGCCTGCAACGTCGTCTGTCCACTGCTCGTCGCCGGCGACTGCACCCCGTTCACCGTCGGAGTCTGCAACGGCCCCGTCATGTTTCCGCCTGCCAATGGAACTGACTGCGCAAACGTCGCGTCCACATAATGCTTGTCCGCCGCCTGCAGTGCCTGCGTCGGATCGGCGCTCAGAAACAGCGGCCCCGTCAGGTTCCCGCCCGACGCCGTCAACTGACTCCCCATCGCCTGCGCAATCGACTGGTCCACATACGACTTGCTCACTGCCTGCACCGCCTGCACCGCCGGCATCAGTTGCGCGCGCACCTGACCAATCGTTGCCTGCGCCGCTGCCGGAACCACCCAGTACTCCGTGCTCGTCGTCCCATCGCTCATCTGGTAGATAGCCGTGTAGTAGAGTCCTGCCGGCGTCGATCCCAGGTTCGGCGCAAGGTTCGCGCTCACAAAACCATCCGCCGCGATCGCAGTCGTCATACTCCCCGATGCCACTGCTTGTCCGCCCGCCGTCGTGAACGCGGGCCAGCTCAGACTCAGTGTCCCCGGCCCCGTCTGACCATTCGCCAGGTAAACCGTCCCCTGAACCGTTGTGGTGGTCACTGCCTGGCCAGCCGCCAGAACTCCCAACCCCGAAAACAGCAGACACAGTCCCAGCTTCAGCCCAGGCTTAATCCAACGACTTGCGCGCAACAGGCACTCATTCATCGTGAGCTCCATCTCCATCTCTTCCTTTTTCCTACCGACCACAGCGGAGAGAAAATGCATGGCCTCTCTCCGCCACATTCCACCGCATTCTTTTGCCCGTTTCTACTCTTGTTCGGCTTCCCGGCTACCGCTCCAGGTCTCCGCCTTTTCCCCATCAACCTCGTCCTGCCACGGCGGTTCAGCCGCCCACGCAAGCGCCTGGCTCCTATGAGGCCCTCGCTCCAACACTTCTTTCGCCTCCGCCTCTTCTTTCGCCAGCTCCACCAGCATCTGGGCGCTCTTCATGTCGCCCTGATTCGCTCGCACCAGAAGATGCTCCACAATCACATGGGACAGGCGCCCCATTACTGTGTGCGCTTCTTCGCTCAGACTCCTGTCTTCGTCCGTGATGGCCCCTGAGTTGTCGGCTTCTTCTGGATTCTTCGTTCTTGGTTTCCTTTCCTTCTTGCTGGCTGCTGGTTTCCTCTTTCCCGCTTCCGCCCTATTCGCCCCCTCTGCCTTCGTTTCCGTCGCCATTCGTCCACCCGTCCCATTCCGCTTCTCCGCGAATGTGCACAGACTCCTGGGAATCCGATACATGTGCAGCTTCCACGTGCCTTGCTGCCTGTATGAATCCCCCTCAGGGTATACCCGCGGATTATGCTCGACTTTCCCTGCCAGGAGCCCCGTAAGGCCCTCTCCACAACTGCCCCTGTTCCTTTGATTGTTCTAAGCTTACGCATCCCCGGCGGAATGATATGCAAATCCTGCCCGTCACCATTCCGCCTGTTTTGAACAACTTAACGAAATAATCCCCGCCTCGCCCCTCGACAACCCTTCCACCCCACATCAAAATCACTCCAATCCACTCGGCCGCCCACCGTTGTCGACCCCTCGAATTCGGGCAGGCCGCGCCCGTCCGCCGCAGTTGCCCTCACCGCATCTGCGGTACCATAACCCCGTGCCAGCTCCCCCCATTCGCGACCCCATCCTCCTCGTCCATGGCGGCGCATGGGCCATCCCAGACGACGCTGCCCAAGCCCACGAGTCCGGCGTCCGCAAGGCCCTCGAAGCTGGCTATGCAATCCTCTCCCGCGGTGGCTCCGCCTTGGATGCCGTTGAGGCCGCCGTTACCGTCCTTGAAGATGACCCCACCTTCGATGCCGGCCGCGGCAGCTTTCTCACCTCCGACGGCCGCGTCCAACTCGATGCCCTCCTCATGGATGGTGGCCGCATGAAGGCCGGCGGCGTTGCCTGCGTCGAGCGCCTCCGCAATCCCATCCAGGCCGCCCGCCTCGTCCTCGAACAGAGCCCCCATGTCTACTTCGTCGGTGAAGGCGCGGAGCGCTTCGCCGCCGCCCACGGCATGACCCTCATCGACAATACTGATCTAGTTCTCCCGCGCGAAATCGACCGCCTAACCCTCGCCCAGCGCCGCCACGCCGCAGGCCTCGCCGACAACACCTTCTCAGGCATCGAAGACGACAAAAGCCCCGAAACCGCCTTTCGCCGCTCCGAAATTATCGACTCGATCGAAAAGCGCCTTGTATCAGGGCACGACTTCAGTCGTGCCGAAACGCGCCCAAATAAAAAAGATGGGGCTTTAGCCCCTGAGCCAGAATCCCCTACATCGCAGGACTCCCATGACACCGTCGGCGCAGTCGCCCTCGACGGCCACGGCAATCTCGCCGCCGGCACCTCCACCGGAGGCACCCTCAACAAAACTCCCGGCCGCGTCGGCGACTCCTCCCTCATCGGTTGCGGATGCTACGCCGACAATCTCTCCGCCGCCGTCTCCCTCACCGGCTGGGGCGAGCCCATCATGAAGCTTGTCCTCGGCAAATGGGCCACCGACCGCGTCGCCGCCGGCACCGCCCCTGAAATCGCCGCCCGCGAAGCCATCTCCTACCTCTACAACCGCCTCGGCGGACACGGCGGCATCATCCTCCTCGGACCCGACGGCCGCTTCGGCCTAGCCCACAACACCCCCGGCATGGCCTGGGGCCTCGCCACCCCCTCCGGCCTCCATACCGGCCTCACCGTCTAGTACCGTCCAAAAAATCACACCTGCGCATGGCCGCCTATTCCAAGCTCCCCGAGTTGATGATCTCGCTCCCTGCAATAATCTCCCTATGCTCGTCCTCGCCTCCGCATCCCCACGCCGCCGCGAACTCCTCACCCAGGCCGGCTTCACCTTCACCGTCCATCCCGCCCACATCCCCGAAGACCCTCTCGCCAACGAAGACCCCATCGCCTACGTTACCCGTCTGGCCCGCCAAAAAGCCGAAGGAGTCTTTCGCCAATTGGCCACACCTACGTCCTCAGGCGCGTCCGGCCCTGCTTTGAAAGGGCACGACTTTAGTCGTGCCGAACCCGACGCGAGGCGAGTTGGGGCTTTAGCCCCTGAGGAGAGTCATGGGGCGTCCCAACAAGGAGCGGGTGCCCCATCCTTTTCGCGTAGTTTGCGAAATGGGTGGGAGACCACAACCGCAGATCCGCAATCAGTCGACGAGCCGGCCCTGTATCAGGGCACGACTTCAGTCGTGCCGCAAACGCCCCAAAATGATGTTGGGGCTTTAGCCCCTGCGGAACCCATCGTCGTCCTCGGTGCCGACACCACCGTCACCCTCGACAACCACATCCTCGCCAAGCCCGAAGACGCCGCCGATGCCGCCCGCATGCTCCGTCTTCTCTCCGGCCGCACCCATCACGTCATCACCGGCGTCGCCATCGTCACCGCCGCCCGCACCGAAGTCGCCGCCGAAGTCACCGCCGTCCGCTTCCTCACCCTCTCCGACGCCGACATCGCCGCCTATATCGCCACCGGCGAGCCCATGGACAAGGCCGGCGCATACGCCATCCAGGGCCTCGCCGCCCGCTGGATCCCCCGCATCGAAGGCGACTACTTCAACGTCGTTGGCCTGCCCATCTCCCTCGTCGCCACCCTCCTCGAATCCCTCTAGCAAATGACAAGAGAAAACGCCGGGTGCCCCACCCTCGCCACGTCTCTGTTTTTGTGGCTAGGGTGGGAGACAACGAACCTCAACCCGCCCATCCCAACCAAACCATATGCGCGGGTGCCCCACCCTCGCGACGCTCTTGTTTTTGTCGCTAGGGTGGGAGGCACAGAACCAAACGGTCAATGAACTGGGGAACCTCCGATCGAGCCCGCCCTGTGTCAGGGCACGACTTTAGTCGTGCCCATAAAGATCGCAAAATGTGTGGGATTTATCGCCTGCAAAGATCGGTCAGGTGCCCCACCCATTTCGCGCTTTTGCGAATTGTGTGGGAAACCAAAAGCGCTCGCCCCGGCATGTGATAGGACTCGGCCCCTCGATCACGGCTCAGCTTTTTCCACGCCTACGCCGGTCATCGGTGCAGGCGGCGCCGTCTGTGCAGGCGCCGTCTGTGCTGGTGCCGTCTGCGCCGGCCCGGCCTGGGCCCCCGCGCCCCCAGCCGGATTCGCCGGCAATACCGGCAGAGTCAGTGTTTGCACCGTCCCCGGATCGTCGCGCAACTTCAGGTAAAGCAGGCTATTTACTGGGTGGGGGACGCTCAATTGCGTTCCCGTAAAATCCGCCGGAACCTCGGTTGCATTCTCCAGATCCGGAGATGCCCCGACTGACTCAGCCAGGAACAGGTTGGCCCCAGTCAGCGTGCAGGCCTTGGCCGGATTCCTCGGGCAGTGCAGCTCCTTGAATCCCGGCAGTCTCACCAGTGTTCCCAATTGCAGCCAATCGCCCGTCAATCCGTTGGCGGTCACTACCCGCACCTCGAGCGGTCCAAACGCCGACGACCCGAACCGCGCCAGCGGCTCAATCATCCCGATCGCGGTCTTCGCGTCTTCCAGCATCAGGCTCCCGTCTTCCAGCGAGAGCACTGTCTTGAAGCTTCCGTCCGCCGCGGACACTTCTACTTTTTCGTTGCGCGGAAAGTTCGTCGGCACCCGCGTCTTCAAAAAGAACACAAGCCGCTGGTCGATGGGTAGGTCGTCCGCGCTCCCCAGGTGGACCGGTGAGGGCGTCGCCGCGGCCTCCTCCTGCGTTCCCTTGCTCAGCAGCATCACTGCCGGCCGAGGCGGAATCACTGTCGCCGCCACGCTTACCTCGCGACCATCCTCCAGTTCGACTTTCGCCACATAGTGCTTGCCGGGCACAAGGCTCGCCGTGGGACCGTTGGCGCCCATTTCAAGCTCATCTTTGTCCCCCACTCGGCTCAGGACGGTCGGTCGCAGCTCGATTCCCTCAAGGCTCGCCTTTGCCACCTCATCCAAGCGTGTTCCCAGCATCGTTGCCTTGGCATCGCCCGCGCTAAGCGTCAGTCGCTCGAGAGAAGCGGCCTCGGCATACGACTTGAGCGTGAGCGTTTGCGGCTTCTCCAGCCCGTGCTGATAAATCTCCAGATTCACCACGCCCGGAGCTGCTTCCTTCATCGGAACCGACACCTCCAGCGTCTCAGTCTTCGCTGCCGTCCACGCCAGTTTCAACGGCTTCCCATCCCCGCTCTTCATCTCCACGCGATCCACGCAGAGCGAGTTGTCGCCCTCCAGGTGGAGCTTGTCCTCGCGGCCCACCACCAGGGCCGACTGTTCGCCTTCTCCCAGCGCCCACTTGCCAGGTTGTGCCGAATGTAGGTGGAACCGCGATCCCTTCCACTCGTCAAACCCCCACTTCCCTCGCAACTCCGCCGTAACGTCGGCTTCGGCCAGCAGCGGCGCAGGTTCCGTCAATATCAGCCCGCCCACTGAAGGGTCGGCTTTCACAGGAATATCGGCTGTCGAAGCCTTGCCCTTGCCGTGCGTTTCCACATGAAGCGCCAGCCCCGAAGCCATCTGCGTCGCAAACACCAGAGGCGCACCCTCAGCCGGCAATATCAATCCCGGCTGTTGGGCACAGTACTCCGCACTCATGCTCATCGGATGGAGTGGTGGTGGCTTCGCCGGACCAACGGGGGGCAACGCCACCACCACCACGGACTTCGGATCGCGGAATGACGGCGGCACGCTCAGGCGCAGGTTCAGCGTGTCTTTCGTTGGAAGCGCAAGCGCCGGGATGTACTGGAAGTGCGCCGTATGAAGCGATGCCAGAATCCGGGCCGTATCCACAATCGCGCCAATATACGGGCTATATGCCCCTCCTCCACCCAGGGTGGAGTAGCTGATCTGGTTCATCAGGTCTGCCGTCGAACCGCTCACCAGTTGCGAAACAAGCGACTGAGCATTGGCGTCATCCAGCACCAGCCCTTCGGTATTCTGCACGAGGCAGGGCGCCTGCTGGTCAGTCGGCTTGTCAAAACACTCCCGATCCAGTCGGATTCCCAGGCTCCGCGCGGCGTGTTCCGTCCGCTGCTTCAAAAGTGCCGGGTCGCTCTGCGAGATTGCATTCACCTCCGCTAGAAACGCCTCCAGCCGCATTCTGTCCCAGCTCGCTGCCTGCAGGTCCTGTCCCGCCCGCACAAACGCGCCGGGTCGATCGTGAACCGCCCTCTTCAGCGTGCTGAAGTCACCGCCCGTCTCCGGAGCCAGAAACAACAGGGCCTGTTGCGCTTCTTCGGGCACGTTCACAAAAACGCCCTCGCTCCGAACCTTCTCCGTCCAGGTCTCCACCCGCGTAAACCATTCGGGTGGCGGAGGATTGGTGGCCCCGCGTAGGAAGGCCACAATCAGTACATACCGCGCTGATTGGCTCTCGGGAAGGTCAGGATGCACCCAGATTCGGTCTCCGGGCAGCAAGGACGGTACCTGCCCGATCGGCAGAGTTACCTCGCCGCGTTTTACGTGCACGTCGATCTTGGGTCCGGTTAAATCGAAGGCTGGATTGTTCTCTGCCTGCAACCCGGTGGCAACACACCACCAGAGCAGCACGGCCATAAGACGGCGCATACCATCTATTGTACGAACCCCATCCGCCCCATGCCTCCTTCGCCGTCGTTGAACCGTCCCCGCATCCACCCCCCAAACGCCGTTGCTGCTTTAGCATCACTTTTCCCCATTGCGTCGCGCATTCACACTTTTTCGGGTAGACTGTTCCCTGATTAGCTTTAAGACAAAAGGGAATAGCTAGAGTGTTTCTCGGGTCTTCTGTAAGGTAGAAACGAAGCAGGTTCGATAGCTTTCAATTCAATCAAGGCCCTGCATCATCGGCCAGGAACTTACGGCGCATAGAGATTCGCAACTAGCCATAACCCAGATAGCTTGTAGTTAAATCTGCATGCCGGTTTCAGCATCATCTTCCGGCATGAATCTCAATACCTATCCCCCAACGATCGTATGCATCGAGTGCTACGAACGCCTCTAGTTCTAAACATGCGTTGTTTGGCTTTTCCTGCAAGTCACAGTCTTTCTCCGCAATGGTGCTGGATCACCTGGGGTGCGGATGTGACCTGAGGCCTGTCCGATCTCGCATATACGGAGTGGGATAAATGAAATCGACAAAAATACAAAACAGCACCATCGACCTGAGCCAGTTCAGCATCCCTGAAGCCGAAGAGATTGTTGAGGAAGCTTTGAACGAACTGGCCTTTTCTTCTGACCCGGGCCTTGCCCGCGCCCTCCGCTTTCTCGCCCCTCCCGGATATCAGGCCATTGTCGAGCTTTGCGGCGAAAACGGCCGAAGCAAGCGCCGCAACGCGCCTGCCGACTCCTGGTCTCCTGAAGAAGACGAGGTCCGCATCTACTTTGAGCGGGTCGACGACGGCGAGGCTGTTCAGCGCCAGGATCGTGCTCCTCGCGTAGCTGCCAACCACAACGGCAACCACAGCGGCGAACACGACTTCAACGCTGTGGATGGCGACGATGGCCAGGAGGCCATAATCCCTGCCGACCTCGACGCCCGTGTCAAGGAGCTCTGTGCCGCCCTCGCCGAGGCCGAACGCGGCGGTCACGCCTTCATCGCCCTCAAGTGGTTCCGAGACTCTTTTCTGCCCCGCAAAGCCTTCCGCTGGAATCAGCACCCCGAGTCCCGCCAGGCTGTCCTTGCTGAAGCCATTCAGCGCGGCGTCGTGGTCACTAGCAAGATCGCCAACCCCAAGACTCCCGCTTACCCCACCACCACCATTCGCCTCAATCGTGCCGAAGCTGGCATTCCCGAAGAGGCGCAGCGCTTCCACCCCATCCAGGTCCACGGTGACTCCATCGCCGAGGCGATCCAGGAGGAACGGATCCAGGAAGAACGAATCCAGGGGGAACGAATTCAGGTGGAACGGGGGAATGCGTGACCTGTTATTTTCTCGAGTCCACTGCCTTCGCCCGTCTCTTCGTGCGAGGGCAGGGAACCGATGCCCTCATCCGCCTCATGGAGGCCGTTGAGGACAATCGCAAGCTCATCGCCGCCTCCACGCCCCTCGAGGTTTACTCGGCGATCCGCCGTAGCGAGCGCGCCGGAGACATTCCTGCTGCAGATGCCAACGCCGCACTCGAAACTCTCCGCATTGAGGCCGCCCGCATGGTCCAGGAGCCGCTCAACCCCGCAGTCCTTGAGGCGGCTCGCCAGCTCCTCGATCGCACCACCCTCCGCTGGCCCGAGTCTCTTCAACTTGCCGCCGCCATGGTCGCTCGCGATATGTTCCACGGTACCGAGGTCGTCTTTGTTTCCTCCTCCACCGCCTTGCTCGAATCCGCAAAAGTTGAAGGCTTCCATACCCTCGATCCAGCCCGGGAACCAGCCTGAGCGGAGCACCGCTATCTGAACCCCCACTCAGTTCGCGTCTGCCTCCGATTGACAGCACCTTAGTTGGCTTTCAATAATCGCCCCAATAAACTTTTACTGAATTCGCGGCGGGCGTCCTTACTCTGTTCAGGCAGAGTTGGGGAAAATGCCCCATCCGAACGTACGATTCCGAATCTCAAGGAGCCCATCGATGAAATCCCTACTCCAAAATCGCCGCGCCACACTGCTGGCCACGGCTTTGCTCCTTGCTTTCATGTCGCTCAATGCTCTGCCAGGCCGCGCCGCCACCAGCGAGAAGGCAAAAGTCGCCTTCGGCAAGCTTCTCCTCGGCAAAGATGTGAAGTCCCTCCTCGACCTGCCCGCCTACAAAGAGGGTCTCGACCTCTACCTCAACCCCAAGTCCGACAAACGATTCGACGAGCGCGGCATCGACTTGAAGGACCTCGGCAAATTCCTCAAGGATAAAGGCGTCGGCGTCGAGCGCGACGAATGGGTTACCGTCACCGACGTCAAAGTCGACAGCGACCGCATCGAGGTCCAACTGGGCGGCGGCGGTGAGGGAAGCGGCGCCAGCAAAAACGCTGAGAAGAAGGGCGCAGGCTACAAACGCGCCGGCGGCTCGCGCATCAACTTCCGCTACGGCAGAGATCTCACCGACGAAGATCTCAAAGTCGAGGCAATTTTGCCCCTGCTCAATCGCGTCCTCGATACCAGCAAGATCGGTGTATCGCTTGCGCTGAATGACGTCGATCCCGAGTTTCAAGACGCCGTCCGCGCCAAAGACATCGTCAAGGGCATGCCCTACAAGCTGGTCATGATGAGCGCCGGCGAGCCCGACCAGAAAAAAGTCGAAGACTCCACCGACGATAGCCTCCACGAGATCTGGTACTACATGCGCGACGGCCGCCGCTGGGTAGTCCGTTTCCTCAACGGCAAAGTCGAAAAAGTCCAGGTGTTCTGAAAAGCCCCTGGTGTTTCAGCGCCAGAGTCAAAAGCTCGCACCAACAAAGATGTGTCATCCTGAGCGAAGGTCGCCGCGGCGACCGCAGTCGAAGGATCTGCGGCTGCTTTTCGGTTAACTGTGTTGGGAGAAATGCGCTGGGTGGCCCATCCTTTTCGCGTTTTGTGCGAAATGGGTGGGGAAGAGAACCCCTTATTGCGGCACCATATGGGGAACCGCTATTCGTTGATCTTGGCTGACATAAGCATTGATCATCGTCCCCACAGGCATCCGAGCGTCAGGACCGTACCAGAGCGCCGAAATGGTGGTGAGAGCGCCACCCTTTCCGCCGCTCACCCCCGCACCACCCCGCAGCAAGAGCTTTCCTCCTGATACAGTGGCCACAGAATCGAACTGAAGAACAAGCCTCCCTGACTTTCCCAAAAGACCATTCTTTGAGATCGATTCAATGTGCCCAATTGCTTCGGCCCCTGTTTTCACGATCAGCTTGGAATCAATGACCAGATCCTCGCGCACCTTGAAATGAACCGTCTGCTCGACCTTTAACTCTTTGCCTTGCAGGTCATCCATGAGGATAAGGTGGATCGGTGTGCCATCGACCAACAGAACCGAATCCGTCCCTCCATCGCCCTTTGTTTGGCACCATGCGCGCGCCGCCCCAAGGGCAATGACGACCCCCAGTACCGTTAGGCCAAAACAAAACGTAGAAATAAGTCGATTCGCGCGCATCTTCGTCAACTACTGAACCGTAAAATCGTACCCCTGCCCATAGACACCATGTTGGAAATCGGCGGAGCCAACTGAGTACAAAATGTACTCGCCCTTCTTCAACTCCTTAACGGGTGCGAGCTTGAATCGCCGACCTCCGACCGGAGTAGCTGATGCGCGCACGATTCTATCGGCTCGGATTCCGACCTTTTCCCCCACGGTCCCGAGGACTGAACCTATTTCAATCTCTCTCCGGTCCCCTTTGTCGTCCATCTCGACGATGATGTAGTTGTCGATGTTGTCATTGGGCGGCAGCTGAATATCAATCACGGGTTTCCGAGAAGCGATTATCGACGCATGCTGCCCCTGCAGGTATGCCTTGTTCTTGACCGACATAATCCCTAAAGAGACAGCGTGCCCGAGCCTTCCGCCTACTTTCTGCTCGCCAATTATCCGCACTTCGACTGGGTTCCCGTCGATTGTGACTTTAGGACTCGTCAACTGCGTTGACTGGATCATTGCCGCGACAACGGAATCGGAAACGCCCGCTTTCTTAAGGGCTGCCAGATCGTCATCGGAAAGTTCAAACTTCGTCGCACTAGCCTTTATCCTGGCGATAATCACATCGTCCCCAAGCCCCTTGTGAGTCATTTCAATGATGCGGGCGTTGTCCACGTCACTTTCAAGACTCGACTGCGCAACAGACATTTGGGTTCCTAAGAATGAAGACGCGACGATGATGCAAAGTATCATCGAGCGGCGAAAAGACACACCACGAGCCAGGAAGCCAACGATTTTCATGATTTCCCCTTATCGGGAGGGACTTTATCACATTGAAAACTAGCTGTAAATGACCCACGAGACCGCGGACCTGCCCTTATGGACAGTTTGCGGATGGGACTGCGAGCGTGATATGAGCGCTCGAACTACTGCCCCTGCCTGAACTTGTTCGCGATATCGAACTCATCCCGCAGCTCCGGCGTTCGAAGATTCTCCCGGATGTGCGCCAGCCGCTGCTCCAGCGTGTGCAGCGCCAGTTCAATCGCCTCGGTATTCGTATACGCAATGTCCCGCCACATCGAATAAGGACTCGCCCCAAGCCGCGTCATCTCCCTTAGCCCGCGTCCGCCCACATCCTTCAGCTCCGGCGCGTCGCCCACCTCTTCTTCCAGCACCGCGCTCAGCGCCGTCGCCACAAACTGCGGTAGGTGGCTCACCCACGCAACCAGCTCGTCGTGCCGCGCCGGGTCCAGGTCCAGCGTCTTCGAGCCCATCGTCGTCACCCACTCCCGCCAGCCCTTTACCAGTGCAGCCCCATTCGGCGACCGTTCCCACGTGGAATCGTCCGTAAACAGCCAAACCGCTCCGCGAAACAGTCCCGCCTCGGCCAGCTCCGCGCCGCCGCGCTCCTTGCCCGCCATCGGATGCCCCGGCAGAAACGCCGCCCGCTCCGGCGTGTTGAACAAACGCCCCGCAGCCTCGGCAATCTGCCCCTTGGTGCTGCCAACATCGGTCACCATGTGGTCTTCGCCAAGCACCCGGGCCAGCTTCTCCATCCAATCCAGCGTTGCGTAGATCGGCACGGCAAGCACCGTCACTTGTGCCGCTCGCGCAGCTTCCGTCCCATCTGCCGCAATCGAATCAATCGCGCCCATCTTCAGCGCGGCCTGCGCCCCCTCAGTGCCACGATTCCACCCCGTGATCGTCCCTTCAAATCCAGCCGCGCGCAGCGCCAGCCCCACCGATGTCCCCAGCAGGCCCGTCCCCAAAATAGCAATGCGCTCGATCATGTCTTTCCAGATTAATGCAACCGGCTTGGCGCGCCGATGCGCAGAACGGACGGTTAGTCCTTCGGAGCGATTGGAATTCCTGTGAAGTCGTCCTCGCTTGAGGCGTCGTCGGTGTCCTTAGAAGAATCCGAGCGGCCACGAAGCTTTAGCACCAGCAGCGACACTCCAGTAAGCAAAAGGCCGAATGGAACCTCGAGAAGACTAGTCCGGAACGCATGGCGTGAGGCATCGGCAAAATCTTCGAGCTTGGAAGCGTTGAAGGGCTCATAGGTGTAGTACACCAGCACCTGCCCACCCGCATTGCAGCCTACGCGCGTGAGGGAGGTGTTGCAGTCGTGGCTGCTGTCCTGCATCAACCCGCCGTTCACACGAAACTCGTAATAGTAGGTGGGACCTCCACTTCTGTTGTGATCCACCCGCACGACCACGCCCCGAGCCGTTGCCTCGTGTTTCGCCGCATCCCGGTCAGTAAACCCATGGACCAACTGCACGCATCCGCCGATGATCACTCCGACGCCAATCATCAAAAAAAACAAACAGGCGACACTCGTTCGAAAAAGGATCCTGACGGGGACTCTTGTTTCGCCATATCTACCTCGGGTAGGGGAAGGGGCACAGGACTCGGCTCCAAAAGGCGTAAAGCCGAGCCCCGTCATATCCCGTCCCCAGTATGGCGATGCGTTCGATCATTGTCTTTGCAGATTAATGCAAACTGCTTGGCGGCGATGGAGGAGGTCGAGGCTCAGTCTCGTGAGGCGATTGGAAATGCATCGGGCTCGTCCGTGCTCCCGCTCCCATCAGCTTCGGTCGGCTCTTCTGAATCTTTTCCCGTCCTCTTCAAGATGAAAAACAAACCGATCAAGAGGAGACCGCAACCAGCAATCCCGCTCCCCATGAAGTACTTATCGCGGCTTGCCGCGCCAAACTCCTGCAGCCTGGTTTCCAGCACAGGCGTGTGCGCATAATAAACAAGAACCGGCGCGCCTACTTTGCATCCCAGCGGCGAAAGCGCTGTACGGCAGGTTCCGCAGTCCTGTTGAAGTTTGACTCCATTGATTTCGAAAGCATAGTTGTAGTAACTATCTCTTCCGTCAGACATGTACGTAATTACACCAATCGCCGTAGCTTCGCTTTTCGCGGCCTCCCCGTAACTCCAGCCAAAGAAAAGTTGCACCGAACCGAAGACGATCAGAATAGCTGCAAGCAGCAGCGACAATGGTGATCGAAAGAGCATTTGCGCCCTCGCATCAACAAGCATCTGACAACGACTGGCAATCACTGTTCAATCCATCATCCGAATCTGTGTTCAATCTGGATGATGGACAGTTCCGCGATGTCTTTTTGCCTTACAGCACCCGTCCCACCGCCGCCGCAATCGTCTTCAACTCGCCCATCAGCTTCGCAAACCCCTCAAAGTCCAGCGTCTGCGCAGCGTCCGAAACAGCCTTGTCCGGATTCGGATGCACCTCAACAAGAATCCCATCCGCGCCCGCCGCTACCGCAGCCCTCGCCAGCGCCGGAACCATATCCCTGCGCCCCGTGCCATGCGAGGGATCGGCCACCATGGGCAAATGCGACAGCTTCTTCACCACCGGAATCGCCGCAATGTCCATGGTGTTGCGCGTCGAGGTTTCATACGTCCGAATCCCGCGCTCGCACAAGATCACCTCGTAGTTTCCGCCCGACATGATGTACTCGCTTGACAGCAGCAGCTCCTCAATCGTCGCCGCAATCCCGCGCTTCAGCAGAATCGGCTTCCTGATCTGGCCCAGCTCCCTCAGCAGGTTGAAGTTCTGCATGTTCCGCGCGCCCACCTGGAAAAGATCCGTGTAAGGCAACATCGATTCAATCTGCGAGATCTCCATCACCTCGGTCACAGTCAGCAGCCCGTTCTCCTGCGCCGCCTCGTGCATCAGCTCGAGCCCTGGAATCCCCAACCCCTGAAAGGCATACGGCGAACTGCGCGGCTTGAATGCGCCACCACGCAGAAATGCTGCCCCCTCTGCCTTCACTCGCTTGGCCACCGCAAAAATCTGCTCGCGGGTTTCAATGGCGCACGGACCCGCCATAACCACAACCCGCTCCCCGCCGATCGTCACCCCGTTCGGCCACTCGATCACCGTGCCTTCCGGCCTGAACGCCCGCCCGGCCAGCTTGTACGGCGATGTGATCCGGTGCACGTAGAGCACCGCCGGAAGCAGCTCAAACTTCCTGAGGTCCACTCCGGCCGTCGGTCCTACGCCGGCCAAAATCGTTTGCGTCGCGCCGGTTGTCCGATGGACGTTTACCCCGGCCTCCACCATCGCGTCGATTACCGCATCAATCTGCTCTTCGGTTGCCTTCTCTTGCATCGCTACAATCATTGCTTCTTCCCTGTCTCGGGCGTCTCTGCGACCGTGCCATGGCCCTGCGCTTGCGCCAGGGCGTTCCTCTCCGATGCCAACTCGTCCCGCTGCAAGGCTCGCATCACGTCGATGATGCGCTCGTAGATGTGCGTCAGCTCGATGTCCGGCAATGGACCCTTGTTGGCCGCGCGCACGTTGGCATAGATCACCTTTTCGCGCGCCGGTTCATACACCGGCAAGTTGGTCGCTACCTTCAGGTGGCCAATCTTCTGTGCGGCGCGTGCGCGCTCGCTCAGCAGCTCCACCAGTTGGCGGTCCAGGGCATCGATCTGATCGCGTAATTCTTCGAGCGTCATTCCATCCTCGTCTTGCAAACCCAGCTGTCAGCTTTTAGCTTTCAGCCTCCAGCCAATCTTGCGCTGGTTTGCGTGGGAACCAAAGTTGGCCATCAGCTCTTAGCATTCAGTTTTTTCCTCGGTGTCAGAGCCACAAAAGCTCGCACCACCCGGATAGAGCTGAAAGCTAAAAGCTGATCGCTGAAAGCTGCTTTTTCACCGGGCCAGCGCCGCTTCATTCAAGCGCGGGCCCAAAATAAATCGGACAAATTGAGCCACCGCCGCGGGCGCATTTTCCGGCGTGGAGCGTTCTATCAGCTCCACAATCGCGCTGCCGATCACCGCTGCATCCGCGAACTCGCCCACCTGGGCCACATGCTCCGCGTTTGAGATGCCAAATCCCACGGCCACCGGCAGCTTGCTCCATCGCCGTATGCGGTCCACCAGCGCCCTCGCATCCGTGGTCATCGTCTGCTGTTTGCCGGTAATTCCCGTCCGCGAAATCGCGTAAATAAATCCCTTGCTCACTCTCGCAATCGCCTCGAGCCGCTCATCCGGGCTCGTTGGCGCGGCCAGAAAAATCGGCGCCAGCCCCACCCGCTCCATTTCGGCAAGGTATGGCCCCGCCTCTTCCACAATCAGGTCCGTCACCAACACACCGTCCACGCCCGCCGCCGCAGCCTCGTCAACAAACCGGCTCAGCCCGTGGCGCAATATCGGGTTCAGATAACCGAAGATCACAATCCCCGCCGCCGGCCGCGCCGCACGAATCTCGCCCGCCAGCTTGATCACATCCACCAGCCGAGTTCCCTTCGCAACCGCCCGCTCCATCGCCCGCTGTATCACCGGCCCGTCTGCCAGCGGATCACTGAACGGCACGCCCAGCTCAATCACTGCCGCCCCCGCGTCGATCGCCTCAAGCGCAATCTCCCGCGTGACCGCCAGGCTCGGATCGCCCGCCGTCAGGTACACCACCAGTCCAGGCTTGTGTTCAAACTCAATCGCCATCTGAATAACTCTGGGTGCCCCATCCTAAGCGCGTTCTTTGCGCTTAGGGTGGGACACCATCACTGTCAAACCTGCTGACTCGCTAGCTTGCTGACCTGCTGCCTTTTTACAGCTTCAACTCCCGCGCCAGTATGCCCATGTCCTTGTCGCCGCGGCCTGAAAGATTAACTATGAGTATTTCATGCCGCGCCATCGCCGGAGCAATCTTCAGCGCCTCCGCCACAGCATGCGCGCTCTCCAGCGCTGGCAATATTCCTTCCGTCCGCGCCAGCCTCACCACTGCCTCCAGCGTCGCCGCATCGTCCTGCGAAACATACTCCGCACGCCCCGAATCATGCAGCGCCGCATGCTCCGGCCCGATCGACGCGTAGTCCAGCCCCGCGCTCACCGAGTGCGTCAGCGCAATCTGCCCATCGTCGTCCTGCAGCACGTAGCTGAAGGTCCCTTGCAGCACTCCCGGCACTCCCCCCTGGAACCGCGCTGCATGTTCGCCCAGCCCGGTGCCTCGGCCGCCAGCTTCCACGCCAATCAGCCTCACCTGTCTTTCAGGAATGAACTCATAAAACGCGCCAATCGCATTCGACCCGCCGCCCACGCACGCAATCACCGCCGTCGGCAGCCGGCCTTCCTTCTCCAGGATCTGCTCCTTCATCTCGCGGCTGATGCAGCGATGAAAGTCCCGCACCATCGTCGGATAAGGATGCGCACCCAGTGCCGACCCGAGCAAATAATAGGTTGTCCTCACATTCGTAACCCAGTCCCTCATCGCCTCGCTGATCGCATCCTTCAGCGTCTTCGATCCCGACGACACCCCGCGGACTTCAGCCCCCAGCAGCCGCATGCGCAACACGTTCAGCTCCTGCCGCTCCATGTCCACATCGCCCATGTAGACCACGCATTCGAGGCCCAGCAGCGCGCAGACTGTCGCCGTCGCCACGCCATGCTGCCCCGCGCCCGTCTCGGCAATAATCCGCTTCTTGCCCATGCGCTTTGCCAGCAGTCCCTGGCCCAGCGCGTTGTTGATCTTGTGCGCCCCGGTATGCAGCAGGTCTTCGCGCTTCAAATAGATCTTCGCCCCGCCCAACTGCTCCGTCAGCCGCTTCGCAAAGTAGAGCGGTGTCGGCCTTCCCGCATAATCCTTCAGCAGCCCCGCCAGCTCCGCCTGAAACGCCGCGTCGTTCTTCGCCAGTTCGTACTCGTGCTCGAGCTCAACCAGCGCCGCCATCAGCGTCTCCGGCACATACCGCCCGCCATACACGCCAAACCGTCCCGGCCGCGACTCCGACCCAGCCCCCGGAAGCCCTGAAGGGAGAATTACTGATGCCATTTTGTTGAGCCTCCTGCGCGCATCCAAACCAAAATCGGGGAACTTTTCAGTGTACTAGGAGTGATTCGACGGCGGTGCCGCGCCACGCAGCCACTTGTTCATCGGCTCAGAAAACCCGCGAGCCACCGTCGCCCCAAGCCCCGCCGCAAGAGCCACTTCCGCCGCGATCCATGCCAGCGGCGAGCCCCATTGCACCTTCACATACGCCGTTGTCATCCACACCACTAGAAACTCGTGCGTCAAATAGACCTCGTAGCTGTGCCGGCCAAACCATCTTATCGGCGCCGTCCACGCCCGCCCCGCACGTCCACGCAGCACAGTCGCCAGCATCACCAGGCAAGTTCCCACGCCGAGCGCGGTATCATCCGTGCCGCTGTGGCCCATCACGTTCACCCAATGCCAGGGCGGCCAGACCACGACTACCAGCATGATTGCCGCACCCGCAATCTCAACCGCCAGCAGAACCCTGTCGTTCATCCAGCGTGGCTTCGCACGCAGCAGCAAGTCCGTCAGCAGCGCCGTCAAACAGCCCAGCGCAATTCCACTCATGCCTCCAAGGTAAGAGGTGCCCTGCCAGATCGGGTTGAACGACCAGATCGTACGCGCGAATGGGCCCATCGCAACAAATCCCAGAAGAACGAGCACAAAGACCGGCATCCCGCGCTGCCGCCTAAAGAACAAGACGCACGCGAGCGGAAAGAAAAGATAAAACATCTCCTCGATCGAGAGCGACCACAGCACATCCCAGTTTGCTGGTAGATATCCGTGCACCGCCTCATACCAATTCACATGAAATGTGAGTGCCGCCAGCAACGCGCGTGGCAGCGTCCCCCGCGCCGGGTTGATGCGAAATCCATCTGCGTTTGCCAGATGCAGCGCGCTCAGCGCCGCCAGCAGCAGCAAGAGCAGCGGCGCAATCCGCGCAAACCGAATGCGATAGAAAGCCGCCGCGCGCATTTTGCTCAGTGATCCGAATCGTCGCAGGGAAGTGAATGTAATGAGAAATCCGGAGATGGCAAAGAATACCGTTACCCCATTGCCGCCATTCCTGAAAAGAAGATGGAACACGCGCGACGAAAACGGAGCTTGCGTTGCCTGCGTCAGGAGCGAGTCAGTAAACAGCAGGCGAATCTGCGCATGCAGCAGTATGACCGCGACAATGGACAGCCCTCGCAGTAGGTCGATGCCGTCGAAACGCGAAGTCGCCGCAGCCTCGGCCTCGCGCCCGTGCAAACTCTGCTTGCTCATCTGTTCAGCCTAGCCCATGAGCCGGGTGCCCCACATCTCGCATTTGAGATGTGGGCTAGCAACCTCTCCGATCAAGCCCTCTTCGCGCCGCGCTTCGGCTTTTCGCCGAGTTGCGAGGCAACCAGCACCACCGGCTCTTGATCCGGAAAGGTCGCAATCAGCGTCAGGTGACCGCCCATCGCCGCCACCGTCCGCGCCATCGTCGACAGCCTGGGGTCCTTGCGCTTCTCAAGCCGCGAAATCTGCATCTGGCCGATTCCCAGAGCCTCCGCAACCGTTGCCTGGCTGATCTTCCGCCCCTTGCGCAGCTCCGCCAAGGTCATGCGGTGCCTTACCCGCGCTACCAGCTCGGCTCCGCGCTTGGCAATCGCCTCTTGCCGCTTCTTTGGCATTGCAGCAATCACTTCTTCGAGTGGAATGGGTCTGTACATTGCAGTTACTCCTTGGAAGGAATTGTTTCGAGATGTTCCTTGTACCGCTTATCGGCCTTGTCGATCAGTCGTTTGTAAAACGTGCGCTCGCTGACGCCGGACTTGTCTCCGGCAACGAGCAGAATCGCATTGCGCCGCGGATCGAACGCGAAGGCAACGCGCCATACGCCTCCATCGGCTCTGAAGCGGAGCTCCTTCATGTTCGCGTAACGCGAATCGTTCAGTGTGTCCACATCCGGCCGTCCCAACTCCGGTCCAAACTCACGCAATGGCACGAGAGCTGCAATCAATTCGTCCTGCACTTGCTCTGACAGCTCGTCGTATTCTGCTTTGAACCTGGGATGAAAGTCGGTGGACCAACTCATTTCACCATTATGCCACATAGAGCATTATGCGCAATAGCGCATAGCGGTGGCATGCCTCCGCCAGATCATCCTGCCAGATTCGCTCCCGCCCCCCTCGCCCTCTCCACAAACTCCCTCACCTTCACCGGATCCTTCCGCCCCGGCTCGGCCTCCACGCCGCTCACCACGTCCACCCCCCACGGCCGCAGCGCAGCAATCGCCTCGCCCACATTCTTCGGCGTCAGTCCCCCTGCAGCCACGAGCTTGCGCTCCTTTGCGTTTATGAATATCGTTCCCGCAGCCGACTCCCAGCTATACGCCACGCCCGTTCCGCCAGCCGCCGCCGCAGTGCGCGAATCGATCAGCAGCCCGTCCACATTCGGGTCCTTTCCGTACGCCGCCGCCTTCTCCGCAACTCCCTCGCCAAAATGCAACACCCGCAAGACCCGCAACTCGCGCCCAAGCCTGCTCTTCAGCCGTGACGGCATTTCCGCCGGCGCATCCCAGTGCAGTTGAACCCCCGTCAAATGGCACATCCGCACCGTAGAGTAAATCTCCTCCACGGTCGCATCCACAAAAACTCCAATCGTCTCCACCGTCTTCGGCAGCCGCGCCACAATCCCCGCCACTTCGCTCTCAGTCACCTTCCGCGGGCTCGCCGCAAACACAAACCCCACAGCATCCGCGCCAGCCTCCACCGCCGCCAGCGCATCGGCCGCGGAGGTGTTGCCGCAAATCTTCACCCACAGGCTCATCGCAGCGCCGCCACACCCTCAAGCAGTTCCCTGAGCGCCGTTCCGGGGTCCGCCTGCCGCATCAGGCTCTCGCCAATCAGGAAAGCGTCAAAGCCCGCGCCGCGCAGCCGCCCCATCTCGCCCGCCGTGGCGATGCCGCTCTCCGTCACCCGTACCGCCGATGCTGGAATCCGCTCGACAAGCTCGAGCGACGTCTCCAGCCGCACCTCAAAACTCCTCAAGTCGCGATTGTTCACCCCAATCGCATCTGCCCCCTCCGCCCCCACCGCATCGAGAAATAGCCCCAGCTCGTCCGCTGTGTGCACCTCGACCAGCACGTCGAGACTCAGCCCGCGCGCCACCGCCGAAAACCGCTTCAGCTCCACCCCGCTCAGCGCCGCCACAATCAGCAATATCGCGTCTGCTTTGTGCGCCCGAGCCTCCACCAACTGATACTCGTCCACCATGAAGTCTTTGCGCAGGCAGGGCAGCTTCACCGCCGCGGACGCCCGCTCCAGATTCCCAAGGCTGCCCTGAAAATACGGCTCGTCGGTCAGAACAGACAGAGTCGCTGCCCCGCCCGCCTCATACCGCCCAGCGAGCCACACCGCGTCAAAGTCCTCGCGAATCAACCCCTTGCTCGGCGATGCCTTCTTCACCTCCGCAATCACCGCCGGCCCCTCGGCAGCCCGCACCCTCAGCGCCCGCGCCCAGCCTCGCGGCGTGTGCTCAGCCGCCAGCCGCTCCAGCTCTGCCGCCGAAACCCGCAGCTTTGCCGCCGCTACCGTCGCACGCGTCGTCGCCAAAATTGTGTCGAGGTGGGTAGCCATCGTCTCGCACAAGTATAAGTCGGACAGGCTCCAGAATCATCCGGCCAACCGACGCTCTCGACCTCCTGGCCATCGCATCGCACCCTTCGCTTCCACCCCCCCAAACGCAAAACGAGGGAGACAGCCTCCGCACCGGCTTCGCCGGAGGCCCCTCTCCCTCGCACTTTCAAAAGCTCGCTTGTCCGCTTGTTTACTGCCTGTTCACTTTACCTATTCCGCGCCGTTCTCAGGCGCTCAAGCTGCTCGGCGCCTTCTGTATCTGACCGTTCGAGGCCTTCATTACCAGCCGCGAAACATCCACCGGCACTGGCGCTTCGTGCCATGGCCGCGGTTTCAGCGCGCGCCGCAGCAGGTGCGTGCTGGGGTTGTAGTCGAGAACAATCTCTTTCAGCGCCACAATCAGCCGCCCCATGTCTCGCGCTTCTGAAATCTCGCGCAGCGTCTCCAGCCAGCCCTGAATGTCTTCTTCCTCAATTGCGTCGCCCACAAAAATGCGAATCTTCTCGTGTTCTGTGGGAACCGTGTCTTCGAGCAGCGAACTGAGTTCTTCGTAAAGCTTCTCCCCGGGCCGCATCCCCGTAAACTCGATCTTCACGTCCTCATCCGGCCTCAGCCCTGACAGCAGGATCAGATTCCGCGCCAGGTCCACGATCTTTACCGGCTGGCCCATGTCGAGCACGCAAATCTGTCCGCCCTTGCCGATCGCCGCGGCCTGCAGCACCAGTTGGCATGCCTCCGGAATCGTCATAAAAAAACGCCGCATCTCGGGATGCGTCACCGTCACCGGTCCCCCCGCCGCAATCTGCTTCTTGAAGATCGGAATCACGCTGCCGTTCGAGCCAAGCACGTTGCCAAAGCGCACCGCAACATACTTCGTTCGGCCGTTCTGCAGCGCGCACAGAATCAGCTCCGCTATCCGCTTCGTCGTCCCCATCACGTTGGTCGGCCGCACCGCCTTGTCCGACGAGATCATCACAAAATCTTCCACGCCGTTCTCTTCCGCTGCTGCCGCCACGTTGTAGGTGCCGAATACGTTGTTCTCGATCGCCTCAAACACATGCGCCTCCATCAGCGGCACATGTTTGTACGCCGCAGCGTGGTAGATCGCCGCCGGCCGGTACTTGCGCAGTACCTCCTCAATGCGTGCGCGATTCTGTATGCTGCCGATCTCAGGATGGAATGGCACATGCGGAAAACTCACCTTCATCTCCCGGTCGATCTCAAACAGCGGCGACTCGGCGATCTCAAATCCCACAATTCCCTTCGGATGGAAGTGCGCAATCTGACGGCAAAGCTCTGAGCCGATCGACCCCGCCGCGCCGGTCACCATCACCATCCTGCCTTCAATCGTGGACCGTATCTTGCCTTCCTCCAGGCGCACCGGCGTACGCCCCAGCAGATCCTCAACTGCGACCTCCCGGATCTGCCCTGTCAACCCACGGTCCTCGATCATCTCGCCCAGCCCCGGCACCGTTCTGCAGTCAACGCCTGCCGTGTGGCACAACTCCAGGATCCGCGTCATCTCCGTTCCCGTTGCCGATGGAATCGCAATCAGCACCATCTCAATGCGGTGTTTGCCCACAAGACCCTTTATCGCATCCCCGCCCCCCAACACCGTTACTCCGGCTATCCGCATCCCCTTCCGCTGAGCAAGATCGTCCACAAATCCCACCACCCGATAGGCCAGCCGAGGATTATTGCGAACCTCGCTCAGCAGCATCGTCCCCGCGCTGCCCGCTCCATAGATCAACGTTCGCTTCTCGGTCTCGCGGCTCCTCCACCGCTCCGATGTCGCTTCCAGCGCAACGCGTACCGCCAGCCGCAATCCGCTGGTCAAAAGAACACAAATCATCAGATCGAGCAGATAAATTGACCGCGGAAACCCCGGCGGCCCAAACAAAAGAATCACCACGCAGGCCACTGAGGATGCCGCTATGTTTGCGATCGTCAGCCGAATCAGGTCCCGCGCCGAAACATACTGCCACAAGCCGCGGTCCAGCTTGGCCACACGAAACGCAACTATCTTTAACGCCACCCACACCGGCAGAGCAAACCCCAGCTCCCGGCCGTAACCGCTGGGAAGGTTGAAGTCGAAGCGCACAAGAAACGCCGCTCCAGCCGAAAGCGCGAACAACCCGACCTGCGCCGCCCACACAAGCCCCCGGCGCATCAGCAGCCTTGTTCGATCGATGGATTCTGGTGGCTTCTGCATTTTTTGCTCCCTTGCTTCACGTGCCTGGATCGTCGTGTCCATCTGCTTCTCTCACAGTCTAAGGTTAGAACTCATTAGCGTGCCGCCCGTGAGCGACCCCGCGCCCTCGAGCTTCCAGATACTCGTAGATAGATGGAGTCTGGCCCATTCCCTCACCGATTCTGTGGCCCTGGTGGTCCCGCCGTTCTTCGGGCTTGGTCCCAATGCGAAGCGCCCGATCGAGCGTGTGCAGTTGTTCCCAGAATCGATTGGATGGGCTTTCCAGGGGACATCCCTGAAGAAGAAATTGATTGCCATTCTGGCGAAACAAATTGTTAAGTTGCCCTAATGGGAAATGCCTTCCTTGCGAATCACCGTAAGTACTGTCCTGCCCAGGATGTCGATGTCCCATCGCAGCGAGCGCCGTTGCAGGTATTCTCGTTCCAGCCGGACCTTCTCCGGAATCGACAGCTCATCTCTGCCGTTTATCTGTGCCCAGCCGGTCAACCCCGGAATCAGCCGGTGTATGCCTGCAGCCGTCCGCAGCGCGATCAGATCATCCTGGTTGAAGAGCGCGGGCCGAGGGCCAACAAAGCTCATTTGGCCACAAAGTACTGAGAACAACTGCGGCAGCTCATCCAGGCTGTGGCTGCGCAGGAAGCGGCCGACGGGAGTCATATAACCTTCCGGATCGCGCAGCAGGTGTGTGGCCAACTCCGGTGTGCCAATGCACATGGTGCGGAACTTCGGCATTCGAAAGATGCAGTTATTCCGGCCTACCCGATCCGACCAGTAGAGTATCGACCCCCTGGACGTGCACTTGATCAAAATTCCGATCAGAATGATGGGGATTCCCAGCAGCGCAATCAGCACCAGCGCAAGCGTAAAATCGATCGCTCTTTTCATCAAGTTCTTTTGCCTCCCCCGGTGGATCTGCATCAGGGGCGTGAAGTATCTGGCTGACGTTGAAAGGCCGGCGCTCCCGGTCCCTTGATCACTCGTTTGTCGCGGCCCAGGCGCAATTCGGCCAGCTTCAGGCCGCACCGGGTCCGCACTGCCATCCGCACAATCCATTTGATCCACGCGCTCTTGCCAAAATAATCGTACGCATCGCTGAACGTGATCAGGGCTTCGTGCAGCTCCCGGATGGAATGCGCGGCATTCTGATTCACACTCTGGCTACCCAAATGCACAATCTCGGCGCAGGGTGTGTACCATACCTCGTACCCCTTCTTCAAAAGCATGAAGTTATAAGCCCAATCGACAACGAACAGCCGGAAGCGATCGTCGAGCATGCCCGCCTGCTCCCAGGTCGAGCGGCGAAGGACAAATGCTGTGGTTCCGATGCTGTCCACGCGCTGCGCCACCGCGTAATCGAAATCGAGAGCATAAAGCCGCTGCATGGGTCCGCTGCGCGCAAACCATTTGTGCCAGCCAATGGCTTGAAGCAGCAGTGCAGAAGGTCCCACGAATCTCCGGATGCAATGCTGAACGCTCCCATCCGGGTTCAGCAGCCGAGGGCCGCACGCCGCCACCTCCGGATTCGCATCCATGAAATGGACCAGCTCAGCGAACGCGTTGCTGACCAATATCGTGTCTGAATTCAAAAGGCATGCGTATCGCGCTTGCGACATGCGCATCCCCAGGTTGTTGTTTCGCACGTAGAGCCGATTACACTCATTCCTCACAACAACGACCTGCGGAAACGCTGTGGCCACCGCATCGGCGCTCCCGTCGCGCGAGTTGTCGTCGATGAATATCACCTCGAACTCGATCCCCGTCGTGAACCGGAAAATCGAGGCGATACAGTTCACCACCAGCTCCCGGGTGTTGTAGTTGGGAATAATGATGGTTAAGTCGAGGGAGGGCGTTCTCATTGATCCTCCTGTAATTTCACGACGCTCTGCGGTGCTTTTACCCGGGCAAATGCCTCCACGGAATGCACGACCACGGCATTTGCACCAACGATAGCGTTGTTTCCGATCAAGATCCCTCCCAGGATTTTGCAACCTGTGCCGAGAGTTACGTTGTCACCTACCACGGGACGCTTCCTGGGATCGAAGTGCATGTCAAGTTCCCTCGCTCCGAGAGTCACACCGTGGAAGACCGTCACGTTGCTGCCCAGGCGAAGCGCGCCAATGACGGTGCCAACCGTATGTGGAAAGAAGATGCCGGGACCGATTTCGCAACTGGGCGTCACCTCCAGGCCAAAAAAAAAGAGATTGAGGCCCGCCAGCATGCGCGGCAAAATTGGAATGCCGGCCTTCATGCACGATCTGCTCGCCCGGCAAAGGACAATGGGCAGAAAACGGGGATGGAACAGTCTGCACAGAATGCCTGCAACTCCCGCCCGCTTCGCCCCGCGCCCTTCCAGCGCGTATTGCCTCGACAGGTCTTCACACAGTAATTGCTTGATCATCGCGCTGCATCAATCCTCGTGACGCCAGTTCTTCGCTCGCCTGGGAAAGTCGATCAGATTCCACCGGTTGGCCTTTTACCCATGCCACGAATCGGTCAAGTCCCGCTTCAAGCGAGATCTCCGGTGCAAACCCAAGGCGCTTCCTGATCCCACTCAGATCCGCGTATTCATGCCGAACATCGCCAATACGGTAGTGTCCCGAAACGTGGGCAGATGTGTGCCCTCCAATTCGCTCCCGCAACAGGTCGGCGATGGTTGCCACGCTGGTGTCTAGCCCTGAGCCGACATTCAATGTGAATCCGTCGGCGCGGTCCGAATCGAGCGATAGCAAAACGGCCCTGGCGACGTCGGAGACGTGCACAAAATCGCGGCTCTCCCTTCCGTCTTCGTAAAGATCCAAAACCTTTCCCAGCCGCAACTGGTTAGAAAATATGGAGAGGATGCCGGTGTAGGGATTCTTCAACGACTGGCCCTCGCCATAAACATTTTGAAAGCGAAAGATCACGGCGCCGATTCCGAGCGCAGCCGCGGCAATCCGTACCAATCCCTCCTGCGCCAGTTTGGTGGCGGCATACACCGAAGCTGGCTGTGGACTTGCACACTCTGGGGTGGCAGTGGCGTGAATCATGGCTCCGCACTTCGGGCAGAGTGGCTCCCACTGATGGCGGCAGAGCATTGCCGCCGGGCGTTCTGGCGGATACACCATACCGCACCGTTCACACAGGTAGGCGCCTTCACCGTACACCGAGCGCGATGAAGCCAGTACGATCTTCTCCACACTGTGCCTCTGGTTCGCCAGGTAGTCAAGCAACGTCGCCGTGCCCCCGACATTGGTATCGGTGTAACGCCGTATCTCGTACATCGATTGCCCGGTCCCCGTCTCTGCCGCCAGATGGATTACGCAGCGGATGTCCTTCAGCGCCGTCGCCCAAGTGTCCGATTCACGCACATCCCCGCGCAATACCTGCACATGGGAATTGTGGAGAAAACCCCTGTCAGAGAAATTGGGCAGTGCACCGTGAACCTGCTGGCTCAGGTTATCCAACAGAACCAGGGGTTGCCGGCGCTGTGCAAGCTGCCTGGCAATCTCCAGGCCAATGAAGCCCAGGCCGCCGGTGATTAGAATCTTGTCGTTCGTCTTGATCGCCATGTGCTTCCGTTTCCTTTTCAGAGTTCAGGCTGCTGCCGCGGTCAGGCTGCTCCCCCGGAGGCAAGCTTCGTATACACCGTGTGTGCGGCGAACGCACTCTTTCCAGCCATAACGCAGCGGCACCTTTGCGCCGCGACATGCCATCCGCCCTCGCGCTCCCGCATCCGTCAACAAATCCTTCAGCATCCGTGCGAGGGAATCCGGCGCTCCCGGATCGAAATAGAAGGCGCCGTCGCCGCAGATCTCAGGCAGGCTGGAGCAGGCGCTCAGCAGCACCGGGCACCCCGCGCTCATTGCCTCCAGTGGTGGAAGTCCGAACCCCTCGTAGAGGCTTGGATACACAAACAACGTCGCGTTCGCATACGCCTCGGCCATCAGAGCGTCGCTCGCGGCAGGAAACGCGTGCAAATGCTCTTCCAGTTGCAAGCTTGATGCCAACTCTCTCTCTGCCCTGGTCAGCGTCCCGCCCCCTGCAACAACAAGGTCGAAGGCATCGGCCGCTCCGGCGGCGCCAAAGGCTTGAAGCAGGGCTGAGAAATTCTTGTACGGTGCGCGCGATCCGACATAAAGAACATAGGGCCGCTGCACTTCCCGGCGCACTCTGTCGCCCATTGCCGCGTCCCGAGGGAGTGGATCGTGCCCGTGATAGATCACGCAAGCCTTGGCGGGATCGACGGAATAAAACTTCAGCAGATCGTTGCGCGCAGAGTTGGAAATGCAGATGATCGCGTCTGCCCGTGCGAAAAGCTTGCGTTTGGCGTCAATAATCCTCCGCACGTTGGAGAACAGGTGAGGAAATCTCTCCTGAACACAATCGTGATGCGTGACAACCACCCGGCGGGCGCGAATCAACGGGCAAGCGCGGTAGAGCGTCGGATGGTAGATGTCGGCTGTTCCGCGAAAAGGTGCGACAGCATTGGTGATCGCTTCATTCAGCGCGTAACGCACAAACCCGGGCTTCAGTGAGCTGCGCCTGCTCAGAATCCGCACATTATTCTGGACCAGTTCCTTGAAGCAATACCTCGATCGGTCGAGGCCGACGATCAGGTCCGCGTGAATCTCCGGCAGATCCTTCATGTGCCGGAACAAATCAAAGTGATAGCGTGAGGCTCCGCCCGCATCCTGCAGCGAAAACACCTGATGGTCGTACACAATGTGCATCGATGAGTCCTGTTTAACTCAGCGCGGATGAAGGGTTCGGAATTACAAGTTGCCGCCTGTTTCCGAACGTCTGCTCGCTGTGGGTGGCTGTGCGGATCATGCCGATTCCGGTTGGTATTGCGCTGTTGGCTCGCCGGCCAGATTTAGAAAGAGCTCTTCGTACTCCCCAACGGCGCGGCCTATGCTGAATTTCCTTTGCACCAGTTCGCGCCCGGCGCTGCCCATCTGGCGAGCGTGCTCCGGCTTTTCAAGCAGCTCGCAAATTCGCGCGACAAGCTCGCTGAGATCTCCCGCTTGAACAAGGAATCCGGAGACGCCGTGGACAACGATCTCCGCGTTGCCGCCTACGTTTGTAGCTACAACTGGGAGCCCAGCCGCGCAATACTCAAGCAGAGTGTTGGAGCAGGCTTCGGTTTCCGAGGTCAGCGTGCCCACAGACGCGACCGCCAGCAGCGAGAACACATCGTGGCGAACACCCGTGAAAATGACCGAGCGCTCGATGTGTAGATCCGCGGCAAGACGGCGCAGTGAGTCCAGTTGACCCATATCTTTTCCAACCAGCACGAAGGTGGCATCAGGGAAGCGTGCCAGGACTCCAGGCGCGGCCCCGAGAAGCCACTCCTGCCTTTTGTGTGAGTGCAGGTTGGCCACATTCAAAATGATTGGCCCCTTCGCAGGCATCCCGAGGTGTCCGCGATCTGCGCTAGCCGAACCAGAGGCAGCCCTTTCGCAGTCGCAGCTGTTGTAGATGAGCTTCAGCTTCCCGGCCACGCCGGCTTCCCTGTCCAACACAGCCTTCCTAACCGCATCGCAATTCGCAACCACAGCGTCCGCCCCCAGATTGCTGGCATTTACCAGCCAGCGCATGAGCAGGCCCGATGCGCAAAACCCGAGATCGATGCGGTTCGTTACCGCGCGCGCACCTGCCATTTTGGCAACAACCACGGCATAGATGGAGGACCAGTAATGCGATCCATGCACAATCCGTATGCGCTCTCTACGGAGCCGCCACCCCAGCCGCCATAGTGCGCGGAAACTTTGCCAGCCTGCGAGAGACTGCCCGCACCCGGCATACGTGACCGTCGCACCCGTCGCGCGCAGCTCGTCGTCAAACACTCCAGGACCGAGGAGCGAGATCACCATCGGTGTGAAACGGTTGCGATCGAGATGCGCGCAGAGGTCAGACAGGTCTCGCGCCATTCCAGATGCATTGAGCCGCTCCACGATCAGCGCGATCCTGATGGGCTCCGTCTTCCGTTGGTCTACAAACCCGGTCGACGCCACAACCGATTCTGATTGTTCAAACATTACGCTTTCGGCCTTTCAGCTCACGAGCACAGGTTCGATTGCCGCGCATTTGCCGTCGGGAACGGCGGCGTTCAAGATGCCCGCAACCTGTCTCGCTTCCAGGATCGGATCGTGCTCGCCGACCGGACGGTTGCAGAGGAAAATGCCGAATCCCGTCTCATAGCGCGGATGATAGCCATGCATCCCTTTTGAGGGCAGCACACCCCAGAAGCTGGGAACAAACATTGCGTGATCGTGGGTCACCGCGATGATGTCCCCGAACGATGGGTTGCTGACTCCCAAACGAATGCGCTCTTCAGGCGTGATCACTTCCACGTCAGGGAATCCGCCTGCATACGAGTGCAGTTGCTCTCTGAGTTGAGCATCGGGCGACCAGATCCTGAGGATGGTGCCCTCGACAAAGTAGATGTATCGCTCTGGCGAGGGAGCGCCAAACTTTCCTTCGATGTCAAGGCTGACTATCGTGTCGACGGGCGACATCCCATGGTCCGAGAGAACAATGATCGTGCCATCCGGATGATTTTTTCCGAATGCCTGAATGACTTCGATCGTTCGCTGCTCGATTGCGTCTCGCACTGCCCAATACGGTTCCGTCCCAGGGAGTTCCCAGTGGCCCACTCGATCTAAATTCCCCAGGGCGAGCACCACGCCTCTCGTTTCCGGATCCTCGATGGCATCGAGCCCGGCATCGAAGATCGCCCAGTCGCGCGCCTCCGGGGTGGGAAGCCGGGGAAAATCCTTGTAAGAAAACACCCGCACCCCATCGCGCTTGAGAATGCTGTCGAACGGAAAGTCCGATGCGAAAAGTTCCTTCCCGGACTTGGCAAAATACTTCAGATAAGAGAATGGGATGTCCTTGGTGCCTACACCGAGAATGCGATCCACAACCTTGTGCCAGGCCCGATTCGGCGGGCGCCATGGGCGGAAAACATCCAGGACTCCGAGCGCGCCGCTGCGTACCACTCCATGACCTGGCTCATACGAGTACTCGCACCAGTAGTTGACTTCGTCCGGTGTCAAGCCGGTGAAGAGCTCGGTTTGGCAGTTGATTGAATATCCAAAGCCGGGACGCACCGCATGAACAATCGGCAGCAACGCGGGAAGCCGTGACCCCTGCTGGAGGGCCCAGTATGGATAGGCATCGATGAAGACTACAAGAACAGCATCAGACATGTGCAACTCCAATCAGCGGCCCAACCCAATCGCGATGTCTCTGCGCGGTGGGATGGAGCCGCAGCTCCCCAGTCCAGTAACTTCTTCGCGCTGCCATGGCGAATGCATCTCCCTCGAGCTTGGGCATCAACTCTCCCGAGAACTGCGCCAGCCATCGACGCGTCATGGCGGAGGACGGCCCGCTCCATCCCGCCGCGCGATACTGATAGATCTCCAGCAGAGAAGCCGCGGCCAGCGCTTCCTTGCGTCGCCACAGCCACATCGGATCGAAACGGCGCCCGACAAACTCGCTGAGCGCTTCTCTCAAAAGCTCACGCATCGTTCTGGGTGCCAGCAGTTGACCAATTCGCTCTGGAGTCACCGTTCCATTCCAGTCGCCACCGCATTGAGTTTCAAGGAATTGCAGTGTGGTCCAGAGAACCTTGTCCTGATCGGTTTCCAACTGCCGAACATCGACTGGCTTTCCTTGCCGCACCATAAGCGCGTGTCCCAGTGCGGAACGCACCTCTGGAGTTGCCAGAGGATGGTCATCCGGCAAGCTCAGCAGCGCTTCCACGCGACGGCTATGCCCAGGGATGCATTCGCTCCTCTCCGAGCAGGCGAGTATGGCGACATCCAGAATCTGCCGTGCCATCGCATGCAGGTAAACCTCGGGGCAGTCGCTTTTCACAGCGCTTAACAGAAACGGCTTCCAGAGGTTCACGAAGAATGCCAGCCGCGCCGTGGCGGGATCGAAGTCCACCGGAAACCAGGTCCGCACGTCCTCGCCGCAAAGCACCCATCCCGCCTTCCGAATCTCCGCCGCATGGAACGATCGAGGCAGCCGTCGCAGACCCGAAACGGGTCCTACCGAGATATCTACATGGAACAGAACAGAGCCGGCAGGGTCGTTGCGAAGGTTGCGGAGGGCGTCCGATGCGAGCGTGAGATCCGCGTCCCCATCGACGAAGGCCATTCCATCGATATCGCTCATGAATCGAACGGCGCTGCCTTCGCGGATCCATACGAAGTCGCCTGTCGCGATGCTGCCGCACAGAATCACCGATCGGAGAGCGCTACCGTAGGCGCGTTCCAGTATCTCGCGCAACGCAACCAGCTTCCGCTCCAGTTCCGCGGGATACCCGAATCTGCTCGTCAATTCGCGAATATCGTCGTACATTCTCATCTCGCCATAAAGCGCAGCCCCGATTGCGGCTTGCCCTCACAGATACATCGCGGTTCCAGCGGCAAGCGCGCATCCGATGCAAAATGCTGAGCCCGCTACCAGGTACTTATGCGAGCGCCAATGTCGGATTCCCAATGCCGCCAGCAGGCAAAACAATCCAATGAGCTGCTCACGGTATCTCGAGGTTCCGGGAAAGACCACGGCCAACAGCGCGGCGCAGCCCAGAAATCCGCCATAGGCCGGCAGGCTCGACATCGTCCATTTCCGCATCGAAGTCATGCATCCCGCGAACACAAAAGGCAGCAGCGCGAGAACGAAAAGGCTGGCGAATCCATTGGCTACCGGAAAAATGTCGGCGGCGCTGAAGTCGGGCGGAAATGGCAGAACCAGTTCTGCCGTCATCGAAAACGGCAGTTTCCAGAAGTCGCTTACGCTGCGGATCATCAACGGCGCAAGCCCGTGCGCGGCTACCGCATTCCGGTTGGTGTACTCGAAAACCTGGGTCAGAAGACTGGTCTTATACGTTGTAAGGATCCACGAGTCGAGCAGCAAGGGAACAGTGATCGCGACAAACAGTCCAGCGCAAACCAGAACCAGTATTCCGCCCCACCTACGGCCCCGTTGGCGCATGGAGCGCACCGCGAAGATGCATGCCAGTGGCGCTATCAGAAGAAGCAGGTCCTCGCGTACACCCCAGAGCAGCACCGCGGAGCCTGCCAGGAGCGGTAACGCGAAGCGGCTGCGTCCCATGTAAGCGATGGCGGCGATCGCGCACAAGAAACCCAGGCTGGCCAGTACATCCTTCACGTGCAGCAGGCTGATCAGCATGGCGGAAGGCGCCCAGGCCACCAGCCGGATCGCGATACGCGTCACCTTTGGATCTTTGTAAAGGACGGCGAGAAAGGCTATGGGCGCGATCCAGAGGCAGCGAAAGCAGATGTTGAAGAGCCGCACAATAATGGTGCTGGGTCCGAATATGCGGTACACAACCGCGGTCCAGACAACGAATCCAGGGTTCCGGTCCTCGCTTGTCCATGCGTTGGCCAGGTTGCCGGATTCCGCCAGGCTTTGCCCTTGAACGTGGTATGTCCGGTCGTCGGAATATGGGAAGCCCTGCATGCCATAAATCGCGGAATGATTCCAGTACGCTGCCAGCAGCACCAGCGACGCTACGAAACTCAACACATAATGCGTCCGAGCTGTACTCTTTTCCGGCGTGGGCAACGCGGTGATCAACGCGACGCCGGCCGTGATGAGCAGCAGGGCGACGAATGCCGCGCCAATCCAGTCAGAGACGCTCATCGAGGATCTCCTTATAGACCGACGACAGAGCGTCGCGGTGCCGGCGCATGCTGAACTGCCGTACATGCGCATAGCCGCCCAGAGCCAGTCTCAGCGCTCCCGCCTCGTCGTGGAGGAGTCTTGTAAGCGCAGCCGTCAGTGCGGATTCATCGCCAGGGGGCACAAAAACGCCGCTCACTCCGTCTTCGATCAGATCGGGATTGCCGCCAAGCCCGGTCGTCACCACCGGCCGGCTCCAGGCCTGCGCTTCGCAGATTACTGTGTTCATCACTTCGTGCCAGAGCGATGGAACAGCCACGATCCTGCTGGCCTTGTAATACTCCTGTACCTGTTCGTGGGGGACTCTTCCTACCATGCGAATGCGCCGGTCACCTTCGGCCAGTCCCCTCAGCTTTTCCTTTTCGCGGCCATCCCCCACAAGCGTCAGGGTCGCCGCCGGATCGGAGATCCGGGAGAAAGACCGGATAAGCCACGAAACTCCCTTGTGCGCCTCAAGCTGGCCCACATATAGAATCGCCGGCGTCTGGGGAAGCGGCTCGGGCGGGCGATCTTCAATCGACGGCACTCCATTGGGCAGGTATACGACCCGTTCACGCTCGAATCCTGCCTGCAAAAGGCGTGCTTCGTTGAACCGCGAGATGGCGATAATCCGGTCCACTTTCGACAGCAGCATGCGGTTGTATCGGCTGTAAATGCCACAGGCGATCGGTTTGTCTTCGCATAGCTGTCCGCGCTTCCTGTAGAGCCCGCCCTTCGGGCACTCGAATTGATAGCCGTGAAATGTCACCACCGTGGGAATCGCAGGTGCGAACTGCGCCAGTGAAGCCAGCGAAATGTTGGCTGCTACGTGGCAATGAATCAGGTCCGGTTGGAACACGCGCACCGCGCGCCGGACAGCGGCCGCTGCGCCGGGATTATAGACAGCGCCTTTGGCCCATAGCCCGTAGAAGCCCACTTTTGTTTGGGCCAGTCGGAAGGCTGAAAACAATTGCAGACCATCGTTTCGCGCCGCATGATTTCGATGGTCCTGCGTTCCAGTTACAACGCTTACCTGCCAGCCGGCACCTTTGAGCGCCTGCGCATTGTAGTAGGCAATGCGTTCTGCGCCTCCAACTTCCTCGGGCGGAAACCGGTCGGAGATAATCAACAGGCGCATTTGCCGTTCGCCCTGTTCCCAGCACGGGCTGCCGGGAAGCGGCGAGATCGCGTTCGTCGTCTGCGCTGATGTGTTCGGTGCCATAAGATCTTTTCTGTTTGTCCCGGGAACGATCAGACTTGCCTGGTACGCGGGAACGAAAGCCTCATACCGATTCCGTTGAGCCAGCCGGATACGATCGCCCGGTCCGCCTCGCCAAGCGACCAGTGCCAGAGCGCACTGAAGACCGCCAGGCTCGTCGCCAGAAATGCGGCCAGGCTCCAGGCCGTGGTCACCGAAGAGAGAAAGTATGCCGGCACCATGGCTGCCGAGCAAATTGCGAACATCTTCGCGATGCCGTGCATTTCAAATCGGAGATAGAGGTGAAAGATGCAGACGAGGTAGATGGACTGGATGAGTTCCGCGGCGAGAAAACTCTGCGCGCACCCCACGGCCCCATGGAATCGGCCGTAAAACTCGACGGCGGCCACGATCGTGCTTAGCCAAACCAGGTGCCCGCCGACAACCAGCCGCACATGCCCGGTTGCAATCGAGCTTCGATTGAGGCTCTCGCATATGCTCAGAGGAACGCATGCCAGGGCGAATTGAAACAAGACCGGCGCTGCTGCCGCGTAGTGCCGGCCGTAGAGAATAAGGATCACGGCATGCGCATTCGCGCCCAGAACAAAGGCTGGAATGAAGAGCAGCAGAAGAATGGTGACCGCTCCCCGAGAGACGATTCGCGCCAGAGTGCGAGGATCTTCTGAAGTGCTGGCCTCGGCGAGGACCGGCATAAGCGGCACTCCCGCTGCCAGCATGATGGTGGTTACAAGCTGAACGAGCGCATATGCAACGGCGAAGATGCCAACTTCCACAATTCCGGATGTGCGCGCCAGGGTTGCGCTGAGCCACCAGTTGGCAAATGGCATGAGGAGAGCCGTGATCAGCAGCGGAAGAGAAAAGCCCATCAGCCTGCGCGCCATGGCAATGACATCGCGAATTCCAACGGCATTCCACGAGCTGGCGCTGCATGCGCCAGCCACCGCGAATCCCATCAAGGCGGCGCGACTGCCCAGGAGAATTCCAAATCCCCAAATCGCTCCCATCACTCCGAATCGCCAGGCGAGCAACAGTTGCAGGGGCAGCGCCATCGCCTGGGCGATCAGGCTTCGCGTGGTTGCGACCTTGTAAAGTTCTAATCCACTTAAAGCTGCCTCCATCAGGGCCGCAGCCGCTGTCGCTGTTACCAGAATCCCCGACCACCGCAACATGCCGGCCAGCGACGGCTCCTTGTAGGCTCCTTCCGCAATCCGGCTCGCAAACACCATCAGCCCGGCAGCGATCAGGATCGAGAACCCACCAACCACCGCGCAGGCCGCCAGTACCGCAGCCGCAATTCCACCCGTACCTTCCACCTTGCAAGTGGGGATGAACCGGCGCATTGCGTCGCGAAGTTCGAAACCGGCAACCGCCGCGCAAAATCCAACCAGATAGGTGATGGTTCGATAGCGCCCGTACCCCGTCGGATCGAGGATCCTCGCCAGCAAGATTGCAGCAAGAAATGCAAACCCGGAACCTGCGATGTTTGTCACCAGGGTCCAGCACACGCCGTTCAGATAACGCGACGAGCGCGAAACGCGACCATCATCGGCAATCTTGGACAGGGCTGCGTCGCCTCGGCTGTGAGTTATCGCTGGATTCAATTCGGCATACCCACATTCGCGTGTTCGCGCAGATGAAGGACAGGTTGCTCCGTGCCGCTCCTTGTTGATCCACGCAAGCTTTCAATTCTTCTCTTGATGACTCTGGCCGCATCCATCAGCCGTAAATGGGCGAGTTCCATCCGGCTTGCCAGCCTGCCATCAAACAGCCTGTACGTACAGTCCTGCCTGGCCGTGCGGGTCCAATACGTCTTGTATTCTTCATTGCCGCGCAGGAAGTCGTACTCTACCGCGCCAGTCGAGATGCAATGCTCAATCACGCCAGCTATACACGCCGCTCCAACTCCATCGCGGAGCCACGCTGGATCCATCCCTGCCTGGTAGTGAAAGAATCGCCTTCCGGCGGTGAATCCGTAGAGCGCAGCCACTGTGCAACCATTCACCCGCAACTGGTAAATGCGTACTCGCCCGGCCCGGGCCATGGGAACCAGGATGCGTTTGTGCAGCGCCTGCAGGTCCGCATCCAGGAATGAACTCGAATGGGAGAGTCCCTTGAAACGCAGCCCGTGCAGGCGAACCAGATCGGTGAACGCATCCTCTATCGCCTCCGCGGCAGTGACGCAACGCATCTCAACCGGTCCTGACCCCTCAAGGCGGCGTGCATAGCCGCGAAGATTCCCCCGCATGCTCCGGCTGAGGCTTGCGAGGAACTCTAGATTAGAGCCTGGCAGTTGAATAAAAGGGCAGAGAGATGCCGGAGCCGCAAGTTCGGTCAAGCCGGACAGCTTCAAAACCCGCCGCAGTTCTATCAGCCTCGGAGAGTCCGCGTCAGCATCGGCAAATTCGAAATAAGTCCAGTCGCGCCTGCTCGCCATCAGTACGCCGGCTATCGAGCGTGCCGCCGCAGCCTCGAACCCCGGGTCAACCAGGATATCGAGATGATCGCAGCACGCTTTTGAGAAGGAAAGAAAGCCTAAAATCCGTCGCGAAAATGGGAATCTGCCAGATGCCCGAACGCAGAAAGGCGCAATCGCCACCAGCCTGCCGGCAGGCTCCCGTATTGCCACAATAAACAAGGAGACCGCGCCTCCCCACTGCTCCCACCACGCAGACATCCACTCGTAGCTGAGAAAGACGTTGTCACAACCGGAGGATGCGAAAAGCTCCCTCCACTCCTCAGCAAGCCCAGCGAATTCCCTGGGTGAGCGAATCAGATCTGCTGTCGCGGACCCGTCGCCGGCGCGATCGCTATCATCGACGGCAATCCGCGGTTCGGCTTGTAAAGCTTCTATCATTCTTTCAATCGCTCCGGCCGCCCGGTTAGCGGGCCGTGGCTAGTGCATCGGCAAGATGCGACACGGGATACTCGGGCCGCATCGACAAGCGCTTCAGTGCAAAGAAATCGCAGCCCGGCCGGTTGAGTCCGGGAACGGTCGTGAAACCCGCGCGGTAACCGGCCTCTCGAGCTGCTCCGAGAACACCGCGATTTACGTCCTGAGGCTGACCGTTGGGATAGGCCACGAATTCAACTGGCAAACCCAGTTTTTGTTCCATGAGCTGTCGGCATCCGGCAAGCTCGTCATCGAGCTCGCGGGCGCTTTCGACGCGCGAGAGGATGGGATGATTTGTGGTATGCGCCCCGACAGTCAGCCCGCCGGTGGTGGCAAGGGTGCGGAGATCCTTCCAGGTCATGGCCGCATAATCCTTTGGCGGCCCGACTGTGGGTTCTTGATCCACTGATTCTTCGACACAAGCCACAAACGGCTCCAACGCTCGGCCGGGAAGCCTCTTTGCGTACTCCAGCATCTGCTTCACCACCTGCGACCGGTTCTCCGACAGATCGGTGCAGAATCTAATGGGGCCGCCCCATGGACCGGCTCCGATTTGGATTTCGTGCCGCCGGCAGTAAAGCACCGCATGTTCCAGCCGGTCGAACCACAGCCGGTAACCGCCGTCGATGAATTTGGAGGTTACAAAGATTGCCGTCGGAATTCCGTACGCGGAAAACACTTCATGGCCAACCTGCATGTAGTCCAGATAACCGTCGTCAATTGTTACCGAGACTGCGTTCGGAGGCATTGGTTCAGTCCCTTCGAGGCAGCGGATGGCGTCGCAGAGCGAGATCGGGGTGGCGTGTTCTCTCAGGAATGCGCACTGTTGGGCCAACGCGTCGCGGCAGGATTGCGGGAAACGATGGTAAACCAGGACACGGAGACCGTTTCCTTTCACCCGCTTGCTCCATCGGGCCATTGCCAGCCGGCTCTTGCGCCAGAAGGTACTCGATTTTACTGAGCGGACAATAAGCTCTTCTCTTTCTTGTTTCCATTCAGGAGAACTGCGCGGAACCGCCCCAGTGCGCGAGCAATCGCAGGATTCGCGGCAACGAAGGCTTCCGTCAACGCATAGAGGCAGGCACTCAAAAATGCCAGGGCCGTCAAAAGCAGAACGATTGCGGCACGCCGCGGAGACGACTTCAAATCCGGCGGAATCGCCGGTTCCACCACTTGCATCACGGCCGCGTCTCTCGATTCGTCAAGCCGCGCAGCGTCATATTGCTTCAACAGCATGTCGAACAAAATCTGCCGGTACTGCAACTCATGCTCGGCGTCGAGAAATTCCAGCCCCCCACCGGCTACATCCTGCAGCCCTAGAACGGACGAGCTGCCGGATGGGCCGGTCTGCTCCTTCAGGCGCGCCTGGGCGCGAAGCGAGTCAAGTTCGCTCTCCACAATTTGCACGTTGGGATTGCGTTCCGTCGAATACGAGCGAAGGGCCTGGAGCTCCACCTCCTTGGCCGCCACCTGGGCCTGGAGTGAAGCCAGTCCTTCAATCACTGCCTTCGCCTGGGCCTCAGGCAGCACGACACCTTTTTTCCGCTGAACCTGCTGCAATGCGAACTCTGCTTTAACCAGCTCGTCCTTGGCGTGCTTCAACTGGTCTTCGTAATAGATCCTGCGCTGCGAGGCCTCGGTAACGGCAAGTGTCTTGGTAAGTGTGCGCAGCCCTTGAGTGTAGGCATTTGAAATCTCGGCTGCGCGGTTACGATCGGAATCGGTCACCGAAATCGCAATCAGCCCGCTGCTCTCCGAGACGATTCTGGTGTTGGCCGCGAGTGCCTTTCGAGCTGACGTCATGTTCTTCGAGTGGTATTCACTCACCAACCCGAAGTGCTGCAGGATGTCATCCGCAATGGACCGGGAACTCAGAAGGGCAATATAGATATCGTTCGGATTCTTTAAGCCCAACCCCGCCGCTCCACCCAGCGAGGAAAGCGAATCCAGGCCGGATTTGTTCAATTGGTTGGCCAAAATCAAGTTTGCCGATGGAGTCGGCTGCGGTGTCATGATCCTGGTGGTGGCGGTGTAACGCACAGGAAGAAGCAGGCTGATGGCCACCCCCGCCAGAAGCGCCGACCCGCTCACCTTGGCAATGAACCCTTTGCGCATCGCCAGAGTCGTGAGGATCTCGATTACGCTCACCTCCGACAGTGCCGGCGTTGCGTCCCCTGATGCGGAACCTTCGATCGTTCCGGCGGACGGATATGTGTCGACTTCGATCATTCTTACCTCTCTCAATGGAGAGTGCTGATAACTGCGGCGGTGAGGGCCGTTTGAGAAAGCAACGCGGTAATCATCGGCAACTGCTGGAGGAAACCGCCGGGCGCATTGATGCGCGGCGGAACGATTACAGAATCGCCGGGCAGCAGCGTGAGCTTTTCGAAATCGGTTCGCCAGAACTGGCCGTGGCTCTGGCGGCTTACGACTGTCCCGTCGGCGCGGATGATAAACATGCGCCTCGCGTCGGCCTGGCGAGTGGGCCCTCCGGCATCGTTCTCATATCCGCCTACCCGCTTCCCAGGCGCGTAGCGAAATGAGCTCGCGTTATATACCGCCCCGAACACCTGCACCGTGTTCGTGCGGAATGGGATGAAGAAGCTGTCTCCATCCTCAAGCGGAAACTCGGGAATATCCTCGACACCATGGGCGTCGGGTTTCACTCCCAGCACTACGCGTCCGGTTGGGTGTATGGCCGCGAGGCTTGCGATCAGTTCCTTCTGGCTCGCAAATTGTGCCTGCAAATCGGCATTGGTGCCGGTACCCTGCGCCGGCGCGGCTGCATAGCGGGCCGCCAGCTCTTGCGACATCTGTTCAGCGGATTGACGGACCTCCGACTCCTGGGCCAGGCGCGCGGAGAGCCTGGTGAGCGTTGAGGCATACAGATAGGCTTTGGGCATCAGGCCGCCCGCGCGTTCCACCAGGGCCCGCAGCGTCTCGCCAGGCTGGACGCGGTAGAGCCCCGGCGCATTCACTTCTCCTTCAATGCGCACAAAAGTCGCCCGGCTCTCCACCGGCATCGGAATATCCTTCTGCGAGGAGATGGTAACCACGTCGCCCGGCTTGAGTTCCAGGTTGTCATGGGAATCCGGATGATCGATGGCATTTCCCAGGTTGAAAGCCAGCAGGTCGGTCTTCAGGTCGCTTTCATTCAGCCGTTCGACGGCCGCATAATTCCAGTTGATCTCGTCGCTGTTCCGCGGCGCATTGACCATGCGCGGCAGATCGGTTGTCCCCGGTTCCGGCGCCTTCGCAAATGGGTCGCCGCCACGTTCCGGCGTCAGGTGGCTCTGCTGGTTCCAGTAGTCCCGGTTCAGCAGAAAATCCCGTGCCGGGATGAGATCGGAAATCCTCATGCCTTGGTGCCACCGATATCTTCCCGTCTGGGCCACATTGCCGCGCAGCGTAACCGCGTTCTCGAAGCGTGGCGAGACCGGGAACACGCGCAGAGTATCGCCGTCCCCGAGAGAATGCTTGAGCCCCGAGGCATCGAGCTGGAACTCATCGACGCGGCGAGCGGAGTGATGGTCGATGCGCTCCAGCAGAACCCGGTCCACCGATGCCAGGCTGGTAAGGCCGCCCGCATCCTCGAGCGTCGACTCCACCGTGCTCGCTTGCCCGATCTCGTAGATTCCCGGTTCGTTCACGCTTCCCATCACGGCGACTCGTGGGCCCGTGGGCTGAAAGTAGATCACATCGCCCGGCAAAAGCGAGGCGTCATGCGATTTGTCGCCCCGGCGGAGCAGGTCATAGAGGTCAATCTGAGTGAGCAAGCGATTGCCCCGCCTCAATTCGATGCGACGCATGCTGCCGGTCGCCGAAGGGCCCCCGCAGGCGAATACAGCGTCGACCAGGGTACTCAGCGAGCCCAGCGTATACACTCCCGGCTGGCGTGCGCTGCCCAGCACGAAGACTTGAATGCTGCGCAACTGTCCCATGGCGACGTTCAGCTCGAAATCCTTGAACAGACCGGCGATGGCTGCGCGCACAAACCCTTCCACTTGCTCAAAGCGCAGACCCGCCACGCGCAGGCTTCCAATCCTCGGCACAAATATCTGTCCGTTCCGGTCGATCGTGACCCGCGTATCCAGATCGATCTTCCCCCAGGTACGGATCTGCAACTGATCGCCCGGACCGAGCACGTAGTCGGAAGGGACTGGAGCGCCAGCCAAAGGGGCAAACGTGGTAGGGACCTGGTCAAAGAACTGCCTGCCGTAGACCGCCATCGGCCGGCCGGCCTCGTCTTCGGCAAATATCTCGAACTCGGACTTGGTCGTGATCGGCCCCACGACTCGAGTCGCAGCCAGAACAGCAGGGACTCCTTCTTCGGTTAGATCCTTGTCGGATAAAGTCCCGGTGGGCTCGTTTGCGTCGAAGGCGCCTGGAAGCTTGCCTGCCATCGCAGGTACACAGCCAGCCGGTTGCGCTGTTGATTCAGATCCGGGACCGGTGGGGCATGGAATACCGGGCGCGGGCGTCGCCGCTGTCGGCGCTTGAGCGCTGCTAACGGCGGCACACCCGATAAAGATGAAGCAGACGAGTAGTTTCGATGTCATTGCGATCTTTCGTGCCTGCTCTTGAGGCACTGTCTTCCAAATAGAAGGAATCAATTCACCAGCGCTCCGGTGTGCGCACCGCGCGGGAAAACAGTTGGCTGTTAAGTTTCGGGGCAAGCGCGTCTTGGACTGTTAGAACCTCATCCGGTCCTGGGGCAGCCAGGTCAGTTGAATCTTCGTGACCGTATTCGTCTGCAGGCCGGCGAGATAGGAAGGAGCCTTCCACCCCTCGGCTGCGAAGCTGCCGCTCAATTCAAACTCTCGGCCCACGCGCTTCACCGCTTGCACCTGGAATTCAGTCAGCGTTGTGCCGCCGGGAATGAAGTCCTTCGCCGCCTTCTGCCGGCGCACGCTTGCCTGGATCCACTCGTTGCCGCTCAAGTGCCAGGTAGCCCAGGCCTGCCCACCCTTATCCTCGCGCCCGATCCAGTCTCCGAAGATCTGCCCCTGATTTGTGTAGCCCTCTTTTTCGATGAACTCGTAATACATATATTGGCCGCCCTGGCTTGCCCCGGTAGGAGGATCGGTTGACGCGGCTTCAACCCGCAAATCGAGCCTGGGCAATCCGGGTACATGCGACAGAAACAGGCCCGGCCGGATGGATGCGTGGCGCGGTGCGGAAACAGGAGAGATGTCGTCGTGCGACGCCGAGTCACAATAGAGCGTAAGCCAGTTACGGACAAATGGAAGCCGATAGGAAAAGTCGAAACCGCCGAAGCGTGCGCCAGGGTCGTTCCGGCCAAACTTGACCGCGGGTACGCCGGCAGTCAGGCTTATGAAACTCTTCAGAAAGGTGTGCAGGGTGACGGGCGAATGGCCTTCACCGCCCCAAAGCGCGGTACGCTCAAATCCAAATTCGAGATTGTCAGTGGGTCGAAAGCTGATCTTCTCGACATGTACCCAGGGATCTCCTGGATTTGTGACGTTCGGCTGATTGGTCGCCGGATACGCCTGGTTGGGAATCAGCGTGTGACCGCGCAGCGCCCCCACCAGGAACTCGTAACGAAACGGCCCCGTGATCCTCGAGAGCAACGGCACATAGAGCGGCTCAATGCGGTTGATATGAAACGCGTATATGTTCTCCGCATTGTTGGAATAGGCCATGCTGCCACCCTCAGCCGGCCCCAGCCACTCATCCTGCTTGCCAAACGAGAAGATGTGGTTCACGTACTGGGCCGAAACATATGCCTCCAGAAATCGGCCCTGAGTCGCGGTGGAGATCGGCCCCTGCGGGATCGTTGGCTGGCTGTAGAGGCTTCCGGTAGCAGGATTCACGACGGTTGTTGCGTCCACGTCCGACAGCACCTGCGCCAGCCCGGCCGAGTACCCGGCAGCCGAGGGCGCGCTCTCGAACTCGCCGCGCAGATACAGAACAAACCGCCCAGCGTGTGCATAGCCGCTGGCTCCCGATGCGCTGTTGAATCCTCCCTCGTATGGGCGGCCATAGTCATTCACCAGGGTTGACCCGAGATGATAGCTGTCACGAAGCGGCGTACCGCTGATGCCGCGCGCCTGGGTGTAGCTGGATTCCAGTTGCACGCCCGGTGCGCAACCATTGCCGGCCTCGCGTTTCAGCTCTGCTTTCACTGCCACATACAAACTCTCGGCTTCGTCCCGCGCCGGGCTATCCGGCGTGTCTGCGATTGCGGGACCGGTATCCGACAGCATGTGATCCAGGCTGCCTTGTGTCCAGGGTCGCAGCCCCAGGTAGACATGATCCAGATAGCCAAGCGAGTACAAGCGCAGCACCGCGGGATAGATCCAGCTATCCACCGGAATGTAGGGAGAACCCATCTCCCCCAGCTCGCAATGATCGTTGACTTCAGAAACCGCAGCCTTATGCCCAACCTGCGCCGGCAGTAGAGAAAAGGCGCCCGAGGCGAAAACCCATCCAGCCCCCGCAACTGCCTCTGCAACCAGGATTTGAAATTTCATTCTGAATGAATGCTCGCCGACTCGTTGTTCTCAGTTCTTGTGAGAGTTTTTGCACGCAACTGGCGAATGTGCGATCGAAAGTAGGACGGTCTGAAGTCATCGTCCCGAGATCATCGTCCCGAAATCATCTTCCCCGGATGCAAATGAACTCGGGGGCCTTCTGCCCGTTGAGTTCCCGTCCGCGGCAACAACTCACCCGCCTGGTTCTGTTCATCCCGGCTTCGTTCATCCCGGCTTCGTTCATCCCGGCTTCGTTCATCGACGCGCAGCATCACGCCGGCAGAACGGGTTAGCTTGCAGCGCTCCGTTGCCTCTCTAACGTCGGCCACGGAGTCGGTACGGTCTTCGGCGTCAGAAGCTCCAGCCAGAACCGCGCATGCGCGCGGCTCGCCTCCAGGCTGTTTGAATACGCCGGATTGTTCCCCTCGATCAGCTTTGATATCCCCGGATGCATCAGTGCCGTTGTCATCAGCGCCGAGGTCAGCATCGTCGGGTCCATCTCGCGGATTCGCCCGCTCTTCATGTTCATCCTGAAGTAGTGGTTGATCGCCGATAGATCCGGCGCAAGGTTCTCCTGGCAGAACGCCTCAGCCTTCCACTCCAGCTCCACATACGCCACTGAGATCAGCCGCAGCAACTCCGGCCGGTAGCTCACCAGGTCGGCCAGCATCTCCAATATCTTGGGCAGCACCACCTCGGGAGCCTGGTCCTGCGCGATCCCTTCCACAAGGTCCCGGCGCATCTTCAAGGCGGAGGAGTGGCACCGCAGAGCCGACCAGAACAGGTCTTCCTTGCGATCGAAATGACGGAAGAGCGTGTTCTCGCTCACCCCGGCCAGACGCGCGATATCCCGCGTGCTGGTGCCGTGGTATCCCTGGCGGGCAAATAACTGCGCCGCCGACTGGATAATCTTTTCGGACGTGGCAGTGTTCTTGGTGGAAAGTTGCATCACAGCACTCCCTGCAGTCGGTGGAGAGCCCCGCGGCCATGCCGCGTTCGGTCAAGTTGGTTGGGTCGGAGTCTTCGTCGAGCATTCCCAAGACCAAGCCTCAAGAAGCCATGCGAAGACGTTGCGGAATGAATTGTGAGAAGGGAATCGATTCAGGAGAGTGAGTACAGGCTGCCGTCCTCTTTCAACCGAGCCATTTGCGCTCGCCCCAAAAGGGGCGCAAGGCTTCGCCACGCCGAGTGAGCAAAACACCTCTCATTCGGGCAACCTGGTGCTGATTCTTCAGGAGTTGAGCAATATCGGCTGAATCTGCCGCTAGTCGCTTCTTCCAGCCGCTCCAGCCAACGTCTGCAGGCCGCGGCGCTCCCAGCCGAGTTTCTCGCCAGGCCAAAGAGGGAGAAAAACGGATCTTGAAAACAACAGTAATCGCATGCTGAGAAAAAAGGGAGCGACAATGTGCGTCAAATCCGGACAATGAATGTCGCACGGAGGCAACCGCCCACCCACTCCCCTACCCGGCCGCCCCTTCCAACACCCGCTCCATCGCCTCCGCCTGTTCCTCCAGTTGCTCCACCAGCCGGAACTGCGCCCGCGCCCGGTCCAGATTCTGCCCCGCCCGATGCACCTTGAAGTACCTGTCGCCCTCCAAATAATCCGTCAGAAACCGAATCCCCTGCTCCAGCGTAATCACCCTCCCCGCCTCACTCAGACTTCGCCTCTCCGCATCCGTCAAAAAGCCAGCGGCCACACTCAGATACCCTCCCGCCACCGCCTCAAACATCCCCATCTCCATCCTTACCTTGGATAGGTCGCGCTCATCCTCGGCCGCCGGGCACGTCATCGTCCGCACCATGTCGCCAAAGTCAAATGCTGCCAGCCCCGGCATCACCGTCTCCAGGTCAATCACGCAAATGCCTTTGCCCGTCCGCTCATCCAGCAGCACGTTGCTGATCTTCGTATCGTTGTGCGTCACCCGCTCCGGCAGCCCTGCTCCCACCAGCAGTCGCGTCACCCCCTCCCGCTCCAGCGCAAATGCAATCTCCCGCGCCGCCTCCTCATTCCGCCCCATCCCATCGGCCTCGATCGCCAGCTTCAGCGCCTCCAGCCGCTTCGGCGTCGAGTGAAAGTCGGGCAGCGTCTCGTGCAGTCGCGGCAGCGGCAGGTCCGCCAGCATCCGCTGAAACTCCCCAAACGCTCGCGCCGCCTCATACGCTTGGGGCCCGCTCTCCACCACGTCGAAGCTCCGTGCTCCCTCGATAAATCGGTACATCCGCCAGACGTCACCGTCCGCGTCCATCAGCCACGCCTGTCCATCGCGCGTCCTCGCCAGCGTCAGCACGCGCCTGCTTCCGTCCGCCCGCCCCGCCTTCCCGGCTAGGTGACTAGTCACCCGCTCAATGTTTTCCATCAGTGCTGCCGGATCATCAAAGATTCGTGTATTCACCCGCTGCAGCAGAAATCTCTCCCTCCGCCCGCCCCGATCAAACACCGCGCAATACGAGTCGTTAATGTGGCCGCTTCCATAGGGCGCAACGCTCTCCAGCATCCCCTCCACAGCAAACCCCTGCGCCGCCCGCCCCGCGTCCTCTGTAGTCTTCATGCCCCCAGCCTCGCCCACAGCCTCGCCGGATACGCCCCGCTCGCAACCAGCTTCCCGATCTCCTCCACCACCAGGTCCCGATCCTCGCGGTACGTCACGCCAAACCAGTGAGAACTCGTTTTCAACACCCTCACCCGCGCCCCGCCCAGCCCTGTCGTCATCCCCCCTCGAATCAGCTCATTCACCGTGTTCGGCAGGTAGCACTCACTTTTCAAATCCCCGCCCTGCCTCTCCATGAAGCGCTCAAAAACCTCGCGCAACTGCCCAAACACCGCCGGCGTGAATCCCCACATATTCATCGAGACAGTCTCATCCCCGGTCAGCTCCGTCACATCGCCCGCCGGGCTCGTACTTTTCGCCCCCGACCCGCTTCGCTCAATGTTAAACGTCTCAACAACGCTCTCCAGCAGCCCGTCCGCGCTCACCCGGCATAGCCCCCGCGCCACCACCCCCGAATCCGACAGCGTTCCCCCCAGCCGAAACCCCACCATCCCGTACTCGCCAGGCCCGCCGTCCAGATGCCGCCCCAGCACCCCATAGCTCTCCGCCCCATAAAAGTCGTCCGCATTAATTACTGCAAACGGAGTCGACACCACCCCCTCCGCCGCCAGAACCGCATGCGTCGTCCCCCACGGCTTCGTCCGCCCCTCCGGCACCGTAAATCCCGTGGGCAAATCCGTCAGCTCCTGAAAGGCGTACGCCACCTCAATCCGCCCCTCGAACCGCTCCTCCGCCATCTCCCGGAATGCCCCCTCAAACTCCCTGCGAATCACGAACACGACCTCGCCAAACCCCGCCCGCACTGCGTCGAAGACCGAATACTCCAGGATCGTCTGCCCGCCCGGGCCCACCGGATCCATCTGCTTCAGCCCGCCATACCGGCTGCCCATCCCCGCCGCCAGCACCACAAGTGTCTTCGCGCTCATCGCTCCCATTCAATCACGTCCCGGCACCTTCCCCGACCATCGGCATCGGTGCCATTTCCGGACAGCCCACAAACCAACCACAATGTCCGCCCGTCCCCATCATTCTCCACCCACCGAAGTGTCATCCTGAACGTAGTGAAGGATCTGCGGTTGCCTTTGAGAGTTTCAAATTGCCGTCACTTCCGGATCGCCGACCAATCAACCACAATGCCCGCCCGTCCCCATCATCCTCCACCCACCAGAGTGTCATCCTGAACGCAGTGAAGGATCTGCGGTTGCCTTTGAGAGTCTCAATTTGCCGTCACTTCCGGATCGCCGACAACTCGTCCAGAATCAAGTAAACCTACGGCGAACGGAGCTTGAATCCGGCCCATGAAGAGTCTCTCCTCCCGCTTAGTTAAAGCTTGTCCTACGACGGCCGCCAGAGGGACAATGGATGCGCTTC
>Ga0302197_10000282_pt1 | contig 51368 bp, 44 predicted proteins | sample II_Bog_N2_1_FD_193526 | JGI IMG/M metagenome (GOLD analysis project Ga0302197, IMG submission 193526) | Peat permafrost microbial communities from Stordalen Mire near Abisko, Sweden - II_Bog_N2_1 | ecosystem: Environmental > Terrestrial > Soil > Wetlands > Peat | place: Sweden: Abisko... | reverse complement strand
CAGGTCGCCCGCTTCCTCCACCGCCTCCGCACCGAAAAGCCCCCCCTCGCCCGCGTCGACGCCGTCGAAGAAGCCGAACTCACCCCCACCGGCGAAACCGGCTTCACCATCCACCTCAGCGAACACTCCGGCGACGCCCGCACAGGCATCCCCGCTGACGCAGCCACCTGTCCCGACTGCCTCAGCGAGCTCCTCGACCCCTCCGACCGCCGCTTCCGCTATCCCTTCCTCAACTGCACCAACTGCGGCCCCCGCTTCACCATCACCCGCCGCGTCCCCTACGACCGCCCCCAAACCTCCATGGCCGTCTTCCCCATGTGTCCCGCCTGCCGGCAGGAATACGACGACCCGGCCAACCGCCGCTTCCATGCCCAGCCCAACGCCTGCCCCGTCTGCGGCCCCCAGGTCGAATTCATCTCCGCCGACCCATCCGGCCCCATCCTCGATCAAGACCCCATTCAGGAAGCCATCCGCCGCCTCGCCCACGGACAAATCCTCGCCATCAAAGGCATCGGCGGCTTCCACCTCGCCGTCGACGCCACCAATCAGGCTGCCGTTGACCGCCTCCGCCAGCGAAAGCACCGCGCCGGCAAGCCCTTCGCCGTCATGGTTCGCGACCTCGCAGCCGCCCGCGCCCTCTGCCAGCTCAGCCCTGAGGAAATCGACGTCCTCACCTCCGTCGAGCGCCCCGTCGTCCTCCTCCGCCGCACAGGAGACCCCGGCAGCCCGGCAACCGATGCCATCGCCCCATCCGTCGCCCCCGGCATCCCTTGGCTCGGCCTTTTCCTCCCCTACGCGCCGCTCCACCACCTGCTCTTTGCCGACGGCCGCCTCACCGCCCTCGTCATGACCAGCGCCAACCTCTCCGACGAGCCCATCTGTATCGACAACGACGAAGCCCGCACCCGCCTCCACGGCATCGCCGACGGCTTCCTCCTCCACAATCGCGAAATCCTCCAGCGCACTGACGACTCCGTCGCCGCCATCGTCGCCGGCCAGCCCCAGCTCATCCGCCGCGCCCGCGGCTACGTCCCGCTTTCCGTCCCCTTGCCCCTCGACGCGCCTCCGCTGCTCGCCGTCGGCGGCCAGATGAAGTCCGTCTTCACCCTCGCCCGAGGCCCCCACGCCTACCAGAGCCAGCACCTCGGCGACCTCGAGCAGCGCCCCACCCTCGAATTCTTCGAGCACGCCCTCGCCCACCTCCAAACCACCTTTCAGCTCACCCCCCAGGCCGTCGCCCACGACCTCCATCCCGAGTACCTCTCCACCGCCTGGGCCCAGGACTACGCCAGCGCCCGCAACCTGCCCCTCATCGGCATCCAGCACCACCACGCCCACGTCGCCGCCTGCCTCGCCGAAAATGGCCTCACCGCCCCCGCTCTCGGCCTCGCCCTCGACGGCACCGGCTACGGCACCGACGGCACCGTCTGGGGTGGGGAACTCCTCCACTTCGACCTCCGCACCTTCACCCGCACCGCCAGCCTCCGCCCCATCCCCATGCCCGGCGGCGGCGTGGCCATCACCCAACCCTGGCGCATGGCCCTCAGCGCAATCGCCACCCTCATCGGCCCGGAAGCCACCACCGGCCTCGGCTTCCCCGAGCGCGAATCAGCCCTGCTTCTCCAGCTCCTCGCCAAAGGCAAAGCTGGCCCCCTCACCTCCAGTTGCGGACGTCTCTTCGACGCCGTCGCGGCCATCATCCTCCACCGCCACATCGTCGATTACGAGGCCCAGGCCGCCATCGAGCTCGAAGGCATCGCCAGCGACGCCGACTACGGCGGCTACCCCGTCGAACTCACCCAAAACGGCGACTTCTGGCTCATCGAACCCGTCACCATGCTCTCCCGCCTCCTCCGCGAACATCAGGAGGGCGTCGAGCCCGCCATCCTCGCCTCCCGCTTCCATCGCTGGGTCGCCGTCGCCTTTTCCGGCGTCGTCGAACGCACCCGCGAGGCCACCGGAATCTCCACCGTCTGCCTCTCCGGCGGATGCCTCCACAACCGCCTCCTCACCCGCATGTTGATCGAGGAACTCGGCAGCATCGGCTGCAAAGTCCTCCTCCACCGCGACGTCAGCCCCGGCGACGGCGGCCTCAGCTACGGCCAGGCCGCCATCGCCGCCGCCCGCCTCAACCAACCCTGACCCCAAAAAAAGATACGCCCCACCCTCCCCGCGTCTGAGCGGAAAGAATGGGGCCTATGCCTCTTGCTTTGATTACAAACTCACTGGATCAACTTGTCTGTAGCCTTGCTCATCTGCGCCGTCCGCGCAATCTTGTCCCAGTTGAACGGGCGCCCGTCAATCGCTCGCTTCAGCGTCTTGAACAGCACAACCGAGAACACCTGCCGGTACGCAAACCGTTGCAGCCAGATGTGGAACAGCAGCCACCAGTCGCCCTTGTTCGCCGGATGTCGCGGCTCCAGGCTGAAGGCCACCGCCGACGTCACAAAATCAATCACCATGAACGTCAGAAAGTACGCAAGCAGCTTCTCAAAGCTCGCTGTGCTCGCCGCCTCCGGGTGATAATACCGGTCCAGCAGAAACTGCAAAATCCCGTACAGAAACATCACGTCGATAAACGGCGAAACCAGCGGAAGCAGCATCTGGAAGATGATGATGTTCGGCAGCGCAAATAGCCCCATCGCCTTGTTCCGCACAAACGCCGCTCGGTGCTTCCACACCGCCTGCAGCGTTCCAAACGACCACCGAAACCGCTGCCGCATCAGCCCGCTCGCATCAATCGGAGCCTCCGTAAACGCCAGCGCCCGGTCCTCGTACACCACTTTCAGCTTCTGCTCCAGCAGGCTCATCGTCAGGTCCGCGTCTTCGGCCACCGTGTTCAGCGGATACCCGCCCGCCTCCTTCACCGGAGCCGTCCGCCAGGCGCCAATCGCTCCCGGCACCACCGTCACCACGTGGAAAAGGTCCAGCGCCCGCCGCTCAAAGTTCTGGCTCGTGATGTACTCCAGCGCCTGCCAACGCGTCCACAGGTTCACCCGGTTGCCCACCTTAGCATTGCCCGCAACCGCTCCAATCGTCGGATCCACAAAGTGCGGAATCAGCTTCGATATCGCATCCGGCGCAATCACCGTATCCGCGTCAATGCCCACATAAATCTCTTCCGTCAAATGTTCCAGAGCAAAGTTCAGCGCAGCCGCCTTGCCTCCATTCGGCTTCGTCAGCACCTGCACCTTCCCCGCCGCTATCTCCGCCGAATACGCGTCCTTCACCACCTGGTACGTCTTGTCCGGCGAACCGTCGTCAATCACAATCACGTGCAGGTTCGGGTAGTCACTGTTCAACACGCTCCGTACCGTCCGTACAATCACCGTCTCCTCGTTGTACGCCGGCACCAGCACCGCCACCCGTGGCAAATACCCCGGATTCGGATGGATATACGGCTTCAACCGGTCGATGATCGCCAGCACCCCAATCAGCAGCAGCCGCGCGCTCATCAGCACATCGCCCACAAAGAACACGCCAACCACAAAGTGACCTAGCAATCCCAGCAGCGAAAACGTAATCGAGTCCGCCTGCGCGCGCAGCATCTGCCATCGCGTAATCCGCGGCATCACATCGTCCCGTGTCTTGCCAAGCAGCGCAGACACCGGCACAATCTTGTAGCCTCTCGCCCGCAGTGCATCAATCAGCACCGGCAATGCAGCTACCGTCGGCGCGCGGTTTCCACCCCCGTCATGCATCAGGATGATCGACCCCTGAAACTGCGGCTTCGTCTGCATCATCTGCAGCCAGTCCAGCACCGTCTGCGTGATCTCCTGCGGACTCTTTACCGGACGCTCGCTCCAGTCCTCCGTATCGATCTCGTCCCCTACGATCGTGTAGCCCATCTGCTCAATCCGCCACGCAGGCGCCGCCTGGTCGTCCGTGTCCGGATCCTGGTCGATCGAGTACGGCGGACGAAAATACAGCGGCTGCAGTCCCAGCTTCGACGCAAACAACCGCTCCGTCAGGTTCAGCTCCAACTGCAACTGACGCGGCGAGATTTCGCTGATGTCCGGATGCGTATACGTGTGGTTGCCTATCTCGTGCCCTTCACGCACCACACGCTGCATCAACCCAACATTCTCCTGCGCCATCTCCCCAATCATCATGAACGTGCCCTTCACGTTCTTCGCCTTCAGAATGTCCAGGATCTTCGGCGTCCACGTCGGGTCGGGCCCGTCATCAAAACTGAACGCAAGCTCGCCCGGATGATACCCGTACTTCTGCACCTTGTACGTCAGCGGATACTCATCCATGTGCTCGTCTACCACCAGTCGGCGTCGTGGATCCGTCTCGTCCGTGTCCAGCTCAATCGTCCGCCGCCCAGCCTTCGCCGGCCCCGATATCTGGATCACATCCCCCACGCCATCCTCGTCCAGGTCGTGGCCCGGCGGAACCGAACTCAGCGCTGCCGGTGAATCCGCGTTCGACGGCTTGTCCCAGATCGCCCACAGCGAACGGTCTTCCTCCCCCAAACGCCACAGCGAAAACGTCTGCAGTCCCAGCTCCCGCGCCGCGCGCATCTCGTCCAGCGCCGTCACACCATCCAAAAACCACACCACGTGCCGGACATGCTCATCCTCGTCGATGTACGAAAAATGCGGATTCAGTGACGTATAGTCTAGGTCCAGATCCGCATCCGCGTCCGACGCCCGCTGCCAGGCCTCCTGCACCGTCAGCACTTCGCTAAACACCACGTGCGACTTCGGCGCTTTCCGGTCCTTCGCGTTCGGCAGCGATATCTGCCAGTCGTACCCGTAGTTGCCAAGGGCGCAAATGATCTTTTCTTTCGGAACCACCTTCAGCGCTCGCGTCAGATTCTTCACAAACCACGTCTGTGAAGCAATCGGCCCCGGTTCGCTCGACACCTCATGCTCGTCGTAGTTCATCAGAACCACGCCATCCGAGTTCGCCGCCAGTACCTTCAGGTCATCATCCTCGGTCGACACCGACGTATCGATATACAACCGCAAATTCCGCGCGTGAAGATCCGGATACAGCTCCTTCAAAAACTGCATATACGAGGCGTCCGCCTCATCCGGCAAATTCTCAATGTCCAGCGACAGCCCGTGATACGCCGGCATCCCCGCAAAAAACTGCAAAATCTGGTCATGCAGATGAAGCCGCTTCACAGGGTCCATCAGAATCGCGCCGATCGCCGGGCTGAAACTCTGCGACGCCGGATCATAGCTCGTCAGATGCGGAAACACTTCCGTATCCTCATGCGCCGCTGTAATCACGTGCCGCACGCGCCCATCAATATCCGGGTCCGTCACCTTGCCCCGCCCATCAATCACCGGGTACAAACCATTGGCCCCGTTCACCGCCGTCAGCGCGCCATCCATCAGCGATACATGCAGCCACTCCGGGTAAAGCATGTCAATCTGGTGGATGTGCTCCTTCAGAGACGCATAGCTCGCCGCATCATCCGGCGAATACCACGCGCCCCGCAAACCCTCCCCGCTGTTCAGCGGAATCTCCGATGGCCGACGGTCCGTCTTCCGCCGAGCCGGACGATCATGCGCCTTCTCCGCCTTTGTCAGCTCACTCTGCCGCTCGTTCAACGGCTTATAGTTGTGCTTCGGCGCGGATAACAACAACTCCGGCAACTGCTGCTGTCGAAGTACGTTAAATATAAACACAGCCACCACGACGGTAAACGTCAGGGCGGCAATATCAAGCACGCGGCGAAGCCGCTTCCAGCGCTTGCGCTGCGGATCAAAAAAAATTTGGCGTTCTGGCGTCATGTAGTTTCAGTCAAAATCGGTAAAATGCCTCAAAATCAAGAAGAAAACAGGTTTCGCACATCCCGCGACTACACTCGAATCCTAGGGAGTCCTCAGCAGTGCGTCAATCGGGAACATCGACGGAATTCCGGAAATCTCAGCACAACAGCGGCAGCTTCGTTGCACGTGCCTACTCCAGTGTAAGCTGGCTGAGCTGGCGCGTCCTCCCAACCCTCCTTGGTGGCCTCATTCTCCGCCTCTGGATGCGCCACGCCTTCCCCCCTACCGACGTCGATACACAAATCTACGGCGACATGGCGAAAAATCTCCTCCTCCATCACCAGTTCGCCACCACCCTGCCCGGCGGAGTTCTCCACCCCACCCTCCTCCGCCTCCCCGGCTACCCACTCTTCCTCGCCGCCTGCTACGCCCTCTTCGGCGTCGCCAACGACACCGCGGTCCTCGCCGTTCAAATCACCCTCGAGCTCATCGCCTGCCTCCTCCTCGCAGACTTCGTCCGCCGCACCGTCAGCCTCCGCGCCGCCTGGAATACCCTCTGGATCGCCACCCTCTGCCCCTTCACCGCCATCTACACCGTCTCCGGGCTCGCCGAATCCGTAACCGTCTCCGCCATCATGATCGCCCTCTGGGCTCTCCAGCAGCACCTCGACGCCGCAGAACAAGCCGCCCGCACTCCCGCCCAATCCAACCCACACCCCTGGGCCTGGCTGCTTCTCTTCACCGCCGCCATCACCTTCGCCGCCCTCGCCCGCCCCGACGGGGCACTGGTCGCCATCGCTCTCTGGCCCGCACTCATCCTCTCCCGCGGCCCATCCGTCCCCTTGCGCACCGCGCTGCGCCGCGCCATCCTCTGCGCCCTGCTCGCCGTCTCCCCATTCGCCTTCTGGGCTGCTCGCAACTGGGCCGTCTTCCATGTCTTCCAGCCCCTCGCCCCTCGCTCCGCTTCCGACCCCGGAGAACCCGTCTACCCCGGCTGGGAACACTGGACCAGCACTTGGTGCCTCGACTTCTCCTGCACCTACGAGGTCTACTGGGCCGGCGACGACGACCACCTCAACATCGCCAGCCTGCCCGACTGGGCCTTCGACTCGCCCCAGGAGCGTGCCCAGACCGCGCAGCTCTTCACGGACTACAACCGAACCAACTCTTTCTCCCCGCCCATCGACGCCCGCTTTGAAGCCCTCGCCCAAATCCGCCAGTCCCACCACCCCTGGCGCACCCAGCTCGGCCTGCCCATCGGACGCGTCCTCGACATGACCTTCCGTCCCCGCGTCGAAAACCTCACCATCGACATCCGCTGGTGGCAGTACTCCCTCCACCACGCTGAAACCGAGTTCTCCCTCGCCTACGCCGCCCTTAACCTGCTCATCATCGCTCTCGCCATCGCCGGAGCCTGCTACCGGCCACCCCTCTGGCAATACATGGCCCTCTACATCCTCCTCCGCTCCCTCATGCTCCTCCAGGTCGTCGGCCCCGAAGCCCGCTACACCATCGAATTCTTCCCCTTCCTCTACGCCCTCGCCGGCACAGCCCTCTGGCGAATCTTCCGCCACCGCCCCCTGCCATCTCCTCATCCATCCTGACCAAACTGAAAGATCCGGCTTCCGCCTTTGCCTCTGCCCTTGCTTTCGTCTTTGCCTTTCTGTCTGTCATTCCCGAAAGGAATCCGCTGTTGCCTTTCCCCTCGCTCTAACCACTCTCCGCTTGCCCCATCCATTCCACACCACCACCGTGGAATGGGTGGGTGACCACCAATCCCCCGTCCTCCACAACCCAAAACCGCCATCGAGCGCTGCTCGATCCCCTGATCCCTGAATCCTGAAAATTTCTCTCCCACCTTTTGCTTCCAATTCACCCCAAAACGCGCACGATGGAAATGTGAGTCAAACCCACCCTCCAGCGCAGCTCGATCATGTTGCACAAATACGCACCATCTGAATAGCAACATCCATCGTGAATCCAACAACTTACAAGCCGGAAAAAAGAAAACGCAACAAAAATATGCACTCCCTTTCTCTTTTCCTTCGCTTTTCGGTATAGAGGCCCAATGAAACAAACCACATAACTTTTCCGTCCCGATCGCAAAACAGCCCAAAAGGCACTTTTGGGCCCCCCCAATCAAGCCCCGCTCGACCCGCCTGAAAGCTGCCTCTAGTGGTTCTGAATCACCGTCCCCGGCGCTGTCTTGATCTGGAACGCATCCGGTGCCACAGACCCATTCAAATGCAGGTTCCGGTACGTAACCTCCCGGTAGTTCCCATCCGGAGAGTAGAACATCTGCTTCACCGCGACCCCGCGGTCCAGGTCCAGCCAAAGTTGCACCTTCACCACGTTTTTCTTCAGGGCCTCATCCCGCGGAACCAGATCCAGCCGCGTCACCGATGTCCCGTTCACCATCTCCGGGCCGCCCAGCGTAATCACCCAGTTCTTTTCCAACTCCCGCCCGCTCCCGCCAAATCCCAGCGTCAGCAGCGTCTCAAACTCCGCCCGGTTCCCGCCCGCCTTGTACACGTTCATGCTCTTCTGCCGCGGCTCATAGAAGCTCAGCGACCCGCCCGTGTACACAATCTCCTTGGCATACGGTCGCCCGTTGTCGCTCTTGATGTGCAGCGCCACGCTCAGCTGCCCGCCCTTGCGCTCAAACACCGCGTTTCCCAACTGCGTGTCCTTGTCCTCGATCGGCTCCGTCTGCACGTTGTCCCACACAATGTCGGCCTCGGCCGCCTTGAACTTCTGCGCCGCCACATCCAGCCGCCGCAGCGCCGCATTCAGCTCATCGGCCGCCCGCGCCGCCGGCGCAGTTGCCAGTGCAATCAAACAGAGAGAGAGACACACACGTCGAAGCTTCATGGCCGTTTCAACACCCATTCATCGGAATCGTTGCTCTTACCGGTGCGCTGTCACCCGCCAAGCCGTCGGCTTCCCGTTCGCGTCGCTGATCGTATCCCACTTCACCACCGCTACCGCATCGCCTGTCACTGGCTCGATCGCCTGGTGCAACACCTTGCGCACGGCCTTCTCGCTCATATCCGCCGTCACTGGGACATCCCGCGCCGATACCGTAATCAGCAGAGTGTTGTTCGCGCTGCGTGTCACCTGGATAGGATCCGACAGGTGCACACTCTGTACCGGCTTGTCCCCATAATCCCACAGGTGAGGCGTAACAAAGATGAACGCCAGTATCAGCGTCACCATCACATCGTAATGAAAATTCCCCCGCGGATACGTCCAGAAGAAATAGCTCTTCAACACCTTGTTCATCGCCCTGCCTCGCTCCTCAGGCCTTCTCGGCCACTATCACCGTCAGCCCGCCCATGTACGGCTGCAATACCTCCGGCACCCGCACCGAACCATCCGCCTGCTGGTAGTTCTCCAGCACCGCCAGCCAAGTCCGGCCCACGGCCAGTCCGCTGCCGTTCAGCGTATGCACAAACTCCGTCTTCTTGGCTCCCGCCGGCTTGTAGCGGATATTTGCCCGCCGCGCCTGGAACGCCTCAAAGTTTGAGCACGAAGAAATCTCCCGGTACAGCCCCTGTCCCGGCAGCCAAACCTCCAGGTCAAACGTCTTCGCCGCGGAAAATCCCGTATCCCCCGCGCACAGCAGCATCCGCCGGTACGGCAACCCCAGCAACTCCAGAATCCGCTCCGCATCTCGCGTCAGCCGCTCGTGCTCCGCGTCAGACTCCTCCGGACGAACAAACTTCACCAGCTCCACCTTCTGGAACTGGTGCTGACGGATAATGCCCCGCACATCCTTGCCGTACGCCCCAGCCTCTGCTCGGAAGCAGGGCGTGTACGCCGTATGCCGGATCGGCAGCTTTGTCTCGTCCAGAATCTCGTCGCGGTACAGATTCGTCACCGGCACTTCCGCCGTCGGAATCAGCCAGTGGTCGTTGTCCCGGTACTCGCCCGGCACAAACGCCGCCCCGTCCTCGCAGCGAAACAAATCGTCGGCAAACTTCGGCAACTGCCCGGTCCCAAACAAACTCTTCGAGTTCACCATGAACGGCGGCAATATCTCCGTATACCCGTGCAATCCCTCATCCAGACCGGCCGTGTGCTGGTCCAGCATAAAGTTGATCAGCGCCCGCTCCAGCCGTGCCCCAGCGCCCTTGTACACCGCAAACCGAGCCCCACTCAGCTTCGCAGCCCGCTCCAGGTCCAGAATGCCAAGCTTCTCGCCCAGCTCCCAGTGCGGAACCGCAGGAAACTCAAACACTGGCTGTCCGCCCCAGTGGCTCACCACCACGTTGTCGGCTTCCGATTTCCCCGCCGGAACCTCGTCCCGTGTCAGGTTCGGAATCCGCGCCAACCCCTGACGCATCTCCTCGTCCAAAGCTGCCGCGCTCTGCTCCAACTCGTCCAGTTGTTCCTTCAGCGCCCGGGTCTCGTCCATCACCGCGCTGGCATCCTGGCCCGTACGCTTCAGCTGCCCCACCTGCTGGCTCAGCTCGTTGCGTCGCGCCTTCAGCGCCTCGCTCTGCGTAATCGCCTCACGCCGGCGCACATCAAGCGCCTGGAAATCGCCCAGCAAGGCAGCCGGATCGGCGCCCCGCGCGCGGAGCTTCTCTTCTACCAACGGCAGGTTCGTACGGACAAATCCTATCTCTAGCATCGCTTTATCAGATTACTAGAAGCAGCGCAGCCACGCCTCCACCCACCCCGCTTTTACGGATGCGTCTCCACCGTAAATCCCAAACTCCCCGCATTCCCCGTAGCCGCCACACCCACCAGCGACGTCGCCGTCCCCGCCTGCGTCAAGGGCGTTATCGTCACCGACCCATCCAGCGCCGCCGTATACGTCCCCGCCTGCTTGGCCAGCAACTGCGCCTGCGCGCACCGCCCGTGCGGCGCACACGGCGGAGCCCACGCATACAGCGCCTGCGCCACCGTCACCGTACCTCCGGCCATCGCGTTCCCGTTCATGTCCAGCACCCGCACCACCACCGGCATCGCCGTCTGCACCACCGGCAGGCTCTGCGAAGTTCCGGATACCGCCGTCAGCGTCGCATACTCCGGCCGCGACCCAAACGCCGTCATCGTCACGCACACCGTATTCCCCGCCAGGCATCCCTTGGTCGTCGCCGTCTGTCCCTCCGCCAGCGGCCCCACCGTCAGCGTCGCGCTCGCCACCCCCTGTGCAGTGCTCGTCCCCGTTCCCGCCGAAATCCCCGTCGCCGCCTGCCACGTCACCGTCTGCCCGCTCGCCGGCACTCCACCCGCCAGCACCAGCGCCTGCACCGGCCAGCTCACCGTAGCACCCGCCGCCACATACAGGGTCGGCGTCAGGCTCGACAACTGCGGCGCAGCTCCCCCCGTAAACTGGCACTGGATCGCCGCCCCGTTCGCCAGGGTCGCCGTCACCGCCGCCAGCAGAGAATTCGTCGCCGTCACCGGCAGCGTCGCGTGTCCGTCCCCCGTCGTCGTCACCGCGCAACCCGCCTTCCCGCAACCCAGGGCCGCGCTCCCCATCGTGACCGTAAAGTTCACCGTCACACCCCCCGCCGGCTTCCCATTGCTGCCCAGCGCCAGCACCGTAAACGCCTGCGGAACCGCCATCGGAACCTGCCCCATCGGCGACGTCACAATGCCCAGCGCGTCCCCGGCCGCCGCGTCATAGCTCACACCGCCCGGAATCACCGCCGTCGCATTCATCAGCGGCTGGTCGTTCACCACCACATCCTGCGATCCCGTCACCCCCGTCCCCGCCGCCGCCACCAACGCCGTGATCTCCGTCGGCAGAATCCCCGTCACCGTCGCCGCCACTCCTCCCACCGTTACCGTGTCCCCCGCACGAAATCCCACACCCCGAATCGTGATCTGCCCACCCCCAGCCGGCAGCCGCGCCGGACTCACCGTCGCCGCGTACAGCACCCATCCCCGGTACAGGTAATCCGGACGCCCATCCCCGCGCTCGTCCGCCACTCCCAGCCGCACCACACCCGTTCCGTGCGTCGCCACCTGCAGCCACGTCTCCCCCACCCCGTATCCGTTCTCCGCCCCGCCAAATCCCACCGCAGCCGACCCCACCAGGTCAAATCCATCCCAAACGCCAATCGCCGGCATCGCCTTCTGCGACGCCGGGTTCCCATTCGCATCCAGCGCCTGCGTCACAATCGTGAAAAGCCGATTCCCCAGCACTGGCAGCACATACTGGTCCATCTGCCCAATCGCATTCAGCTGGCTCGTCCACGTCCCCGTCGCGGGCAGCACAGCAGGCGGCCGCATCGTCGCCACTTGCGAGGCCATCGGCCTCGCCACCGCATTCACCACCGGCCCCATCGCAGAGTTCGCCACCGTCACCGTCAGCGTCTTCGTCCCGCCCGCCACCATGTTCGCCAGCGTCAAGATCGGCATCGTCCCGGAAGGCGTCGGGGTCCCCTGCCAATACGGTCCCACCGCATTCACCCCAGTCCAGTTCGGATTCACAGCCTCAAACGTCACCTGGTAGCTGGCCATCGTCACCCCCGGAGGCAACGGAATCCCGCTCAGGTCAAAATACCCCTCCATCGCCGCGCTGCTCCCCCCATACATATTCAGCGGATTCCCATACTGGTCGTCGTACCCCGTCACTCCATTGCCCCGGTTCCCCGCAAAATACGCCCCCGTCACAAACGTCACCGTGTACTGGTACTGCGGATTGCCCGTAGCATCCAGCGGACGCACAACCACGTTCACCCCCTGCATCCCCACCCCGTTGCGAAAGCTCAGCGTCCCCTGGATCGACACCGTATTCGCAGCCGTCAACTGCTTCCCCACAAAGCTCCCCTGGTTCGCCGCAGTCACCGGATACAGCCGGTTCAACGCCGCAATATCATCCCACTGCAACGTCGCCGGACTCCCCACGCACGCCCCGCCCGCAGTCCCGCACAAACCCATCGCCGGCTGCATGATCGGCCACCCCAGCAGTCCGCTCGGCTCACTCGCCGCCTGCGTCAAAGCATTCGGGTTCACCTGCGAGTAGTCCAGCCCCAGCAGCCGCCCAAACGCCCGCTCCATCTGGAAGCTCATCATCGCCAACTGCCCCGCGGTCCCCGTGCACAACCCGTTCAACACCATCACACCATGTGCAAACGTGGCATTCGGCTGCATGTTGTCCAGCCAGAACAGCGCCCCATTTGTCGCACAGTTGTCCGGCTGGCTCGCCCCCTGGCCCATCAATGCATTGATCACCGACCCATCCGCATCAAAAACCACCGCCACCTGCGCTCCAGTAGCCGTCGGCGTCACATCCCCCGGAGCGGCAAACACCCCGTTCTGCGCCACCACATTGGCCCCGTTCACGTCCTCCGCCAACTCGCCCCCATCCATAAGTTGCACCGCCGCCGTCGGAACCCCGCTCCACAACGCCGCCGCCGCATCCACCATCGCCCGTCCCTGCTGGTTGTTCACCGTCGCGCTCAACGGCCCCTGGTCCACTAGGTAGGTCACCTTTCCCCCCGCCCAAACCACCGGCTGGCCCATCACCGCAGGATTGAAATAGCTCACTCCTGCCACATACTTCGGCCCACCCGCGAACATCGCCGGACAGCCCGACACCAGCAATATAAAAATTTGCCCAATAAGGGTTGTCGAACGTCGCAAATTCACCATGGCCTGAGCCTTCCCAATGAAATCTCGGGCCGGCAGCGCACTTTGGTCAGCAGTTCTGGCTGAGATTCGCTCCCAACCGGCCTGCTTTGGTTATCGGCTTTACCATCTCTAACGAGAACCCTTTAAGTAACAAGAGACACTCATGAAAATCCTCTAATGAATCACGCGCAGCTATTCCACAATCAGCCAGCTACCCACCCACCCCTACAACTCCGGATAAAAATCGAAAAAAGCCTCAATCGACAACCGCAACTGACGCTCTATCTCTTCCCGGCTGCCATCCAGCACATGCATCGTCACACGCGCCTCTCGCCCGTTGGCCAGCTGCAGCATCGCGTCCGATACCTCGGTCACTTCGCCCTCCGGCAAAAGCCGCATCCCATAGATCAGAGTCAAATTCGCCATGTGCATCATCTTATCCTTGTCCCGCTCGCAGCTCTGAGCTATTCCGCTACAATCGGGAAGGATTAAAACTATGTCAGTCACTCGCGATACCGTCATCCTCGGTTCAGGCTGCGCAGGCCTCACCGCCGCCATCTACTCCGCACGCGCCAACCTTAAGCCACTCGTCCTTGAAGGCCACGAACCCGGCGGACAGCTCTCCATCACCACCCTGGTCGAAAACTTCCCCGGCTGGCCCGAGGGCGTGCAGGGCCCCGAACTCATCGAAAACATGAAGAAGCAGGCCGCACGCTTCGGTGCCCAGTTCGAGATTACCCACCTGGTCTCCGTCGATCTCAATGTTCGCCCCTTCCGGCTCAAAACCAACAAGGGCGAAATCTGCACCCGCACCCTCATCATCGCCTCCGGCGCCAGCGCCCGATGGCTGGGCCTGCCCAGTGAGCACGCCCTTATCGGCCACGGCGTCTCCAGTTGCGCCACCTGCGACGGCTTCTTCTTCATGAATCAGGAGATCGCCGTCATCGGCGGCGGCGACACCGCCATGGAAGAGGCACTCTTCCTCACCCGTTTCGCTTCCAAGGTCACCATCATCCACCGTCGCGAAAGCTTCCGCGCCAGCAAAGTCATGCTCGAGCGCGTCATCGCCCATCCCAAAATTGAGCTGCTCACCAATACCGTCGTTGAAGAAGTCCTCGGCGTCGAAGAAAAATCCGTCCGCGGCGCGCTGCTCCGCAACGTCATCACCGGCGAAATGACAGAACTGCCCATCACCGGCTTCTTCCTCGGTATCGGCCACGAGCCCAACGCCAAAATGTTCGCCGGACAAATCGACCTTGACGACGACGGCTACATTCGCACCCACTCCAACGTACTCACCCGCGTCCCCGGCGTCTTCGCCTGCGGCGACGTCCAGGACCGCCGCTACCGCCAGGCCATCACCGCCGCCGGTTCCGGCTGCATGGCCGCTCTCGAAGCCGAAAAATACCTCGAAGACCACGGCCACTAAACAGCGCGGCATGAAGGGTACGGGCTTCAGCCCGTACATCTAAGCCACTGAAAATCAGCGGGGCTTTAGCTCCTGAGGGAACGCCCCAACCCCTCACCAAGGCTTGAATACAAAAAACGCTGCAGCCACCAAACATACGGCGGCTGCAGCGTGATTCCATTTCAACTCCGTACCAAAATAAAGCACGGTAAACACCGCAAACACTGTCAGCGTGATGATCTCCTGCATCACCTTCAACTGCACCGGCGAAAACCGCGCCGAGCCAATCCGGTTCGCAGGCACCTGCAGGCAATACTCAAAAAACGCAATGCCCCAGCTCACCAGAACCACCTTCCACAACGCGTCCTGGCGATACTTCAAGTGCCCATACCACGCGATCGTCATGAATATGTTCGAGCAAATCAGCAGGATAACTGTCCACATAGCTCATTCGACGCAAAGCGCTCTTACCGGGTTGCAACCATTGCCCTAATTGGAAGACGTGGCCTTCTGGTCGCGGACCTGCAGGTCGTTCACCACCTGCGTCACATTCGGCACAGCGGTTGCCAACTGCTCGGCCCGCGTCCGCACCGCGCGGTTCGCCACCGTGCCCGTCAGCGTCACCACGCCGGTCTTCACCGCGTAGTCCACTCGCTTCTTCAGCCCATTCTGAATCAGCGCCGCGTCCAGGTTCTTCTCTATTCCAGCATCCAGGTCCGAGTTCACAGCCTTCGCCGCGCTCTCTCCGCCCGTCGGTAGCACCGCAATTTCGTCGGCCACCACTTGGCCGGCCGCAATCCCGCTGGCAATCCCTTCCGCCTGCGTCTTCTCCTGCGCACTCGACACGTCCCCGCCAAGCGTCACAATCCCCTTGTCCCGGTCCTGGCTCACCGACACTTCCTTCAGCCCTGCCTGATCCAGAGACTTGCGAATGCTCCCCGCCACTTCCGGCGACTTCGTCGTCATCCAGGAGCACCCTGACAGCGATCCAAGTGCCATCTCGACCGCCAGCACAATCACAATATTGAAGTTCGGCCTGAAACTCGACATAGTGCTCCTCCGCTTGGAGACCGCGTGGTCTCCCCGGCCCAGCTTCACCCACCCGCTGGACCCAACCCCTACCGGAAAAATCCCAGCAAATACGCAATCAGCAGAATCACCAGAATCGTGCCCAGCCCAACTCCTGCTCCGCCGCCATAACCCCACCGGCTGTTGCCGTAATACCCGGCTCCGCCACCGAACACCAAAATCAATACAATGATCAAAATCAACATGCTTAACCCCAGTCCTTTCAGTGCCTGTTGTCAGCCAGGTAGCCCCGGAGGGGAAAAGCCGCCCCGGAGCCCACCCAGCACTACCCGTGCCCCGTAAACAACCCAGGCTCACGCGCAATCTCTTACTTCTCCAGCACCCGCTCCACTTGCCCAACCTTCTTCTGAACTTTGCCGGCAAACTGTTCGTTCTGCCCTGCCGCAGTCAAATTCGGATTGTTCGTCTTCTTGCCAACTTCGGCCTTTACCGCGCCCTTTACCTCGTGCAAACTGCCCTTGACCTGGTCCTTTGTGCTCAAATTCATGGTCCCTCCTGTGTCTTTGCCGGCCATTCGCCAACCCTCGGCGACTCGTCTGCAAAGCTCAACAGGCCCAACCTTAGCCCCACCCCTCGAGCACGGTCTGTACCGGCTTGCACACTTTGCTCAACACGGTTGCCGTAGTCCACTACCGCACACATCTCCGCCCGGCAATGCTGGATAATGAGCTTCAGGAGTCTTTCCAATGCCCATCCGCAAACGGTGCATCCGGTGAGCGAAACCACCCCCACACTCGCCCAAAACCTCACCCGCATCGAGGCCCAAATCGCCGCCGCCTGCCGCGCCGCCGCCCGACCCCGCAGCGAGGTCGAGCTGGTCGCCGTCTCCAAAACCCACCCCGCCACCGCCATCGTCGAAGCCATCAGCCTCGGTCTACACCTCTTCGGCGAAAACCGCGTCCAGGAGTTCTCCCTCAAGTCCGCCGAACTCGCCGTCAGCCCCCACCCCGGCCATACCCCCACCCCCCGCAGCCAAATCCAGGTCCACCTCATCGGCCACCTGCAATCCAACAAGGTCGCCAACGCCGTCGAAGTCTTCGACGCCATCGACACCCTCGACTCCGTCCGCCTCGCGGAGCGCCTTAACACCGCCCGCGCGGAATCCGTCCTTCGCCCAGGCAAGCCGCTCCCTGTCCTGCTTGAAATCAAGCTCAGCCCCGAGACATCCAAATCCGGCCTCGCTCCCAACTCCGCCGAGCTCGCCGCCCTGCTCGAACGCCTCCCCGACCTCACCCACCTCGAAGCCCAGGGCCTCATGACCATCGCTCCGCTCGACGTCCCGGAAGCGGAAACACGCGCCTGCTTCCGCCAGCTTCGTCAGCTCCGCGACCAGCTCGCCCAATCCCATCCCCGCCTCAACCTGCCCGTCCTTTCCATGGGCATGAGCGGCGACTTCCCCCTCGCCATCGCCGAAGGAGCCACCCGCATCCGCATCGGCACTGCCCTCTTCGGCCAGCGCCCAGGCTACCCCGCATGACGCTCCAGGGCATGATCCGCGAAACCCCCGCCGGATGCACAATCGCTCTCCGCGCCCAGCCCGGCGCAAAAAAGACCGCCTTCACCGGCATCTACGGCGAAGGCGATTCCGCTCAGCTCAAGGTCGCCGTCCAGGCTCCGCCCATCGAACGCCGCGCAAATGAAGCCCTCATCCGCTTCCTCGCCGACACCTTCTCCATCCCCCGCTCCGCCGTCCAACTCCTCTCCGGCGAACTCAACCGCAGCAAAGTCTTCCTCCTCAAAGGCGTCTCCCGCTCTCAAGCTCACTCCGTCATCGCTCAGTGACCCGCCCCTCCCAACCCAACCACCCCTCCATCCGTTAAACTGCCAGCATCCGTCACTCCGCCTTTACAAAAGGGGAACCCATGTCTTCGCTCTACGTCATCTTTCTCGTGGTCATCGCCGTTACCCTCATGAGCGTCTCGCTCTTCCAGGCCACCCGCGTCAAAACCAAGGCGGACTACCTCGTCGCCGGCCGTTCCCTCCCTGCCATCGTTCTCGTCTTCACCCTCCTCAGCTCCTGGATCGGCGCCGGCTCCCTCTTCGCCGGCGCGGAAAACGCCTATCACAACGGCTTTGCCGCACTCTGGCAGCCCGCCGGCGGATGGCTCGGGCTCCTGCTCATCTACTTCATCGCTCCCCGCGCCCGTAAATTTGCTCAGTTCACCATCCCCGACCTGCTCGAAGCCCGTTACAACCAGACCGCCCGCGTCCTCGGAACCATCGCCATCGTCTTCGCCTACACCGGCATCGCCAGCTACCAGTTCAAGGGCGGCGGAGACGTTCTCCACCTCATCTTCCCCGACGTCGTCACCGCCCCACTCGGCACCTTCCTCATCGCCTTCTTCGTCATCGTCATGACCGCTCTCGCCGGCATGACCTCAGTCGCCTACACTGACCTCATCATCGGCTCCATCGTTTCCGTTAGTTGCATCATCGCCACGCCCTTCCTGCTCCACCACGCTGGCGGATGGGCAGGCGTCCACGCCGCGCTGCCCGCCACCCACTTCCAGCCTCTCGGCAACCTCACCTTCGTCCGCGCCATGGAGTTCCTCGTCCCCACTCTCCTGCTCATGCTCGGCAACCAGGCCATGTACCAGAAGTTCTTCTCCGCCCGCAGCGAGCGCGACGCACGCCGCGCCGTCGTCGGATGGATCTTCGGCACCGTCATCCTCGAAACCCTCATCATCGCCATCGCCGTCTTCGGCTCCGCTCTGTTCCCCACTGGCGAAGTCGCACTCCACCCCCGCGAAATCATCCCCTACACCGCTCGCCACGGCCTGCCCGCCGTGCTCGGCGCGCTGCTGCTCGCCGCAGTCTTCGCCAAAGTCATCTCCACCGCCTCCAACTTCCTCTTCTCCCCCGCCACCAACCTCGTCAACGACGTCTTCGTCCGCTACATTTCCCCCAACGCCAGCAACAAGCGCGTCCTCATCGTCTCCCGCCTCATGGTCGTGCTCCTCGGCTGCTGGGCCCTCTACCAGGCTGTCTATGCGGAAAGCATCCTACAGAAAATGCTCTGGGCCTACACCATCTACTCCGCCGCACTCACCCCCGTCATCCTCGCCGCCTTCTACTCCAAGCGCGTCACCGCCTGGGGAGCCGTCGCCGCCATCGCCGTCGGAACCCTTGTCACCGTCACCTGGGACTCCGTCGTTGCCCTCAAGGTTCTGCCCCCCATCATCAACCAGCGCGACGCCATCTTCCCCGCGCTCTTCGCCGCCCTCGCCGCCATGGTCCTCGTCAGCCTCGTCACCCCCAAACCCGACGCCGAACACCTCGCCAAGTTCGCCGTGTAGCGCTCTATGGTGATCCCATGCCCATCGCCCAGCTCACCCTCGAAATCCGCATACACCACGCCCAGTCCCTCAAAGACCGCCGCCAGGTCGTCCGCTCCCTCAAAGACCAGCTCCGCAAGGGCTTCAACGTCTCCGTCGCCGAGCTCGATGAGGCAGTCACCTGGCAAAGCGCCACCATCGGCGTCGTCGCCATCTCCTCCTCCCGCGACTATCTCCGCGGCCAGCTCGAACTCGCCGAGCGCGCCGCCTCCCGCATCGTCGCAGAACTCGGCGCAGATCTAGCCGACTCCTTCTGGGACTTCGTCGAGCCAGACTAGCACCCAGTTCCCCCTGCCAGCCTCATCAAACCTCTGCTATCCTAAGTGGTTTAACCGGGGTCTATCAGGAAGGGAAAACACCATGGCTGAGCCAAGGGCACGCATCTATCATCGCAATCGTGTCGCAACCTCGCTGCGCGAAGAAATCAGCACGATGATTGAGGGCGAACTCTCCGACCCCCGCATCGGGCTCTGTTACGTCACCGAGGTCGTGATGAACCCCGCCTCCAAGTCCGCCCGCGTCCTCGTCGCGGTCGACGGCGACGATGCGGTCGCGGAAGGCACCATCGAGGCCCTCGTTGCTGCCAAAGGCTACATTCGCCATGAGTTACAGGATCGCCTCGGCGTCCGCCGCGTCCCCGACCTCACCTTTCACGTCGACCGCTCCGAAAAGTTCCAGTCCCGCATCGACGACCTCCTCGGACGCGTCAAAAAACGTGCCAAAGCCCAGCAGAAAGCCGCCGGAGCCTAGCCGAAGACCCACCCAAGCACCCTGACCATGGCCAGCCCCAAAACCATCCCGATCCGCAAACCGCTCACCGCAGCCCTTTCCACAGGCGAACGCCTCCCCGTCGCCATGGCCGCCATCGTCGGAGCCATCCAGGCCGGCGACCGCTTCCTCGTCTGCTCCCATTCCCGTCCCGATGGCGACGCCGTCGGCTCCATGCTCTCCATGGGCATGCTCCTCCACCAGCTCGGCAAGCACGCTGACCTCGTCACCGCCGACCGCATCCCACCCGTCTACCGCTCCCTGCCAGGCGCCTCCGATATCCAGACCGTCCTCGGCGTCCACGGTCACTACGATGCCGTCATCCTGCTTGAGTGCGACAGCCTCCAGCGCACCCGCCTCAGCGGCCTCGATGCCTACTTCCAAATCAACATCGACCACCACATGAGCGGCCGCGAATTCGCCCAGATCAACTGGATCGACCGTCGCGCCTGCTCCTGCGGAGAACTCGTCCATCGCCTCGTCCTCTCCATCGGTGGCCGCGTCACCCCGGAAATGGCCACTTGCCTCTACACCACGCTGCTCACCGACACAGGCGGATTCTGCTACGGCACCATCGAGTCGCAAACCTTCGCTCTCGCCCAGGAACTCACCCTCGCCGGAGCCGATCCCGTCCTCATCGCTCGCGACATTTACTTCGCCGCACCCCTCTCCAAAATGCAGCTCCTCGGCCAGGCACTCAGCAGCCTCCAGGCCGACGGACCCATCGCATGGGTCTCCGTCACCGACCGCCAAATGCAGGCCATCGGCGCCAGCGACGAGGACTGCGAAGGCATCGTCAACTACGCTCTCTCCATCATCGGTGTCCAGGCCGCGGCCTTTCTCCGCGAACTCCCTGAGGGGCGCATCCGCCTCAGTCTCCGCGGCAAAGGCCGCGTCAACGTCGCCGCCGTAGCCGAACTGCTCGGCGGCGGTGGCCATGAAAACGCCGCCGGATGCACCCTCGATGGCCCACTCGAAGCCGCCACATCCCATATCCTCGCCGCTCTCCGCGCCCATCTCGACTAAGCCCACTCAATCCAACTTCGTACAAGCCGCCGCGACGCATTAAACTGTGTAAGGCATCTCAGAATCAGCCCCTGAGACAGCATCCAGTGGAGACTCCCCTGACAGATCCTGCCCCAACCGTTCAACGACCCACTCCCTGGCACCTGCCTTCCGCTGCACTCGTGTGGGAAGTCCTCACCCTGCTCGTCTTCATGATTTTCTTTGTCCTCTACGGCACCACCCCCATCCTCGGCGGGGCCGGCCTGGGTCTGGTCGGCGCGGATGAACCACGTTACGCGCAAATCGCCCACGAAATGCTCGTCAAGCTCACACAGGCCCACACCCTCCGCGAAAAGCTTTCCGCCTGCGTCACCCCCTACCTCTACGGCAAACCCTGGCTCGAAAAACCAGCCCTCTACTACTGGCGCGCCATGTACGCCTTTGGTGAGTTCGGCGTCCATGACTGGGTCGCCCGCCTGCCCTCCGTCAGCTTCGCTCTCTGGCTGGTCGGCCTCACCTATCTCCACATGCGCCGTTTCCGTCGCGGTGGCCACCTTGACGCCGCACTCATCACGGCTGCCTGCGTCGGCATCCTCAGCTTCTCCCGCGGCGCATCCACGGACATGCAGCTCGCCGCGCCCTTTTCCATCGGAATGCTCGGCTGGTACGCATGGTACGAAACCCGCTCCAAGTTCTGGCTCGTCGATATCTACTTCTTCACCGCAATCGCTACCCTCGCCAAGGGCCCCGTCGCGCCCTTCCTCGTTCTCGTCATCGTCGGCTCCTTTGCCGTGCTCCGCCGCGAGTGGTGGATCTTCACCAAGTCCATCTGGTGGCCCGGCATCGCCCTCTACTTCGCCATCGTCCTTCCCTGGTTCATCGCCGTTCAACACCAGAACCCCACCTTCTTCCGCGAGTTCTTCCTCGAGCACAACCTAGAGCGCTTCGCCACCAACCGCTACCAGCACCATCAGCCCTTCTGGTACTACATCGTAGTCGTCCTACTCGCCACCCTCCCTTGGACCGTCATCGCCATGCGCGCCCTCGTCGACGGCGTCCGCAAGTCCATCGTCGAGTGGAAAATCCGCCACCGCCGCCCCGAACTCATCGCCAAGAGCCAGCCCGGCGACGCCTTCCCTGAGTTCCTCGTCCTCTGGGCGCTCATACCCATCGTCTTCTTCTCCCTCTCCCAGTCCAAGCTCCCCGGTTACATTCTGCCCTCCATTCCCCCGCTCACCATCCTCACCGGCGACTACCTCTTCCGCGCCCGCACCGCCGGCCTTGGCCGTTGGGTCCTCCGCGGACACGCCATGCTCGTCGCTTTCGCCACACTCAGCGTCCTCCTGCTCCCCTGGTTCGTCGCCCACGGCACCCACGCCATGCCCCCTACCCAGGCACTGCTCATCGCCGCCGTCTCGGCCATCTCTGCCGGCATTCTGGTCCTCGTCGTCGTTGACCGTCTCGGCGTCCGCCATCTCCGCCTCTCCACCTCCGCCGTCATGGTCTTTCTTCTCCTCTTCCTCTACGGCGTTGGCCCCTTCTTCGGCATCCCCGCTCTGGCCGCGAGCAAGCACACCATCAACCTCCTTGACCGCTGCTATTCAGCCCGCCCCCTCGCCCAGAAGCTCGAAACCCTCGCTCCCTCCACCACCACCGTCGCCGTCTTCCGCGTCCGCCGCGATATGGAGTATGGCCTCGCCTTCTATCGCAACCACGAGGTCGCCAACTACGACGAAGTCGGGGTCCCCGACGAACAGCACATCCTCGTCGTACGCATCGCCGGAAAAAATGGCGTCGATCTCCACTCCGCCGAAGACCTCCGCTCCCTCCTCGAAGGCCGCCACTACGAGCAAATCACCACTTGGCCCGAACAGGAACTCGCCGTCTACCTCGTCGAAGCCCGTTAGAACCTGTTCACTCACCCAGCTCAGCAGCATGCTCGCAGCAAACTGCGGCTCATTTCGCCCGGACGCCCGGAAATCACTGATTCTGTGCCGGATTTCCACCGCATCCTGAAAACTGCGGTATCCTTTTCCACAATCCCCTGTGTCATCCTGTGGGGAGGTAACATCGGCATCGGCCCGCTCCATCGGGCGCGCCTTCGCTCCTGACCACACTGAGGCTCCCCATGTCCTCCGCTCCTTCGCTGGAAATCCTCGACCTGCGCCACTTCGCCGCGCCGCTACTGCGGGCCGTGCTGCAGGCCGAAAGCGCGGTCTGGAGCGAGCGGCTCCAATGGGACTACCTCGTCTCCGCACGCCTCCTCCTCCAATACCTCGACGCACGCTCCCTCCCCGGCTATGTCGCCGTCGACAACGGCCGCGTCACAGGATACGTCTTCTGCGTCTACGAAGACACCAAGGCCGTCATCGGCGATGTCTTCGCCCTGCCTCAGGGCGTCATCGGCCAGCTACTCTCCCCCACCCAGGTCGAAGACAGGCTCCTCAATCACATGATCGAGCTGCTCGTGCACTCCCCCGGCGTGGATCGCATCGAGTCCCAGTTGCTCCTCCATCGCGAGGGCCCCCTCGACGAGATCTTCACCAACTGGGGCTTTGAGGTCTATCGACGCCTCTACCTCCGCCGCTCCCTTGCCAGCCCCACGCTCGCCCGTCCCGCCGCACTGCCCCCCGAGCTCGAACTCCGCCCCTGGCACGAAACCGACCTCGGCTTCGCCGCAAAACTCATCGTCGACTCCTATCGCCACCACGCCGACAGCCACATCAACGACCAGTACCGCACCGTCCAGGGCTCACAACGATTCCTCCAGAACATCGTCCGCTATCCCGGCTGCGGAGAGTTCGCCAGACAAGCCTCGCACGTTGTCATCGACCGCAAATCCCGCGAAATGGTTGGGCTCATCCTCGGCTCCCGCATCAGCAGCCAATGCGGACACATCACACAGGTATGCGTCCACCCCAACTCCCGCCGCATGGGCATCGCCTCGGCCCTCCTACAGACTGCAGCCCTCGAATTCCAACGCCTCGGAGCCACCGCGCTCACCCTCACTGTCACTGAGGCCAACCGCCAGGCAGTCGATCTCTACTACCGCGAGCAATACCAGCTCACCCACAGCTTCAACGCCGCAGTCTGGCTCCGCCCCCAGCAATAACCAACGCCGCAGGGCCTCAACTCAGCTCAAATTGTCAGAAAGAAACCGCGCCCGAATGCCCGCTGCGCCTCGCCAGCCTTACCGCGCAATCAGGAACATCGCCCAGCTCAGCACCACCGCGGACCCGGCAAAAAGCAGAAAACACCACGCCCCGTAGCGCACCATCTGCTTCGGATCGCTCCGCATCGTGATGCCAAACACCACCGACGTGAACAGCGCAAACAACAGCACAGCCGTAAAATGCGATGGATGGAACATTATTTCTTCCTCCCGATCGCCAGGCTATGCGCATCCACCGCGGCAATGATATTCAGCAACCCGGCCACCACAATGAACGCTCGCCCGTAGTCTGCGCTCGTCACCTGCACCGAATCAGCCCCCCACCCGGCCAGTCGGCTCACCAGGAACAGCAACCCGTTGCCCAAGTCCCCAACCAGCGCCAGCAAATCCAGTATGTCGTGCGCGCTCGTGTACACCTTGCCCTGCATCGCCAGACCCAGGAAGAACATTCCCCCGATCGAGGCTAGCAGCAGCAACCCACGGCCCCACTTGCCCAGCAAAAAGTGTCCGCCGCCGGGGATAAGCCAGCCCGCAATCAATGCCCCATACTGAAATCCAGCAGGTGCCACAGCCTTGGGTGTCGTTGTCGCCATTTCTCTCTGATTCTACCTCACCGGGGTTCCATCCCTCAGATCCGCACCAGTTCCCGCTGCCTCGGCCCCGTAACCCAAGCCTTCCCCGGCGCCGTCAGCATATTCACCTCGCTCCGCACCCCAAACTGCGGCGAATGCTCCGGCGTCAGGTAAATCCCCGGCTCCACGCTGAAACACGTATTCGGCAAGATCCGCCGCACATCGTGCGTCTCCAGGTTGTCCAGGTGAGCCCCCGACCCATGCAGCTCCGCGGCAATGTTATGCCCCGTCCGGTGCGTAAAATACTGCCCAAACCCCGCCCCGGCAATCACTGCCCGCGCAGCATCGTCGGCCTCAAATCCGCAAATCGGCGCGCCCGCAGCAAAGGCCGCTTCCACCCGAGCAATCGCGGCATCCCGCGCATCCCGCACCGTCTCGAAGATCCGCTGCTCCAACTCGCTCGGCTCCCGCCCAATCACGCCCGTCCAGGTAATGTCGTAGTGCACCGCATGCGCCACCGAAGACTTCTCCACCTTCCCCCAGATGTCGATCAGCAGAAAATCCCCTTCGTGAATCTCGCTCGACCCCTCCGCCGTCGGCTCATAGTGCGAGTCCGCCGAGTTCGGCCCCACGCTCACATTCGGCCCGTTCTCCCACGTCAACCCCTCGCGGCGCATTCCCTCAGCCAGCCATTGCACCATGTCGAACTCGGTCAGTCGTCCCGGCGCGCCAACTGCCGGCCGCAAACGCCGCCCAATCTCCAGCCAACCCTCCGCCAGCACCGCGTCAATCGCCTGCTGCGCCACCGCGTGCGTGGCAATCTGCTCCGCCGTCAGCACCGCCTCAAACTCGCTCACCAGGTCCGCCGATGACACAATCTCTTTCCCCATACCCCGCAGAAACTCCACAGTCCCCGCGTCCACCATCGACACATACATAATCGCGTTGTTCGCCGAGTACTGCATCGCCAGCCGCCGCTGCCCGGCCAGCATCGCCTCCAGCTTCGCCGCCAGCTCCTGCCAGCTCGAGTACTGCTCCTTCACCCCCGGTAAATGGTCCAGCCGGAACTGCTCAATCCGGTGCACCAGCTTCCGCGGCTCACCCATCGCTGGCACATAGTAGTACCACCGCCGTGTCACATGCACATGCGCCTCAATGCCGAGTATCCGGTCCCCAATCGGGTCCCGGTGATGATGGTCATAAAACAGCCAGCCGTCCAGCCCGGCATTCCTCAACGCGTCCTGTATCGCTTCCAATTCCATGGGGAGAGAATACGACATTTCCCTCCCTCCGGGCTTAGTCCCCCAGCGCCAAAGGCGCGAACTATCCCAGCCAGGCCAACGGCCTGGACAACCGCCCCCAAACTTAAAAACGCCCCAGCCCGCACACGCGGACCGGGGCGTCTTGCTTCCATTTCCTACACCGCTACGGAAGCCGCCCGCGGACTCGTCCCGCTCAGCTCCGCCGCGCGATGCTCCGCATACGCAGCCGCACCCAGCAGCGCCGCTCGGCTCTCCAGAATCAGACGCACCGGCATATTCACCAGCAGCTGGCTCAGCCGCCCCTTGTCCGTGAACGCCTTCATGAACGTGCCGTCCTTCAGCTTCTCCACAATCCGCGGTCCAATTCCCCCACCAATGTACAGCCCGCCGATAGACAGCACCTTCAGTGCCAGGTTGCCCGCCTCCGCACCATACGCGGACACAAACATGTCCAACGTCTTCACGCAGATCTCGCTCTTGGACGCCAGCGCCAGCTCCGTAATCACAGCATTCGGGTCCTCAGCAGCCATCCGCTCCGCCAGCCACGCCGGCTCTTCCATCCCTCGAACATCCCGCAGGAACTCGTAGATATTCGTAAAGCCCATCCCGCTTACCACGCGTTCAAAGCTGATCCGCCCCTGATATTTCTGCTGCAAAAACCGCAACAGGTCAATCTCGTCCTCATTGCGCGGAGCATAGTCGCTGTGCCCGCCTTCGCTCGGCATCGGAAAGTGCTGCTTGCCGTCCCATACCAGAATCCCTTCGCCCAGCCCTGTTCCTGCCGCAATCAGCGCACGGTTGCCAATCTGGCTCGGGTCGCCCTCTGAAATCGTAAAAATCTGGTCGGCCGACAGTTCGGCAACCCCGTACCCATTCGCTTCCAGGTCGTTGATCAGGAACACGTGATCGATCTTCAGGCTGTGCGACAGCTCCCGGCTGTCCAGCGTCCACGGCAGGTTCGTCAGCCGCAGCCGGCCATCCCGCACCGGCCCCGGCACGCCGAAGCACGCCGAGCTCACCCGCTCCGCGCCCAGAAAAATGCGCACAATCTCTTCCAGACCACTGTAGTCCTTGGCCGGATACCGCTCGTCGCGAACATGGGACAGCTTCCCATTGATAAAGTCGTACAGCGCCAGGTGTACCTTGGTGCCGCCTACGTCGCCTGCCAGAATCATCGTCTTCTCTCCAAATGGCCTGTGCCGTCGGCTCCCGGTGGCGGAAGCGCGGCCGCGGCGGCCTTGTCCAAAATCAAAGTGAGTATACCGCTTGCGGGCCATATCAGTTGAGAAGGAAGCCGTTCCACATCCCTCGGCCCCGTAAATACCTCCGCCACCCGCGCCGTCTTGTCCGGCCCCGCAATCAGGAAAAATACCTCCCGCGCATGGTTGATCACCGGCCACGTCAGCGTCACACGCCACGTTTCCTTCTGCGGAACATGGTTGGCCACCACCAGCCGTCCCAACTCGTCAATCGCCTCCGTATACGGAAACAAACTCGCCGTATGCCCGTCGTCCCCCATGCCCAGCATCAGAATGTCAAAGCTCGGCGCCTCGGCACCCTCCAGACGAAACGTCTTCCGCAGGGCAAACTCGTATTCCGCCGCTGCAATCTCAGGCTCCAGTTCGCCCATGATCCGGTGGATCCGCTCCGGTGCCACCGGAACATGGTCCAGCAGTGCATCCCGCGTCATCCGGTAGTTCGAATCCGCATCCTCCGGCCCAACCATCCGCTCATCCACCCAGAAAAGCTCCAGCCCTTCCCACGGCATTCGATTCCGAAACGGCTGCTCCGGGTCCGCCAGCAACTCAAACATCGCCTTCGGCGTCGATCCCCCGGAAATCGCAACCCGCACCAGCCGCCGCGCCGAATACGCTTCTTCCGCCAGCTCCACCAGGTGGTGCGCAGCCCGGCGAGCCAACGCCGCCGAATCCGCTTCCACGACATAACTAATCTTGAGAGTTCTGGACATAATGCTCCTGAAGCTGGTTAAAGAGCTCCTCGCTAGGGCCTGTTCACACTACCTGAGTGGATGGCGTTGCGAGCGAAAATCGGGCCAGACTAGGCCGAGCCCGAGGACTGTGGCGAGCCCACCGCTGAGGGCGAAAACGAAGTATGGCCCGATTTGCGCCGCAACCCGAAGGGACGGGGCCAGTTTTCCCCATTTCGGCGTCGCTCCTCGCTCCAGTAACCGGTTACAGCGCACTCGTCACTCCTTGAACTGAGAAAAACTGGTTCCCGTCGCCACCACCCAGGGAGTGTGAACAGGCCCTAGTCATACAAAATAAGGCCCAGAGCATTCAATGCCCTCGCCATGCGCCCAGTCTCTAGGTTACACGCAACCATCCCCGCCAAACGCCGCCAATGTTATCTCTTCATGGGCCGCCATCCACCGTCGCCGGCTAGCTTGCCTATCACGACTCCTGTCCGCACCCGTGAGACAACTTACAATCCCCACCCTAAATATGCCGCCAAACCCTGTGGTCCTTCTCCAGCATGTGCTCCGCGCACTCCGGCCCCCACGTCCCCGCAAAGTAGTTCGGAAACACCTCCGGCTTCTTCGCCGCCCACGCCTGCAAAATCGGCGTATACAGGCCCCAGGTCGTCTCCACTCCGTCGCGATGCGCAAACAGAGTCTGGTCCCCCAGCATCGCGTCCAGCAGCAGCCGCTCATACCCATTCGCCGACGACTTCCCAAACGCCGCCGCATAATCAAAATCCATCGTCACCGGACACACGCTCATCGCCTGCGTCGTCGGAACCTTCGCTCCAAATCGCAGGCTGATTCCCTCATCCGGCTGGATCCGCATCGTAATCACATTCGGCTGGATCTCGCTGCATGGCCCCGCCTTTGTCTGGTTGAACAGCATCAGCGGAGGCTGCTTGAACTGGATGCTGATCTCCGTCGCGCGCTTCCGCAACCGCTTCCCCGCCCGCAAATAGAACGGCACACCCGCCCACCGCCAGTTATCTATCTCCAGACGCACCGCCGCATACGTCTCCGTGCCGGACTCCGGGTCCACGCGCTCTTCCTCGCGATACCCCTTCACCATCACGCCGTCCACCTTGCCTGGCCCATACTGCCCGCGCACCGCGTTCAAAATCGGAATCGGCGGAATCGCCTGCCACACCTTCTGCTTCTCACGTCGCACGCTTTCCGCCTCAAAGCTCACCGGCGGCTCCATCGCCACAAAGCTCAGCAACTCCATCATGTGGTTCTGCACCACATCGCGCAGCGCCCCGGCCTTCTCATAGAACGGCCCACGACCCTCCACGCCCAGCGTCTCCGCAGCCGTTATCTGCACATTGTCAATGTAGTTCCGGTTCCAGATCGGCTCAAATATCCCGTTCCCAAACCGGAATACCAGTATGTTCTGCACCGTCTCCTTGCCCAGGTAGTGGTCAATCCGGAATACCTGGTTCTCGTGGAACACCGCATTCATATCCCGGTTCAGCGTCCGCGCGCTCTCCATGTCATGCCCAAATGGCTTTTCAATCACAACCCGCACCGCGCCATGCTCCGGATGAGCCAGCCCGTGCGCTCCCAGGTTCTCCACAATCCCCGTAAAATACTCAGGCGCCGTCGCCAGGTAAAACAGCCGGTTGCCCCCAATCCCGTTCTCCGCCGACAGCCGATCCAGCTCCGCCTTCAGCCCCGCATACCCCGCTGCATCGTCAAAGTTCATCGCAAAGTAATGCACCTTCGCCATAAACTCGTCCAGGTGCGTGTCCCCCGTTGTCACATCCCCAAACTCCACAATCCCCGCGCGCATATCCGCCGCAAACTCGTCCCCAATCGGACGCCGCGCCACCCCCAGAATCACCAACTCCTTCGGCAGCAATCCCACCTGCTCCAGGTGGAACAGCGCCGGCAACAGCTTCCGCTTCGTCAAGTCTCCCGAAGCTCCAAATATCACCAGAATCGTCGGCTCGGGAATGCGCTCATGCGCTGCCGGTATCTTCGATAAATCGTCAGGATTGACCTTGATCTGCGTCGTCGCCATAAGGGGAAGCCTCATTCGGCAGCGCCCAGCTGCCCGTTATTCGCTCCCCGGCACCACGCCAGAGAGGGAAGAAGATCCAAATTCCAAACCGCGGGTGCCCCCGGTCCCTCGCTCTAGGGGACAGGGGGGAGTGACCACTCCTCCGTCTTACAACCCCCCAAAACCGCCATCGAGCAAAGCTCGATCCAGCTAGCAGCTGGAAGCTGTTCAGTCCTTCTTCACCGCATGACCGCCAAACGCATTCCGCATAATCGACAACATCCGGTCGGTAAAGTTGTTCTCCTCCCGCGACCGGATCCGCCGTATCAGAGACTCCGTAATCACCGGCGCAGACACATTCAAATCGATCGCCTCAAACACCGTCCAGCGCCCCTCACCCGAGTCGGAAACATACGCCTCCAGTCCATCCAGCGTAGGATTCCCCTTCAGCGCCTCCGCCGTCAGATCCAGCAGCCAGCTCCGCACCACCGACCCATAACGCCATATCTCGGAGATCTGCACCAGGTCCAGGTTCAGCGACTCCTTCTTCTCCAGAATCGTGAAGCCCTCCGCATATGCCTGCATCAGGCCATACTCAATCCCGTTGTGCACCATCTTCACAAAGTGCCCAGCACCGGCCGGCCCCACGCGTCCCCAGCCCCGATCCGCAGCCGGCGCCAGTGTCTCAAATATCGGACGCAGCCGCTCAATCGGAGCCTCATCGCCTCCAATCATCATGCTGTAGCCCTCTTTCAGCCCCCACACGCCGCCCGACGTCCCCACATCGATAAAGTGGAAGCCCTTTGCCGTCAATTCCCCATGCCGCCGGGTCGAGTCCTTGTAATTCGAATTCCCACCGTCAATCAGCGTATCGCCCGGCGAAAGCAGCGGCTCCAGCTTGGCAATCGTCTCGTCCACCGGCGCTCCCTGCGGAACCATGATCCAGATCGCACGCGGCGTCTCCAGCTTCGCTACCAGATCTTCCAGGCTCGAAACTCCCACATTCCCGCTCGCAGTAAGCTTCGCCACCGCGTCCGCGCTGAAGTCGAAACCAACTACCTGGTGGCCCCCCTGACGAATCCGCTCCGCCATGTTGCCGCCCATCTTGCCCAACCCAATCAATCCAAGCTGCATCGTCAATCCCTCCAGATTTTTCCCGCGCGGTCTCGGCCCGCGTATGCCGGTTTTCGTCGCTCTCTTGGTTAGACTACCCCGAGTTCCGCCAGAAACAAGCGCAAAGACGCTTCCCCCGTAAAACCAATCGCCGTAATCCCCAGTTCCGCCGCCGCGTCCGTGTTCTCTTGCCGGTCGTCGATAAACAGCACACGCTCCGCCCGCCAGCCCAGAATATCCAGTGCCCGCTTGAAAATCGCCACCTCCGGCTTCCGCAATCCCAGGTAGCAGCTGCTCAACTGCATGTCCACGTAAGCCGCAATCCCAAACCGCTCCACACGAAACTGGTGCAACGCCCGCGACTCGTTGTTCAACAGACCCACCAGCCAGTCGCCCCGCCCCGCCAGCTCCCGCAGTACTGGCAGCGCGCTGTCCGCCAGCAGCTTCGACTGCCCCAGCATCACCGGCACAAATTCCGCCGGCGTAAATCCGCGCGGCTTGAAAAAAATCACCTGTGCCAAAAACTCGTCCAGCGTCAGTTCGTCCCGCTCCAGCAGGTCGTAGGGACCCGCGTGGCGCGCCTCAATCTCCGCCACATCCGCCTCATTCAGCCCAAAATGCGCATAGGCCGCATGACGCTCCGTGTGGTCCCACCCATTCGACAGCAGCACCCCGCCCACATCAAACAGAATCGCGTCAAATCCCAGCTCAGTCGGCATCCGGCTCCTGTCCCACCAAAACATCCATTACTCTCAAAGATTACGTTCAGCCATCTTTGGTTTCTGTGAATTTCCCATTCGTCCCAATCTGCGGGAGAAAGAAGAAGGGTGAGCACCCCGCCCACCCTCTAGCCTTTCCGTAGTCCCTGGTCCCTTCAGTCCCTAGTCCCTCGTATATCGCTCTTCTATCGCCATCAGCTTCTTGAACCGCCGCACAAACCGCTCTTCCCTGGCGGAAAACTTCGCCCCCAAAAAGCTCTCGCAAACATCAAACGCCACTGCCGTCCCAATAATCCGTGCCCCCAGCACCAGCACGTTCATGTCGTCGTGCTCCACGCCCTGGTGCGCCGAATAGTGGTCATGGCACATCCCCGCGCGAATCCCTGGAATCTTGTTTGCCGCCACGCACACGCCCACGCCCGAACCGCAAATCAAAATCCCGCGCGTCGCCTCGCCGGCTCGTATCGCCAACCCCACCGCCAGCGCGGCATCCGGATAATCCGACGGCTCCGGCGAATACACGCCCTTGTCCACAAACTCGTGGCCTTCGCCACCAAGGTAAGCGCGAACCTCCTCCTTCAACTGGAAGCCCGCATGGTCCGAACCAATCACAATCTTCATACCTACCAGCCTACCAACTCCCCGTTCTGTTCCGCCCTGCTCAAATAGCGCCAGTTCACACTACATCGGTAGTGGGAACTGGCCGGAGCTGCTACCCCAGCAAAGCCCGCGCATGACCCGCCACGTTCTCCGCCGTAAAGCCGAGTTCGCGCAGCACCGTAGCACCAGGTGCCGAAGCCCCAAACCGGTCCAGCCCAATCACCGCTCCCTTGCCGCCCGCTAGATACTTCCACCATCCCAGCGTTGCTCCAGCCTCAATCGCCACCTTGGGCACGCCCGGCAGCAAAATTGAGTCCCGGTACGCAGCCGTCTGCTCGTCGAATATCTTCGTGCTCGGCATGGAAACCACCCGCGCCCGAATCCCTTCGGCCGCCAGCAGCTTGGCTCCGTCCACCGCCTGCCACAGCTCCGACCCCGTCCCAATCAGCACCACCTGGGGATCGGCGCCTTCCACCACCACATACCCGCCCTTGGCCACGCCACTGGCCACGTCCACCGCCGCCGGGTCCAGAACCGGCAAATCCTGCCGGCTCAGCGCCATAAAGCTTGGTCCCTTGCGCTCCAGTGCCAGCTTCCACGCCGCCGCCGTCTCGTTCGCGTCCGCCGGACGAAAATCCGTCAAACACGGCACAGCACGCAGCGCCGTCAGGTGCTCAATCGGCTCATGCGTCGGCCCATCTTCGCCCACCGCAATCGAGTCGTGCGTAAACACAAATATCGAGTGCACGCCCATCAGCGCAGACAGCCTGATCGCCGCCTTGCAGTAGTCGCTGAACACAAAAAACGTCGACGCAAAGGGAATCACCCCTCCATGTGCCGCCATCCCGTTCACCGCCGCCGACATCGCCAGCTCCCGCACCCCGAAAAACACATTCCGCCCCGCCGGATCCGCATGGAAGCTCGGGCTGTCCTTGAAAATCGTCTTCGTCGAGCTGGTCAGGTCGGCAGCCCCGCCAAACAGCTCCGGAACCACCCCTGCCAACGCATTCATCACCGCTCCGCCCGCATTCCGCGTCGCATGCGGCTTGCCCGGCGCAAAGCTCGGAATCGCCGCTTCCCACCCTGTCTTCAACTCGCCACGCTGCGTCCGCTCAAACTCCGCCGCCAACTCCGGATGCGCCGCCTTGTACCCCGCAAACAGGGCATTCCAGGCCGCTTCCTCAGCCGCGCCCTTGGGCACCGCCGTCCGCCACTGCGCCAGCGCCGCATCCGGCAGGTAAAAGCTCAACTCCTCCGGGAACCCGAAGAACCGCTTCGCTGCAGCCACGCCCTCCGCTCCCAGCGGCTCACCGTGCACATTCTTCGTCCCCGCCTTCGGGCTCCCGTACCCAATCACCGTACGAACCCCAATCAGCGTCGGCTTGCCCGTCTCCGCCTGCGCCGCAGCCACCGCCGCGCTCAGTGCCGCCACGTCGTTCCCGTCGGCCACCCGCAGCACCTGCCAGTGGTACGCCTCAAACCGCGCGTACACATCCTCCGTAAAGCTCAGGCTCGTCGGCCCGTCCAGCGATATCTGGTTGTCGTCATAAAAGAAAATCAGCTTCCCCAGCCCCAGCGTTCCCGCCAGGCTCGCCGCCTCGTGCGACAGCCCTTCCATCAGGTCACCGTCGCCCAGTATCCCGTACGTGTGGTGGTCCACCACCGCAAATCCCGGCTGGTTGTACACCGCGGCCAGGTGCCGCTCCGCAATCGCCATTCCCACGGCCATCGCAAATCCCTGGCCCAGCGGACCCGTCGTCGCCTCCACTCCGTCCGTATGGCCAAACTCCGGATGTCCCGGCGTCTTCGATCCCCACTGCCGGAAGCTCTTCAAATCCTCCAGCGTCACCTTGTACCCCGAAAGAAACAGAGACCCATACAGCAGCGCAGAAGCGTGTCCGTTCGACAGCACAAACCGATCCCGGTTCGCCCAATTCGAATGCGCAGGATTATGCCGCATCACCTGGTTGAACAGCACATAAGCGATCGGCGCCAGCGCCATCGGAGCGCCAGGGTGGCCGCTGTTCGCCTTCTGTACAGTGTCGGCCGCCAGCAGGCGCAGGGTATCGACGGAGAACTTTTCCAGTGTGTTCGCAAGGTCAGACATAGACTTCCGGTTTCCCTTTCATTCCGGGGCCGTCACTGGCCCCTTGGTCAATGAATCATTCCATTCAGAAAATCGCTTTATTCCAGTACTTCACAGCGCATTTCCCTCAAGCTTCCATGCCTCTCCAGCTTACCGCATTCCTCCACCGTGGCACAGCGGAATGTACCGGATTCATGCAAATCCTCCCCGCCCGTCACCGCTCCATCTCCACGCCATAATTCCATCCCAGCCACCCATCATCGTCCAGCCAGTGGTACGTCAGCTCCAGCTTGGCCTCCGTCCCCGGCTCTGCCGGCGGCACATCCACAGCAAACCCCGCGCTCCCCAGCGCACGGCTCGTCGTCTTGTGCGTCGTCTGCCAGCCATCCCGGCTCCACACCAGCTCAAATCGCCGTTCCCCCAGCACCCGCAACGTCGTCCGCGGCCCAATCACCTGCACCGGCCTGTGCTGCGAAAATATCTCCATCCCCCGGTGTGGAGCGTGCGCATGGTCATGCTCCGGCCCCGTCCGGCAGTACCTCGCGTACACCGGCTCAATCCGGTCCACCACCTTGCCGTCCAGCGCCGACCGCAGCAGCTTCAAATACTCCGCATGGGCCCACACCAGCGGGCACGCCGAACCCGCCGGACCGCCAAACGTCAAATGCGCCTCCGGCATATCCGGCTCATCCCACACCTGCTCCGGCATCATCTTGCCCGCCGTCGCAAACCCTTCATACGTCCGGATCAGTTCGCTCACATCCCGGCCAGCAGCCAGCTCATAGTGCGCCCGCTCACCCGTCAGCAACGGCCACACCCGGCCCTGGCCTGTCGTCACAAACGGACCGCCATCGGCCGCCTGTCCATATCCGTCCCAGTTGTAGCGCAACCACCCCGGCCCCTGCGGCAGCTCCCGCTTCAGCACAGCGTCCACCACCTTCAGGGAATCCACCATCAGCGGGTCATCCGCACGCCTCACTCCGTACCGAACCAGCTCCAGAAATCCCGCGTCAATAATCTCCCGCGCCTCAAACTCATACCGCGTCCCCGCCGGACGATTGTTCAAATGCAGCTGCTCCGTCCCCGCTCCCTCGCCCCGGTAAGCGTCCCCGGTCTCCGGCGGACGTATCCGCATGTAGTGCCGTTTCACTCCCGCCAGCAACACCCCGTCGTTGGTCACCGTCCACTCCTCCAGGTGGCCCTCAATCCAGTCCGCATACTCTTCCAGAAACTCCGCCAGCTCCTCGCACTTCTGCGCCCGCACCATCTCCGCCGCGCATATCAGCCCGCCTATCACCGCTGCAAGGGTCGACGGCGAATACCCAGAATTCTCCTCCCAGCGCTCCTGGTGCGTAATCGGCGCATTCCGCACCAGGAACCCCGCCGCCCGCTCCACAAACGCGAACACATCCCAGCTCCCCAGTCCCCCAGCCTTCCATATCCGCCACGTCAAAATAATGGGAAACGCCACCTCGTCCAGCTGCACGCCCGTCCAATACGGCTCCCCGTCAATCCAGAAGTTCTGCGCAAAGCTCCCGTCCGGGCGCTGCGTACACGCCAGGTACACCAGCGCCCGCCGCGCCGTATCCACCCTACCGCACGCCAGCAGCGCCGTCGCCGTCTGCACCATATCCCGCGTCCACACCAGGTGGTACCCGCCCAGGTCGTCGTCCCCCTTCGCCTGGCCCCACGGAATCGATGCCGACGCCACAAACGCGCCCGAGTACGTCTTGTCCTCATGCGCCAGCAGAATATTGTGGCTCGTCTGCATCAGCAATCCCCGGTCGCCGGACTTCGTCGCCAGCCGGTACGGACTCGCTGCCCGCCGCCACTGCTCCAGAAACCGCTCGCGGTTCTGCTGAAAACTCAACGACAGCGCACCCATCGTCTTCGACAGCGCCGCATGGTGGCTGTCCCCTATCCCGATCCCCAGCGTAAACTCCCGCCGCCCATGCAAATCAATCTCGCCCGTCAGCGCAAGGTTCCCTCCCAGCGCCGATCCAAACTCCCAGTCCATCTTGAAGTTGTCCGTCAGGTCGTGCCAACCGTCGCTCGCTCCCACAAACCCGCAGCTCACCCGGCTGAATCCAATATCGGCGCCCATCACCAGCGTCCACGGATTCTTCCACGCCAGCAGCACTCGCTGCCCCGCCACGTCGATCGCGCGCGCACTGTTCCTTGCGCCGCCCCCATCCAGATGAGGCGCCAGCAGCGCATAAATACGAAGCGTATCCAGAAACGCCTCGCTCCCCGCCGGCCCAGCTTCCAGCAGCACATTCATCAGCACCACTGAGTGGTGCGGATCGCATACAATCTCCTTCACCACCTGGTACCGGCCCTCCCGGTCCCGATTGATACACCGAACCCCCAGCGCCTCCGGGTCAATGTACTCAAACGTGCTCTCCAGGTCACGCTTCTCCTCGTGCACAAAGCTCACACCGTCCGTAATCAGCAGCTCCATATCCCGCGTCTGCGGATGGTCGATCGTCGGATGGTATATCTCGTTCAAGGTCCCATGCGACACCGTAAACCAGATCCGGCTCGATGCCGAGTACGCCGTCCCCACCCCATCCTTCACGCTCGATGTCCAACGCGGCTCCACACCCGGAGCACCAAACGCCTCGCCCTGCTGCGCCAGCCAGCGGTACAGCGTGTCCTGTCGGTTCTGCTTCGCTTCCTGAATCAAATCACAACCTCACTGTCCCAGCGTGGGAAGAACACTCTCCTTCATCGGCCACGCTCTCTCTTCGATGAGCGCAACCCCCCGGAGGTTACCTCGGAAATTTAAGGAGACTTCCGAGCACTTTCCCGCATCGTACTTATAGCGCCTCTTGCCTCTCGATACGAGTGGCAAATTCAGGAATGCGACTCTTTTTAATGCAAACAGCGCCCGCAGGGCTATTTCCCGCCCCGCTCGCACCCCGCTACAATCCAATCTGGAGGAGAAATCCCAAATGGCTTACGAACTCGCACCCCTTCCCTACGACTACGCCGCACTCGAGCCCTTCATCGACGCTGAGACCATGAAGATCCATCACGACCGTCATCACCAGGCCTACATCAACAACCTCAATGCCGCCCTCGCCAGCTACCCCGAACTGGCCGCAAAGCCCATTGACGACCTCGTCCGAGACCTCGCCAGCGTCCCCGACGCCATCAAGGCTCCCGTTCGAAACAACGGCGGCGGACACTCCAACCACTCCCTCTTCTGGTCCATCATGGGCCCCGTCGGCACCGCAGGCATTGGTGGCCAGCCCACCGGAGCCATCGCCGCACAGATCGTCACCGACTTCGGCTCCTTTGAGGCCTTACAGAAAGCATTCAACGAAGCCGGCGCAAAGCAGTTCGGCTCCGGCTGGGCATGGGTCATCTACGCGGACGGAAAACTCAAGGTCACCAGCACTCCCAACCAGGACTCGCCCCTCACCGCCGGCCACTACCCCATCCTCGGCAACGACGTCTGGGAGCACGCCTACTACCTCAAATACCAGAACCTCCGCCCCAAGTACCTCGAAAACTGGTGGAACGTCGTCAACTGGTCCGAAGTCAACAAACGCTTCGCCACCGCCAAGGCCTAACCCGCCAACCACGACCAAACCACCCAAAGCCCCGGCCCACCACCGGGGCTTTGCCGTTGCCCTTGCTGTTGCCTATGCCGTTGCTGTTGCCCTTCTGTCTGTCATTCCCGAAGCGAATCTGCTTTTTCCTTTGTCCTTGCCCCTCGTTCTCACCACCCTCCGGGTGCCCCCGGTCCCTCGCACTTGGGGACCGGGGAGTCACCAATCTCCCGCCCTCCACTCCCCCAAAAACCACCATCGAGTGCAGCTCGATTCACTGACCACGGATCCTTGCCCCCACAATTTCTTCCCCAGATTTTGCTTCCAATTAACCCCAAAGCGCGCACAATCATCCTATGAGTTCAACCACACCCAAACCCGCCATCGAGCAAAGCTCGATAAAACGGGTGCCCGCCTTACGCACAATGTTGCACAAAAAACACCATCCGAAAAGCAGCATCCACCGTGAATTCAACAGCTTACACACCGAAAAATGTAAGAACACAACAAAAAAATGCACCCTCGTTTCCTTTTTCTTCGCCTTTACCATTCTAACCATCCTCCAATCAACCACTTAACTCTTCCAATCCGCTTGCAAGACGGCACAAAAGGCACTTTTGGGGTCCGCCAGTACATACGTCCCTGGCAGCCGCAGGCTTCCATTAACCAACTCGCCAACAACGGTCCAAGAAACGAGCAACCTGGAAATTCGGCGAGAAGACGAAAACGCCCAAAAATCACTCTCGTTTCCTTTTTCTTCGCTTTTAGTAGCTTTCGCCCAATGAAATCAACCACTCTATGGTTTAGAGTGGATTGAAAAGTAGCCAAAAAGGCACTTTTGGGGTCCGCCCCCACCCCGACCCGCTCAATTCAGCTAAACCACTGAAAATAAATTGATATAGCTAGAAAGTCGTCCGCCCCTGCATCGTTCCGCTCACTTCCCGCTAGTTAGCATGAAGTAAACTTTCCCTGACCTAAATTTCTCACTGGGAGACACCCAATGGCCGACCTCCAGCTCGCCGACACCCGCATCCACTATCAGCTCAGCGGAGACTCCCGCCTCCCGGTCCTCCTTCTCTCCCACTCCCTCGGTGTCAACCTCGAGATGTGGCAGCCCCAGCTCGCCGCCCTCGAAGCCCGCTTCCAGCTCCTCCGCTGCGACACCCGCGGCCACGGCCAATCCTCCATTCCCTCCGGCCCCGTCAACGTCGCCCAGCTCGGCGCAGACGTCCTCGCGCTTCTCGACGCTCTCGGCTTCGCCCAGGCCAACTTCTGCGGACTCTCCATGGGCAGCGCCATCGGTCAGTGGCTCGGCATCCACGCGCCCCAGCGCCTCCACAAACTCATCCTCGCCAGCACCGCCACCAAATTCGGCGCAGCCGACGTTTGGAACGCTCGCATCGAGCTCGTCAGCCGCGAAGGCCTCGCCCCGGTCATTCCCGGCACGCTCGACCGCTGGTTCACCCCCGACTTCCATCAGTCCCACCCGGAAGTCATCGCCCGCACCCGCGCTCAGCTCCAGGACACCTCCGTCCAGGGCTATACTGCCTGCTGCGCCGCCGTCCGAGACACCGACTTCCGCTCGACAGTCGCCTCCATCCACGTCCCCACGCTGGTCGTCGTCGGCACCCTCGACCCCGTCACCCCGCCGGCCGAAGCCCAGTCCATTGCCGCGCAAATCCCCGCCGCGCAACTGGTCGAGCTGCCCGCCGCACACCTCTGCAGCGTCCAGGCCGCCACGCAGTTCAACGCCGCCCTCCTCAGCTTTCTCGCAGACTAAGGTACGCGCATGCTCTCCGGCGGGCCCAGGTAGCTAGCCCTCAAAGGCCCATCGCTCACCACCAGCCGCTCCAGCACCACCCCGGAGTCCACCATGGCAAAGTGCAGCGTATGCACTCCCGGCCCCGCAACCGTCAGCGTCGTCTCCACCCGCCGCACACTGTCGCTCACCACCCGCGCCCAGTCCCTGTCGGAGTTGTGCTCCAGCGCATCCACAATCACCGGCACTCCATCGTCGAACCACACCGCGTAGCGCAACCCCCGGCCCGGCACAAATCCCAGCGTCGGCCCCAGCGTAGCCTCCACCTGCATCGCTCCGCTGCCGGTCAGGTACATCGCATAGTCCAGCCGTGCACCGGTTCCTATCACGCTCGCGGCCGTCGACGGCGTCACCGTGAGGCCCGACACCGTCGCCCCATAATCCGGAATCCGCTCCCAACTCACATCCCCGGCCGCGATGTGCTTCGTGAAGTGCTCCGCCTCCATCGACAAAAAGCCGTCACCCTCCACAAAGCCTGCAAATCCCGCCGGCAGCGCCACCCGCTCCGCCGTCACCGCAACCGTCACCTCCTGCCCGCCTGCCTGCGTCAGCGTAATCGTTCCCTGCCCGCTGCTCACCGGAGCCTTGTTCCAGTCCACGCTCACCATCAGCCGCACATCCTTGTCCACGCTAGCCTTCTCGGTGCTCAGCATAATCCACGGCTCCGAAGCCTTCGCGGTAAAGTCGAACGGCGCAACCCCGCGGTTGAAAACCTCCACGCTCCTGCTCTGCCGATTCACATTGTCAAAGCGCAGCGCCTCCACTCCTTCTGAACCTTCCACCGCAACGCCCATCCGATTCTCAGCCCCTTCGGCCAGCGGTTGCACCTCGCTCACCGCCGGCATCACATTCAGCGGAGGCTCTTGCCAATACGTGTACCCCAGGTGCGTCTGGTCCATCATGTGGTTCCACTTGCCCCCAGCGAGCTGATGGTTGTACCGGTCAGTAATTGCCGCATCCTGCCGGAACAGCGCTCGCGCCTCCTCCGCCAGCTCATTCGCGCTCGCCCGTCCTTCCTTGGCAAACAGCCGGTTCCGCCCCGCCGTGATGTACAGCTCAGTCACCGTCGCCGACGCTTCAATTGGATGCAGCACCAGCTCGAAGTAGGCATCCTGCTCGTCGGCCGGCAACAGCTTCCCAATCGATTCCGCCTCCTCCGTCAAGCTCTTCCACTCGGCAAACACCCGGTCCGCCTCGCCATAATTCGTCAGGCTGAAGGTCTCCGCATCGATCAGCTCCGGCTTGCGCCTCCCGTTGTAGCGCGTATACGTCGTGACAAGATTCGCAATCTCCGCCGCGTGTTCCGCGCCAAACTCACGCTCCGCCCACTGACGCGTAAACTCCTCCGTCGCATCCTTGCCCCACCGCTCCGGATCCCGCGCAAACGACAGAAAGTACTCGATCGGAAACTCCATCGGCTTCAAGTCCCCAACATTCACAATCCAGATCCGGTCCGCGCCATAATCCAGCGCCAGGTGCATCTGCTCCCACACCTTCGCAATCGGATTCGTATTCAGCCACTTGTAGTTCCTCGGGTCGCCCACGTAGTCAAAATGGTAATAAATCCCCGCTCCACCCGCTCGCTTGCGCTCCTCCGCCGTCGGCAGTCTGCGAATGTTGCCCCAGTTGTCGTCGCACCACAGAAGCGTCACATCGTCCGCAACCCGCATCCCCTTCTCGTAATACGCCTGCACCTCCTTGTACAGCGCCCACACTTTCGGGTCCGCATTCAACGTCGGCGTCGCGTGCTCGGCCAATATTGCGCGCTGGTCCGCAACAATCTTCTCCAACAGTGCAATGTTCGCACCCTCCGTCATCGGCATATCGCCATCGCCGCGCATGCCCAGCGTGAGCGTGCTTTCAAAGTTCTTGTTGCGCTCAATCCCCTCCCCCCAGAACTTCTTCAGCACCTCCGCATTGGTTGCGTAATCCCAGATACCGTTCCCGTGCCGCTTCCACTCCTGCTGCGCGCGCAGCATCGGCTCATGGTGGCTCGTCCCCATCACAATTCCGTATTCATCCGCCAGCCGAGCATTTTCCGGGTCATCTTCGTTAAACGCGCTGGCCCACATCGCCGGCCACAGATAGTTGGCTCGCAGCCGCAGCAGCAGCTCAAAGACCTTCTCGTAGAACAGGTGGTTGTACCCGCCAAACTTCTCCTTCGTCCAGCCGCTCAGTGCCGGCGCTTCATCATTCAAAAAGATTCCGCGATACTTCACCGCTGGCTCGCCATGCACCACCTTGCCTGGCATCACATACAACGCATCATGGTGCCGCACCGGAACATCCGCCCACCAGTACCAAGGAGACACACCAATCTGCTCCGACACGTCGTACACGCCAAAAATCGTGCCGCGTTTGTCGCTGCCCACAATCACCAGCGCCCGCGGAACTCCCGCAAACGGATGCTCTACCACCGCAATCAGCGTGGCTTCCCACTTGCCGGCGATCGCCGAAACATCCAGCTTTCCACTACGCACCAGGGCGTCAATGCGTGCGTTGTGTCCCAGCGTACCCACAATCATAAGGCTTCCCTTGAGCCGCTTATCATCGAGCTCAACCGCTGTCCCCGCACCCGCCGCACGCGCAATATCCTCTTGAAGATCATGCGCCGCACGCACCACCCCTGGATACTCGCTCGCATCTACCACCAGTGGCGCGCGCAGCTTGCCTTCCGCCAGCACAAATCCGCCCGGAACCGGCTCGAAACTCACCAGCTTGTGCTCTCCAAGCGCATGCGCCTTGCGCCCTGACAACCCCGCTCCGGCGCAGAGCAAAATACACGGCAGAAGACCGGAAAGACCGATCTTCCTGCACCAGAACGAAGCCAGCCGAAGGGTACTCATCGCGCAACCTTTATAACTACTAAATCGATTCATGGCAAGTTTCTCCCGGTTTTCCACGCACCCCTCCAGAGCGTACAATCCATAAGGACCGACCTGCGCGCATGAGGCTGCTCATCGCCAGCCAACGAGGTAATCGAGTGAGTACCAGGAATGCACTCAAGCTGGACCCCCGCGACAACGTGATGGTCGCCCTCGCCGATCTGCCCGCCGGCGAAATCGTCACGCTTCACGATGAATCCCAAGACTCCAGCGAGTCCTGGACGCTCGCCGAGCCAATCCCGGCGAAACACAAGTTTGCCTGCGTCGACTTCGCCCCCGGCGATGCCATCTACATGTACGGCGTCATTGTCGCACGTGCCCGGCTGCCCATTCCACGCGCGACCTTGCTGACCACCGCCAACGTCATTCACGATGCCGCGGAGTTTTCCCGCAGTGAAGTCCAATCCCATTGGAACGCTCCAGACACCAAGCCGTGGCAACACAAGACCTTTGCTGGCTTTCATCGCCCCGATGGTCAGGTGGGGACGCGCAACTACTGGCTCATCATTCCCCTGGTCTTCTGCGAAAACCGCAACGTCGATGCTCTTCGCGAAGCCTTTGAGGAAGAACTAGGCTACGCCCGTCCAAAGCAATATCGCGCCCAGGTTCACTCCCTGGTAGCAGGTCTCAGGAGCAGCGCCCCGGCATCATCAAGTCTGACGGACGAACCGACTCAAACACGCGTCTTTCCCAACATCGACGGCATTCGCTTCCTCGTGCACCAGATGGGCTGCGGGGGCACGCGCGATGATGCACGCGCCCTCTGCGGGTTGCTCGCCGGCTACATCCACCATCCCAATGTCGCCGGCGCAACCGTGCTCAGTCTCGGCTGCCAGAACGCCCAGCCATCGCTATTGATCGAAGAACTCGCCGCGCGCGACCACTTCCTCGCCAAGCCGGTGCTCATCTTCTCCCAGCAGGAGATTGGGCTCGAATCTGAAATGATGGGCCGCGCCATCTCAGCTACCTTCGCGCAACTCACTGAGGCCAACAAGGCGGAGCGCAAGCCAGCTCCTCTCTCCAAACTCGTCGTCGGCCTCAAGTGCGGCGGGTCCGACGGCTTCTCAGGCCTCAGCGCGAACCCGGCCATAGGCCATCTCAGCGACATACTCACCACTATCGGCGGGCGCACCATTCTTTCCGAGTTTCCCGAGCTCTGCGGCTCTGAGCAGAGCCTTATCGACCGCTGCGCTTCCGACGAGGATGCCAACCGATTCATGGAGCTGATGCGCACCTACAACGCGCGCGCCAAAGCTGTGAACTCCGGCTTCGAGATGAATCCTTCGCCCGGCAATATTCGCGACGGCTTGCTCACCGACGCCATGAAGTCCGCAGGCGCGGCGCGCAAGGGCGGCACCGCTCCGGTAGCCGATGTCCTCGACTATCCCGAGTACGTTCGCAAAGACGGCCTGACGCTGCTCTGCACTCCGGGCAACGATGTCGAGTGCGTCACGGCGCAGGTGGGCTCCGGCGCAAATCTTGTTTTGTTCACCACCGGGCTCGGCACTCCAACCGGCAACCCCATTGCGCCCGTTGTCAAGCTGGCAACCAACATCGTGCTTGCGAAAAAAATGCCCGACATCATTGACATCGACACGGGCGGAATCATTCGCGGCGAAAAGACTGTCGAGCAGATGGGCGAGGAGATCCTCGACCGCATCCTCGACATTGCCAGCGGTCGAGTGTTCACCAAGGCGGAGCAGTTGCGCCAGGATGATTTCATCCCCTGGAAGCGCGGCGTATCGCTGTAGAGCGGAGACAACGATGGAACAGACTTGGCGTTGGTTTGGACCGGACGACCCAGTCACGCTCGAGGACGCACGTCAGGCGGGCGCGACAGGGATTGTCTCTGCGCTCCACCAGTATCCCTCGGGTGAGGTGTGGCCGGTGGAAGCCATCCAGGAGCGGCAACGCATCATTGCCGCTGCCGGCCTCATCTGGTCTGTGGTCGAAAGCGTCAATGTCAGCGAGGAGATCAAGACCCGCGGTCCACTGTGGCAGCAGCACATCGAGGCGTACTGCCAAACGCTGCGCAACCTGGCCGCCTGCGGCTTGCGCACCGTCTGTTACAACTTCATGCCCGTGCTCGACTGGCTTCGCACCGACCTGGAGTGGCATCTGCCGGATGGCTCACTTTCCATGCGCTTTCACAAGCTCACGCTTGCAGCCTTTGATCTGTTCATCCTCAAGCGCAAGGGCGCGGAAGCGGACTGGAGCAGCGAGCAGCAGAGCGAGGCCCACGCGATCTTTGCGCGCATGAGCGAAGAGCAGCGCCAGCAGCTTGCCAAAATCGTGCTCGCTGGCCTGCCCGGCACCAAGGGCGTCTACACGCTGGACTATGTGCGCCGCGCTATCGCGCAATACGGAGAACTGGGCGAGTCCGGCTTGCGCGCCAACCTTGGAGAGTTTCTCCGCGCCGCCTGCCCGACTGCGGAAGCGGTCGGTGTACGCCTCTGCATCCACCCCGACGACCCGCCTCAGAGCTATCTTGGCCTGCCGCGGATTGTCAGCACGGCGGACGATTTTGATTTTCTGCTGGCGCAGTCGAACTCGCCAGCCAACGGCATCACCTTCTGCTCCGGGTCTCTTGGCGTGCGTGCTGATAACGATCTCCCTGCTATGGCCGCGAAGTTTGCCAGCCGCGTCTATTTCGTCCATCTGCGCGCGACCAAACGCGAGGCCAGCGTAGATGCCTTCCACGAGGCGCCGCACCTGGCCGGTGACGTGGATATTGTCTCCCTGATGCGCGCGTTTGTGCTGGAAGATCGCCGACGCGAGCAGATTGGCGACGGCACCCGGATTCCCTTCCGCGCCGACCACGGGAACCGCATGCTCACCGACCTGGGCCGAACGTCCGTACCCGGCTACCCGGCGGTTGGGCGCCTGAAGGGCTTGGCCGAGTTGCGTGGCGTTCTGGCGGCCGTGGAGGCCCTCACCTGAGGACTCGAATTGCCGGTCCGATTCGGCGCTTTTCCGCTGATATGAAAGAATGAGACTGGCATTCCCGAGACAGATGAAGACTTTTGAAGCTGGCGACCAGCTGGATCATTTTCGGATAGAACAAACGGTGGCCCACAGCGGCATGGCCACCATCTATCGCGCCGTTGACCTGCGCGACGACACGCACGTTGCCATCAAGGTTCCGCATCCGCAGATGGAAGCTGACCCGGTGCTGTCGGATCGGTTTAGTCGCGAGCAGGAGATTGGGCTGACGACCGACCATCCTGGTGTGCTGAAGATGCGCGCCAACGACGACCCCAGCGGGCTGTACATGGTGATGGAGTGGGTTGAGGGGCAACTCCTTCGCAACCTGATGACCGAGTTGAAGCAGGTCCCAATCGAGCGGGCTGCCACCATCACGGCGCGCATTTGCGACGCTCTCGAATACCTGCACAAGCACGGGATTGTGCACCGCGACCTGAAGCCGGAAAACATCATGATCGACAGCGAGGACAATATCAAGCTGATCGATTTCGGGATTGCGATGAAGGAGAATGCGCGGCGCCTGACGTTTACCAGCATGTCTCAGACGCTGGGGACGCCGGACTACATATCTCCGGAGCAGGTGCAGGGCAAGCGGGGGGATGCGCGCAGCGACCTTTATGCGCTGGGCGTGATTCTGTACGAGATGCTGACGGGGTCGGTGCCGTTTTCCGGGGCGAATCCCTTCACGGTGATGAACGCCCGGGTGATTGCGGATGCGCCGTCGGCACGCAAGATCCGCAAGGAGATTCCGCCTGCCTTGCAGGAGATCCTGTACCGCGCGCTGGAGCGGGACCCTCACCACCGGTACTCAACTGCAGGCGAGTTCGAGTGGGACCTGGAGCACCAGGACCAGGTGGGCGTGGAAGAGGGCCGGGAGCGGAACTCACCGCGGATGCGGCGGCCGGAGCTAAACCGCAAGACGCTGCTTTACATCGCGGTGGTGGTAGTTCCGATCGGGCTGTTCGGGCTGATGCTGCTGCTGGCGCGGGGCCATTAGGGTTGGCCGATGGTTACTTATTGGTAACGAGAGAAAAGTGCTCAAATGTGCGGGGAGATGGCTGCTCTTGCACCGTCTATCTATGTAATATCCCTTTTCATTCAGAGACTTAGCCGAATCCTTCTGGTCGCGGCGGCAGGGATCCCAAAAGTGTCTTTTTGGCCGTTTTTCAATCCACTCTAAATCGTAGAGTGGTTGATTTCATTGGGTAAAAGCCACTAAAAGCGAAGAAAAAGGAAACGAGAGTGATTTTGGGGCGTTTTCGTCTCCCCTCTGAATTTCGGGGTTGCCAATTTTAAGAGGTTATGTTAGCGAGTTGGTAAACGAAAAGCAGCTTTCAGCCTCTAGCCGCTAGCTGTCGGCTTGGTGGGATTTCCGCTTATGTAACGATTGTGCGCTTTTTGAGAATAATTGTCGGCAACGCAATGAGTAGATTTTTCAGTGTCAGCGGTCCGTGAGCGGGGCTGGCGGAAGGCTGGGCCTCGGGGCATCGAGCCCCGTGGTGGGGGTCGGAGGTGGCGGCGTTTGTGGGACGGCCGAAAGCCGTGCCCTTTCAAAGCAAGGACGGATAGTGCGGAGCTCGATTGGGATGTTGGATCTGCGGAGGACGGGGGATTTGTGGTTCCCACCCATGCCTCGCAAAGAGCGCGTGCCATGGATGGGGCCCACCGTGGGTGGTTGAGGACGAGGGGAAGGGCAACAGCAGATTCCCTGCAGGAATGACAGACAGAAAAGCGAAGGCAACAGCAGGAGCAGCAGCAACGGTGGGTGGTGGGGATTGGGCAAAAAGTAAGGGTAGCGACAGGCGAGAGCTGTCACTACCCGGTAGTCGAACTCAAGAGACAAGACCAGCGTAGATTGTTTTTGGGTGGGGTGTCTTGAGCCGGAGGGGGGATGCGGGCCTCCATCGTTGGTTGGAGATGAGCGATAAATCTTTCATTTCCGCGCATTTCCGGGGAAATTGGGTGGTTTTGGAGTTGCGTTGGGATGGCTTGGCGTGTTGGATTCGATGATATGGAAGTTTTGCCTCAGAGCGAACGCCCAAGTTGGCGGCGCGGGCGGCTGGCTGTTGCCGTGCTGGCGATGGCTTGCGGGGTAAGTTGCGGGGCGCTGGAACCGACGACGGCGCTGGGCCGGCTGGGGCGGCAGGCGTGGACGATGGAGAACGGGCTGCCGCAGAATACGGTTCCGGTGCTGGCGCAGGGGCGCGATGGCTTTTTGTGGGCGGGAACGGAGCTGGGGCTGGCGCGGTTTGACGGGGTGAACTTCAGGGTATTTGACCATGCGGGCAATGGGTCGTTCCCGGATGCTGAGATTCGCTGCGTGCTGGACGCGGGCGAGAGTGGACTTTGGGTGGGTACTGGCGACGGGCTGGTGCGCTGGGCGGGTGGACACGCCACACAGCTGACCAGCAGGGAGGGGCTGCCTGGGAATTCGATTCGGGGTTTGGCGGAGACGACGGACGGGACGATTTGGGTTTGGACGGAAGAGGGACTGGCGCGATGGCGGGGGGCGAAGGCGGCGCAGCAGCCGGGGCAAGAAGCGGCGCAGGCCTTTGAGGCGATAGGCGCGAAGGAGTTGCCGGGCGGTGCAGATGCCGCGATATCGTCGATGGCCGCCGATGGGCGCGGCGGGCTTTGGGTAGGGACGAGCGGGGGCGCGGCGGTGTACCGGCAGGGCGCGTGGGAGACGGTCGCGGGGGCAGGGCCGGCGCTGGTGGCCGCCGCCGGGAATGGGGTGGTGCTGGTGGCGACGGGCGAGGGCGTGTTTGTGCAGCGAGATGGGCGCCTGGTGCTGGCGGTTGCCAAGGCGGCGCTGCCGATGGACGGGGTGAGCGAGCTGGCGATGCTGGCCGATGGAGAGGTGGCGGCTGCGAGCAAGAGCGCGGTGGTGGTGGAGCGCAGTGGCGGCGGCGTGGCGCGGTTTGCCACCGGCGGGCAGTTGCCGGGGACGCGGATTGAGACGATTTACGCGGACCGGGAGGGATGCTTGTGGGTGGGGACGAACCATGGATTGGCGCGGATTGCGGGTGGGACGGTGGAGCAGTTGCCGGGGACCGATCCGCTGGCGGCCAATGCGGTGGTTGCCCTGCTGGAGGACCGCGAGGGGGATATGTGGGCGGGAACGGAGACCTCGGGGCTGCATATCTTGCGGGATGCGCATTTCCGGATGATGGGGTCGATTGAGGGATTGAGTTCCGACAACACGACGGCGCTGGTGGAGGATGGGGCGGGGGCGGTGTGGGTGGGGACGCGGGATGCGGGGCTGAATCGGGTGGTTGCCAATCGTCCTCCGACGGTGCTGACGACGGCCAACGGATTGGCGAGCGATGTGATTTTGTCGCTGGCGGCCTGGTACGGCGGGGATTTGTGGGTAGGGACACCGGATGGGCTGACGTTGCTGAGGGAGGGCCGGGCGACGAGCTACACCTCTGCGGATGGCCTGCCGGACGATTTTATCCGCTCGCTGCTGGTTGAGCCGGACCGGTCGGTGTGGATTGGGACGCGGCGGGGGCTGACGCACCTGGAGATTAGCCGGGAAGGGCAGATGGCGTTTCACAGCCTGACGACGGCCGACGGGCTGGGGAGCAACCTGGTGGGGGCTCTGGCGCAGACGCCGGATGGGGACCTGTGGATTGCTACGCTGAATGGGCTTTCGCGGTTGCATGGCGGGCATGTGCGGAACTTTACGACGGCCGATGGGCTGTCGAGCAACGTGATTACGGCGCTGGATGTGACGGCGGACGGGATGCTGTGGATTGGGACGCAGGGGGATGGGCTGAACCTGTGGGATGGGCACAGGCTGCGGGCGGTTCGAAGCGTGGGGGACGGAGCGGGGCTGCCGGCTGCGATCCATTCGCTGGTGCATGACCAGCTGGGACGGCTGTGGATGGGGTCGGATTTTGGACTGGCGCGGGCAGACCTGGTGGCTCTGGAGGCGTGCGGGGAGCGTGGTCAGTGCCAGATGAGCGTGGCGCGCTATACGACGGCGGATGGGCTGAGGAGCCGGGAGACGAGCGTGAACAGCCATCCGACGGCGTTGCGGACGCGTGCGGGCGAGTTGTGGTTTGCGACGCCGCGGGGAGTGGTGATTGCCGACCCGAGGCACTTTGCTCCGCTGCCTGCGCCGCCGGTGGCCATTGAGCGGTTTGCGGTGGACGACCAGGACCAGGACTGGGCAGGTGGGCAGCAGTTGCGGATTGCGGCGGGTCACCTGCGGTTCCAGTTCGATTATGCGGGGCTGAGTTTTGCGGCGGGTCAGAAGCTGCGCTACGAGTACATGCTGGAGGGGTTTGACAAGGGATGGACGGAGGCTGGAGCGCGGCGGACGGCGTACTACACGAATATTCCGCCGGGGCGGTACCGGTTCCGGGTGCGAGCGATGCTGGCCGACGAGGGAGCGGGGGGGGTGCAGGAGGCGGCGCTGAGCTTCCAGCTGCTGCCGCATTTTTACCAGACGGTGTGGTTTGGGGTGCTGCTGGTGTTGGCGGGGGCGGGTTTGGTGGTGCTTGTGTTCCGGCGGCGTGTGCTGGGTGTGGAGAGAGAGTTTCGCGCGGTGATGGGAGAGCGCAGCCGGCTGGCGCGGGAGATTCACGATACGCTGGCGCAGGGGTATGTGGGGGTTTCCATGCAGCTGGAGGTTCTGGGCGAGTTGCTGCGGCATAACCGGGCGGAGGCGGCGCAGAAGCACTTGAAGCTGACGCAGGACCAGGTGCGCGAGGGCCTGGAGGACGCGCGGCAGTCGATATGGGCGCTGCGGTCGCAGGATGCCGGGGAGCAGACGCTGCCGGTGCGGCTGCGACGGCTGGTGGAGAAGGCCGCTGGGCGGAGTTTGACGACGAACCTGGAGGTGCATGGTGCGTATCGGGCGCTGTCGCCGGGGGTGGAGAAGGAGATCTTGCGGATTGCGCAGGAGGCGATCCACAACGTGGAGAAGCACGCGGCGGCCAGCAGCCTGGGGGTTCGGCTGGAGTATGACCAGCGCGTGTTGGCGCTGACGGTGACGGATAATGGCAAGGGGTTTGCGATGGGCACGGGACATGACGCGGGCGAAGGGCATTATGGATTGACAGGGATGCGGGAGCGCGCGGCACTGATTCGAGCAAGTATTGAGATTACGAGCCGGCCGGACGAGGGAACGACGGTTCGGATGGAAGTGGCAGCGCCGCAGGCGCGCAAACCGGAAGATGCAGCGAAGGAGTAACAGGCGATGGGTAATCCGATACGGATATTGGTGGTGGAAGACCACCACGTGGTTCGGCAGGGGCTGGTTGCGCTGCTGAGCGTGGTGGATGGCGTGGAAGTGGTGGGCGAGGCGGGCGATGGCGTGGAGGCGTTGGCGAAATACCAGTTGACGCGGCCGGATGTGACGCTGGTGGACCTGCGGATGCCGAAGATGGGCGGAGTGGATGTGATTCAGCGGGTGCGGGCGGCGGTACCGAATGCGCGGTTTATTGTGCTTACGACGTTTGACGGGGATGAGGACATCTACCGGGCGCTGCAGGCAGGAGCTCGGGCGTATCTGCTGAAGGGGATGACGGTGGATGTGCTGATATCGACGATCCGGCAGGTTCATGCGGGCAAGTCGTGCATTCCGCCGGTGATAGCGCAGAAGCTGGCGGAGCGGATGGGCAGCGAGCAGTTGACGCACCGGGAGCAGGATGTGCTGGAGCAGATTGTGCGGGGCAAGAGCAA